>Ga0209344_10000908_pt1 | contig 44080 bp, 51 predicted proteins | sample Cruoilmetagenom6_FD_187293 | JGI IMG/M metagenome (GOLD analysis project Ga0209344, IMG submission 187293) | Oil polluted marine microbial communities from Coal Oil Point, Santa Barbara, California, USA - Santa Barbara Oil Seep Sample 6 (SPAdes)... | ecosystem: Environmental > Aquatic > Marine... | reverse complement strand
TCTGCGCCGTGAATACCGTGCTGGCCAACCTGAAAACAGCTATCAATGGAACCTACCATGCTTTCGACTTCCGTAAATACGCAGGCCGTTATCTGGCCGAGGTTCAGTACCGTTTTAACCGTCGCTTCGATCTTGGCACTATCCTCAAGCGCCTCGTTCGCGCGGCGGCGATTACTACCCCATGCCCTGAAGCTGCCATTCGGGCGGCTGAGGCATGTAACTAATCAGGAACTTTTTTGCCCATTATTCATCTCGTATTCTCCAATCTCAAGACCTGGCTGCGCGGCATCCATCACGGCGTCAGCCCGCAACACCTTCAAACCTATCTTGACGAATTCACCTTCCGTTTCAACCGACGCTTCTACCCATTCAACGCTTTCCGCTCTCTGCTGGGCATCGCGAGCGATGTCACCGCCCAGACCTATGCCCAGCTTTACTCCGCAAAGTCACGAAACACTATATCTAGTAGGTGGGTGTGACAACCGGGTAAGCACGCTTTCAATCACTGGAAAAATTATCCCTTCCACACAAAATGTTTATGCCAAGAAATGAACATTCGATACAATTGCAGGATATGCCGGATCTTTGAGCTGAAAGGTTCGGCATTTTGGATTCACCACTCTTGCGGCTTCTGATATTTCTCCGGCAGCAAATTGGTGATTTCCTTTTGCACCAGAATATTTTGTTCTTCATAGAGCGGGTTGCCGCTTAAAAGCAATACTTCGCCAAAATTCTCCATGACCTTTTCACCCTGCCACACCCAGTCGACGGGTAAGCAGATGCCAAGCTCGCTCTCGGTTGGATAGTCTGACAGCACAATACCTATTGCTTTGATATACAGAGTGAATTGTGGCTTGCAGTGTTTGATGAAAACGATGTCTTCATTCTTGATGGCCGAAACGATACTGTGCAAGTCCGGTTTACCATCCGGCGAGCATGGGAGGCATACAATTTTCTTTTCAATAAAACCTTGCGCATTGTGTTCTTCAATTCCATAAAATGCAGTCATCGTTTCCTCCATTTTTTCGATTATCAATCATCACCATGTAATCATGGTCAAAGCAATTTCAGCCAGTCTAAAATCTGTCCAAATGAGAACCATGAATTATCCGCCGAGTGTCTGGTCCTGGTTTTTAAACCAGTCGAGTGCATGTTCAAAATGCTGCGGCTCAAAATCCGGCCAATATTCATCCCTGACATAGAAGTCCGCATAAACCGATTGCACCGGCAGAAAACCGCTCAATCGGCGCCCTCCTCCCCAGCGTACAATCAAATCCAAGCGTGAAATTTCATCTGAACGCAGGCCATCATTTTTAAGACCGTCCAGATCCCACTCCCAGCCGTAATTGACGAGTAGATTCACCTTGATTCCGACACCCTGGCGCTGCCGGAATTCTTTTAACAGCTGGGGAAATTGCGTCGATGTCTCATCGCCGACAACAAGCAAAGCCGCTCCACGGCGCACAATTTCGAAAGCGAATGCAACGGTGGCCTCGCTGAATGCCTGTTTTTGAATGGAAGGCCGCTTGGTGTTGTCCTGGGTTAATACCATGGGCATATCCGGCCTCTTTGCTCAGCCCATGATCTATGGCCCAGCGCCGATTTCCATCGGGAATGAAACCGACGTGACGCGGGATATTATTTTTTGCCAAGCTCATAACCGGGAATTCAAGCGAAGTTCTGCGTCGCAAAATCCCAGTTCGCCAAATGATTGATGAAGTTCTCAACGAACTTGGCGCGCAGGTTGCGGTAGTCGATGTAATAAGCATGTTCCCACACGTCCACGCACAACAGAGCCTTATCACCCGTGGTGAGCGGCGTACCGGCCGCACCCATATTGACGATGTCCACCGATCCATCAGCTTTCTTCACCAGCCAGGTCCAGCCGGAACCGAAGTTGCCCACGGCGGAAGTCTGGAAAGCCTTCTTGAATTCGTCGTGGCTGCCCCACTTCTTGTTGATGGCATTGGCCAGCGCCCCGATTGGGGCTGCGCCGCCTTTCGGCTTCATGCAGCTCCAGAAAAAAGTGTGGTTCCACACTTGCGCGGAATTATTGTACAAGCCGCCGGAAGATTTCCTGACGATGTCTTCCAGCGTTGCGCTCTCGAATTCAGTGCCCTTGATCAGCTTGTTCAGGTTGGTCACGTAGGCCTGGTGATGCTTGCCGTAGTGGTACTCGAATGTTTCCCTGGATATGTGGGGTTGCAGCGCATCCATCGCATAAGGCAGTGGGGGCAGGGTATGTTCCATTTATTTTCTCCTTGGTAAAAACTTAAAGGGGTCGTGAAGCGCAGCCATATCTGCAGCGGCAAACCTAATCACTTTTGAAATTATCACTTGCACACAAAATGTTGTATGTACGCTGGCATACATAATGCGGAAAAATGCGATTGCCAGCCAACTATGTGCCAACATTACTAGAGCAGCAGCTCGTAGATTGAAAGCGTGGCGCACAATCCGGATTTCGGTCTCCTTGCGGTTGGTGGGTGACGCACAACGGCTTGCGCTTCAGAGGCGGCGAGCCAAGCACATCTAGGAAAAGGCGTCCGCCGAAAGCGGTCGTTTAACCCACATATTTCGCCCACTACGCGTCTTGCGCCAGCATGAATACCATCATCATTCAGTAAAGCCAAAGAGTGTGAATGGATTGTGATTCAGGGAAAAGAGTAACGCAGATAAAGGTGGCTGCCGCCGCGCCTCAGGTCGACCAAGGTTCCCCACACAGGACTGCGCGGCGCGAACATTTGCCCCATAACGAGGCTGTACTGTCGATCGTCAATTTGGCGGCCGGCAATCTGCGGCGCGAGGGTCAGGAACTGTTCGTCCAGGACTCCTTCCGCGTAGAAATCGCCCAGCAACTGCGGCCCGCCCTCTACGAGAATCAGCTTGCCGGCATTCACACGGCGTACCTGGATGATGATGGAGCTTGCGCGCATGACGCCAACGCTGCGCACCGCGCCAATTTCGACCGCATCGGAAGCTTTATGTTTGCGCAACCGCTTGGCACCGGCGGTCGTCGTCACGACCAGCACCGGAACCTTGCCGGAAGCGAATACGGGCAAGTCCAGATCGACCTGCCCGTTGCCGCTGACGATCACATTCAGCGGTGGCCCGTGTTTGCCCAGCGCCGTGCGCAACTGGCGATATTCATCCGCGAGGTCTGGAAAAACGTCGTCGGCTGTCCAGATGTGATGCCGGTCTGCGCCCAGCGTGCCTGTACCGATGATCACCACGTCCGCAATGGCGCGCAACAGACCCATAACCATGCGATCCTGGATGCTGAACCCGCTGATGTCGCTGCCGCTCTCGTGTCCCTTCACATTGAGCGAAACGACGCCGTCCAGAGTGGTCACAAAATTGCTGATGATGTGCGGACGCGCACCCGCACGCGGCATGCGCAGACTTCCGTAAAGGCGCGCCAGCCTGGCAGGCAGCGGTAGCGTCCTGCCGCCTTTCAATTCGAGGAGCGTGTCGAGGGGCGCGAGAGGGGAGGGATTGCGCCGGGACATTGCGTCATTCCTATACGAAATTGGCGGTTATGCCAGCGTCTTGACGGATTTTTACCGCTCCGACTGGCGTGTCATTGGCGTAGAACTTTTCTTCATCGCTGAATCTCCTGCCTCAGTGTTGCCTGCAGCGTGATCTCCGGAACACTGGCAAGTGCCTTCGACAACGGGCAATCGCGCTTCGACGCGGCCGCGATCTCCTGGAACCTCGCCTCGTCGATGCCGGGCACCGTGGCCTGCAGCGTCAGCGCAATGCGGTCGATTACGAAGCCTTCGCCCTGCTTGGACAGACGCACGCTGGCCTTGGTGTCGACGTCGGTGGTTGACAGCCCGGCCTTATCGCAGGCGAACGAAAACGCCATCGTGAAACACGCGGCGTGGGCGGCACCCAGAATCTCCTCGGGGTTGGTGCCCCGACGGTCGTCCTCGAAACGGCTCGCAAAGCCGTAGGGGTAGTTCTTCAGCGCCCCGGTCTCGGTACTTATCTTGCCCTGGCCCTTCTTGCCTTGGCCTTCCCAGTGAACAACGGCGGTCTTTTCGGTCATGATGTGGCTCCTGTTTCGGTATGGTTGATGGTGTGACGAATTGCGCGGCTCTTAGTGCAAAATTCTCGATACCCTAGACTGTGGTCACTCTATGAGATTGAACTGAAATGGCGAAGCAACTGAAGAGTGTGGCGGAATTGTTCAAGGCAATCCCTTACTTCATCTTCTTGATTTTTCCCTCCACTTCTTTTGCCCCCTTCGCATAGAACTTTGCTTCATCGGGGGCAAGCTCACGGAGCAATCTCAGAAACTCTCCCGCGTGTACTAGTTCCTCGTCCGCAATTTCCTTGAGTACTTTTACGGCGAGCTTGTTGTCGGTTGACTCGGCAAGCTGCAGGTACAACTGTGTCGCTTCGTATACTCTGTCGCCACCATGAAACGAATTGCTCTGACGAGCTCCTCATGCGTGAGCTTTCTGTCGTTTGCCAACCCTGAAAAGGGCGATCCGAACTCTGGCATGTTTATTCTCCTTTCTTACTTCTTTTCGGACTTCCGCCCAACGGCCTCAAGTTAAGCCGCTCGACGGAAATAGGCAACGTTACTTTACCTGTGCGAGCTTCGAGTCGGTCAGCGTCTTCAGGAAGGCGACGATTGAGTATGCCGAGGGAAATTTTCTTATTGGGGCCAAATCCAGGTCGCTTGGTCAAAAATATAATGAGCGCAACGACAAACAAGATAGGAATCAGCCACATCAATATCATGACCAAGCCACCGCCAAACATTCCCGAACCATGCATCCATGAACCATAATCAGAACCATACATTGCCATTCCTTATAACGGTAAATACTGCGCTCATTTACCTCAGCCTTTAGCAGTTCTACTGCTTTGAAGCAGTCTCAAACCTAAAACTTGTAGGCCATAATGTGCCTATCTCAAATCAATCACTGTTCGGTAGCCAACATAGGGATGCCTTTTCCGCGAGACTGCCAGACAGGTCAAGGAAATAAAATGATGAATTGATAGCGCACTGATTTGTCCGAACCGACGAACCAATCAGAATTCGATGTGAACTTCCGCTTGTATGGTTTGGGAGTGGTATCGGTTTTCTTTTGCAATAGTGTAGTAGCCGGGGTGGAGGGGCCAACTTCTGCATCTTTTGGCACACAGCCGAACTTCATGTCGTCAAACTGACTTCCATAAAGTAGTTAGTCGCGAACGACCGCTATTGGCCGGTAAGAGACCGTCAATATTCGAGCCTAATGATACCGCGAATGTCTGTAATGTGGCTGAAAGCGGTCGGTTGTGATAGGCCTGCTAGTTGTCTGCTTAGGCCGATTATGTAGACAGCTCGATTATGTGGACTGTTCGGTGCGGCATGGCAGCGGTGCCTTGTGTAATCTGGGTTTTCGGCGATTGATGTAACGGCAAGCTCGACATAATTTCAATGATCGTCTGAAGTGGTGGTCCCACTTCAGACGATCATTATGAAACCCATCTCATCGCACCGGGCTACGCCGAAGGCTCGGTCATCTGCATCATCCCAGGCACATATTGCTGACGAACTACGCTGTTACGATGAACATCTGCGCGACGTAAGAGGATTGGCAGCTGGTACGCGCAAGGATCGCCTTTACGTCGCGGGCATGCTGCTGCGACAGAAATTTAAGGATGGTGTATTGAAACCATCGGCCACTTCCAATGCGGTCTTATCGGGACTTCAACCTTCACGGTCGGCTTTACCCGTTACCATTGCGCCTCGCCTGCTTTCTTGCCTACGCATCAAGCAGCCCATTGCTGGATTGTCTGCAAGGCGGGATCCACACCTGCTCGATTGTGCGCCATTGCCAAGCCGCAACCAAGACATGCCCCTCATTTCTCACGTATTTCGCGGGACCCACGCATTCAAAAATCAAGTGCTAGCGATAATGTGGAAATAACTTCGTGTATCTCATCCATCCAAGACTGAATAAGCGCTGCTAGTGTTTAATTGCAAAAATAAGTAATATTCTAACTTAGATAACCGCGCCCTTTTGGCGGGGGTATTAAAAGCTTTGCATGAACAGATTCAGGGGGACATAGTACTCAATTATCGAAATATAAGTAATGCGTCCCCAGAGCTCCCGAACAAAGTCAGTGAGACCTGAAGTTTTAACGCCCAATGTCATTGATCAGAAATTTAAATCTGCTTCTGATGGTTAATAGCGAAATAAATATTGGTTATCAATTCCATTTCAAATAGGAGATGAAATATGAACAAGTCAACTGAGAAGCACTGCGCAAATGTATTAAAGCCGCAAGCATTTGTAGAGTCCATTACCCGCAAGCAAAAAACACCTCTGCAATTACGCACTATCCGCGGTTATGTTGGCACATCGAACCACAAAGATTGTGTACGTATCTACCTTGATATCGAATTACGACGTTTTGTAGATGTGCCGAATGAAGGGATTGTACATGCCGAACATATTCCTGAAACGGTGCAGCCGCTTGGTGGGGTATATATTTGGGTTCGCGATGATGTTGCTATACACCATAATGGCTCATGGTTTGCATCAGAAGACCCGACTACCATGGCAACTGGCGAAGAGGGAGGTGGCGATCCAACCACTATGGCAACGGGTGAAGAAGGGCTTGGTATTGAGAACCCACTCGACTTAGTGGTTAATCCTTTCGGAAGATTCTGAAATATATACCATCCAACGATAGGCGCAATGAGTATGTTGCTGATAGCAGGCGGTAGTCGTGATCCAAATATATCTGCCTTGGTGGGTGCTGCAAAAAAACAGAATATTGATACCATCCAACTACTGATTGGGGATAACCAACGGCCTGCAATTGATTGGGATTTAGAAACCAACGAACTTTGTATTGATGGTGAACCGCTTCGTGTTAGTAGTGCATTTGTACGGCGTGATGTCTTTCATAGCGCAAGCGTGGATGGAAATTACAACGCCCTCGCTTGGTATACTTGCTTGCAAGGGTGGTTAGCAAGTTACGCTAATACTCGCTGTTTGAATCGTTGTTATTTGGGGCGATATACAAATAAATTGCATACTCTGTACCTGGCTCGTTCCTTGGGACTTAAAATACCAATAACTCAGGTGACCAATGCGCCAAATGTAAATAACATCCAAGCCAATGGCATCGTCTTAGTTGCCAAACCCGTATCAGGTGGTGGCTATTGTAAGCTCGTTGATAACCTGTTGGCAGATACTGAGTTACAAGCTGGTGTTACTGCCAGCCCCGCAATTGTTCAAGAGAGGCTTAGCGGGCCTGATGTTCGTATCTATGCCATCGATGAAGAACTTTTTGGTTTTCGTGTCTGTAGCGAAGCACTTGACTATCGAACCAATTCAGAGCGTGTTATTGAACCTATAGACATAAATCCTTATCAATCAACCAACACTAAACTCAGATGCTTGATGACAGCATTAGGATTAAACTGGTGCGCTGCAGACTTTAAATTAAATGAAAAGACTGAAGAATTGACATTTCTCGAAATAAACTCTGATCCAATGTTCTCAGTCTTCGACAAGCTAGTTAATGGCCTGATAACCCAGGCTATATTAAGGTTCCTTGTTCATGAGTAATAAACCATGGTGCTTGTCCTGGTAGAGCCGATAACAGACGTTTTGCGTCGCAGACTGATGGGTGATTTCGTTGGTTAGCGATACGCTGTGATGTTACGTTCATTATTTACTCAAATGCTGTGGTGATTCTACTGACCATCACATTCCCAAAGAATAACAATCGATGAGGTCCAATCGATGGGGACAGGTTCGAATGGCACTAAGTTAAGCTGATTTGCCATTGTATCGGCCTCGATGTTTTGTCTCTTTCATTTCATGTCGTGGAGCGGTTAATAACTGATACGACTTGAGCCTTCGCTTCACTGCTCTGAGTTCACTGCTATGCGGTCGTTCTGGCACGATATAATCGGCGATAGACTCATACAGCAACTGGATTAAACGGCGCAACTCTTGATGGCTGATTTTGGTCTGATTAAGATGCGGCTCCCACTGCCAAAGCGCCTGGACACTGCCCTTAAAACTGATTCGGCGTACCGGCCTTTCCGGCCTGTTGTGCTGCCTCAATCATGAGATAACGAATACAGTTATAGGCGATCAAGTGCATCACAATTTTTTTGCGTACCATATCTGGTGTTTTGCAACGCAGAATATCCATACCCATAGCCGGACTCCTTTCTCCCTTTGACGCTGGATGTCTAAACTTGAGCACCTAGACTAACCCTCCGCTACTGTCTCTTTCTGTAGACAATAAAAAAACAATGTAAACAATGCACTACTCTTCAAGGGAGCGTGGCGCTTGGTTATTGACGACAATTAATCCTTGGAAAATGTATATGATAATTTTTAATATATTGATATTATTAGTATAAATATATTTGGCATAAAAATTGCTTAATTTCCGGTGAATTGTGGGTTTGTTGAGCTGGTGTTTTCGTGAAGATGGAAACTCCGGTAAAACAGCACTTTGATCCTCGATTTCTTGAGGATAGCAGTTCATTGAGTATCCCAAAAAATCCATATCGAATAGACCGGCGATTTTTCAGGCTAATTACTGGTCTGAACGGATAATTGTTACATTAACGACAAAATTAAAGGGGGTTCTGTGTCAGAGATTTCAAATGAATGGCGTAATTTAGAAATGCGCGAAGGTGTATTTAAAGATAAGCCGTCTCGATCTGGGCGCTCGTTGTTGTTTTTGTGCGTGTTTATAATGTTATTTATTTGGAGTGTTCCCGTACATTCGATTGTCTCTGCATGCAATTAGTGTCGGTCTCGATTTAATTTTATTTACATCGAAACGACTGGCTGTGACAGCTCCCTCCTGCCGCTCTCAATACGCTCGAATATCTATAGTAGACACAGGCTCAGGCATTGAGGGACAGGTTTTGTAATCATGCACGGCAGTTATCTGCATGGTGGGCATGAGCCAATTTCCAGCCGTTCCAAACGACTATATCAATGCCTGCAAATAGACCGACTCAGCTTCAATTAAAAATCAACACGCTCTGAGATGAGCTTGAATCAGGCTAAGCGCAGGCCTACGTACCTTTCCTTTCCCTTACCCCAAAGTTATTTGTTATTGATTCGTTTATTCATGCTTAAAAACTAATCGTCAATCAGGATATGACCAAAATATGCAAAAATTCCTATCATTACGCCCGTGAACAGCTGTGCGTGTACAAGGTAAGCAAACTTCTCTAATTCTTTTGGAGAATATCGCCAGCTAATAAACATCCCGAATACTCCCTGCCAGATCACTAATATTAGTACCGCTGGAAAAAAGAGTATATGCATTGGCAGACCCACTAGTGCAATGTGTAAAACTATAATCGCTACAGCACTAATCCCAAAATAGACATGTGTTCTATCTAAAAAGTGTATCAGGCTATCAAACAGCCTTGCATCAACCGGAGGCGAATACTCTGGCAGAATTCTTTTTGAAATTGCACCTTTGCCAAGTAGCAATTTAATTAAGGTCCGAGAATAAATAAATAAAAGCAGCCACAATCCTATTTCCCCGAAGCCTTCACCTAATTCATATAATAATGTTTCGCGTTCCTCCACTGGTGGATAGAGCAAAAGAGCATAGAAATAGTAACCAATTGAAATAATTGTAATTACAATTGTAAAGCCGAGAATTTTTTTAAGACCTTTAGAGAATGGTTTCATATGGGTGCCTCTAATAAAAATTCAGGTTTACAAGCAAGACAACGCGCGAGTAAAAAATTTGAGCGCAGCATAATACTTTGATATATAAGTGATAATTTTTTTGAGCAACGCGGCCTTATGACGAAGATTGGATTCTTAGAGTTGCCCTATATTTTATCAATGGTATCAAGGTACTGGTAGATCACATAGCAAATAGCGCTATGATTAAGAATAGAAAACCCGATAATTCCACACGCAATGGAAGACCATGACACGTAAATCTCCCAGCCACATTCAATACGAATTTACCGCGCGGCGTATCTTTACTGATCGTGAAGATCCACAAGCGGCGTTTGGCGATGCACTACATACACCACAACCAAATAATAGTCACCGTATCCTGAATTTTTATGGTGTCGGTGGGCAAGGTAAAACTGCACTATGCGAACAATTCACTAAAACTTTAGCCTCTGAAAAAGAACACAACAAACAATTGGGCTGGGCGAAACTGGACTTTGAAGTACCGGCACAACGAACCATTGCCAATGCATTACTGGCAATCCGTTTGCAATTGGCAGCGCAGTGCAAAATACCTTTCCCAGCGTTTGATACCGCCTTTGCCCGTCACTTTGCATTTAGCCAGCCGGGGAAGGACATCCACCACGCTCATCCAGATTTGTTCAATCAACATAATGCGATTCTACAAGACATCGAAACTATTGCGGGTGACATAGCCGACACTATTCCTGGCGTCGGTTTTTTCTATAAATACGGTAAAAAACTCAGCGACATTACCCAGTCCTGGTGGCAACGGCGCGGGATAGCTGTGCTCAAAGATCTGGATAGCATGGATCAGCATAAATTGCTCACCGCCCTGCCCATGTATCTGGGCGCCGATCTTTATGATTGGTTATTCGATGAAAAAACCGGACAAGTCATTGAAAATCGCCGTCTGGTGATTTTATGCGATACCTACGAAGCACTGTGGCGTGACCAGCCAACCAAAACGGGCTTAGATGCACTGTTTATCGACGAATGGCTACGCAACTTAGTGCTAGAAACCCCTGGCATTTTGCTGATCACATTGGGTCGAGACAAACTCAATTGGGCCGAGATCGACACCGAATGGGCAGCAGATATTAAATTCCTGCCACTGGATGGACTGTCACCAGCAGATGCGGATAAATTCCTGCAACAAGTGCCGATTGATGATGAAGCCGTGCGTGCCGCTATTGTCGAATCATCCGAGGGACTACCCTTTTATCTCGACTTACAGGTGGATCAGTATGAAAGTCTGAAACGAAACAACAGTCCATTGAGCGCAAATGATTTTGGCGGCAAACATCAGGAAATCTTGCCGCGTTTTATCAATCATCTGGACGAACACCATCGACGTTCATTACAGATTATTGCCCACGCACGTTTCCTGAACGAAGCACTGGCGCAGCAACTGGCGCAAAAATTTCTGGGTGGAAAAGCCCATATCAATCTCAAACAACTTACCGGTTTCTCTTTCTGGATACGACAAGGCAATGGTTGGTATTTACATGCCTTAATGCGTGAATACCTGCAACACAGGCAACAACAGGAGGAACCCGCACTCTACGCAGAAATCCATCAATTCCTGTTTGACCAATACGACGGTCAACTCGCCAACTTGCAACAAGTCACGGACATCACACCACAACACAAACAGGCATTGGTAGAAGCGGGCTATCACTTACTGCAATTGGATAACAATAAATTTCCTGCTTGGGCCAGCAATCGTGGAGAAATATTTAAGGAAGCTTATGCCTGGGAACAGTTGCTTCCCTTGTGGGAAATGGCATTAGAAGTCGCTGAGAGCTTATTACATGAAGCTCCGTTGGAAACAGCATTAGCACTCAATAATCTGGCAGTGTTATATCGATTACAGGGTAAATATGATCATGCGGAGCCGCTTTTAGTACGCAGTTTAACGATAAGGGAAAAAACGCTGGGACCAGACCATCCTGGTGTCGCAGTATGTCTCGATAATCTGGCAGTGTTATATCAATCACAGGACAAATATGATCATGCGGAGCCGCTTCATCACCGCAGTTTAAAGATATGGGAAACGCTGGGGCCAGACCACCCTGCAGTCGCGACTTCACTCAATAATCTGGCATCGTTATATCGATTACAGGACAAATATGATCACGCGGAGCCGCTTTATCACCGCAGTTTAAAGATATGGGAAAAAACGCTGGGATCAGACCACCCTAATATTGCGACTTCACTCAATAATCTGACAGCGTTATATTATTCACAGGGCAAATATGATCAAGCGGAGCCGCGTTGTCACCGCAGTTTAAAGATACGCGAAGAAACGCTGGGAGCTGATCATCCTGCTGTTGCGACTTCACTCGATAATCTGGCAGAGTTGTATAGGTTGCAGGGCAAATATGATCAAGCAGAGCCGCTTTATCACCGCAGTTTAAAAATACGCGAAGAAACGCTGGGGGCTGATCATCCTGCTGTTGCGACTTCACTCGATAATCTGGCAGAGTTGTATAGGTTGCAGGGCAAATATGATCAAGCAGAGCCGCTTTATCACCGCAGTTTAAAAATACGCGAAGAAACGCTGGGGGCTGATCATCCTGCTGTTGCGACTTCACTCGATAATCTGGCAGAGTTGTATAGGTTGCAGGGCAAATATGATCAAGCAGAGCCGCTTTATCACCGCAGTTTAAAAATACGCGAAGAAACGCTGGGGGCTGATCATACTAATGTTGCGACTTCACTCAATAATCTGGCAGAGTTGTATAGGTTGCAGGGCAAATATGATCAAGCGGAGCCGCTTTGTCGACGCAGTTTAAAGATATGCGAAGAAACGCTGGGAGCAGAACATCCTCATGTTGCGAGGTCACTAAATAATTTGGCGATGTTATATAAGTCACAGGGCAAATATGATCAAGCGGAGCCACTTTATCAGCATGCAATTAATATTATGCAGAAGGCTTTTCCTGATGGTCACCCCAATCTTGATACCCTTCTCGCCAATTATGCGGATTTAAAAAGAGCGAGAAAGGAAGCGCTACCCTTAACATGAGTCAGCAGGACTTGAAGCAAACAACCATAAATCGTGAACCTTGCTAAATAATCAGCGACTTAATTTGCATTCAGCGATTTTTCCAGTATTGCAGCAGGTCTGAATCCGGAAACCAGAATACCATCAGCAAAAAAAAGCGCCGGGGTGCCATTTATGTTTAATTTTTCGCTTAATGCCATTAATTTTGCGGTAGGGGCGTTGCATGTTCCCACAGGTGGCGACACGTTGTTCAGCATCAAATTGTCCCACGCTTTGACTTGATCTTTGCTGCACCAAACACCCTCTACCTTTTTGTCGGAACCTTGGAATATGGATAGCATGAATAAATAAAGTGTGACGTTGTCCACACTTTTCAACTCATTTTCCAGTTTTTTGCAGAAGCCGCAATTCGGATCGCTAAAATATGCCATCTTCCGTTTACCGTTACCTTTTACTCTTTTTATTGCAAGATCGAAGGGTAGGCTGTCGAAGTCTATCGCGAACAATTTGCGTGAGCGCTCCTCCGTTAGATTGCTCATGGTCTTCAGATCATAGATGTTGCCGCTGATGAGGTAGCGTGCTTGCTCATCGGTATAAAACAGCTGGCCTTGCGCCACCACTTCATACAAGCCAAGCATATTGGCCTTGTGGGTTTCTTCAATTTGGCCAAGTTGTGGATATTTTTTTTGCAGAAGGTCTTTGACCTTGGCTGCATCAGCATGAGCATAAGAAAAGGAAAATGAGGCAAGTAGTACCAGAAGCAATTTAATCATAATGATTTCCTGAATTAAGTTAATTGAGTGCGTGACGCGCCAGCATTTTTTTCAGCGGTGCAATCCGATTAGTAGCTGCAAGGCCGAGGTTGCGCGCGGCGCGCAGCAACGGATTGCTATTGTTGAACAGTTTCTTCAGCGCATCAGTGGTGAACTGCATGGAGAGGATATCTTCCTTGCGCGCACGTTCATAACGACGCAGCAGGCGTATGTTACCGCAATCTAGTTGTGCGTCACGTTGTAGCAATACTTGCGCTAGCTGGCGTGCATCACGGAAGCCCAGGTTGACGCCCTGCCCGGCAAGCGGATGTATGTTGTGCGCGGCATCGCCCACCAGCGCCAGACGTGGCTTGACAATTTGTGGCAGGTTCAACAAACGCAACGGGAAAGCTGCGGGCGGGGTGACTAATTGCAGTGCGCCCAGGGTGTGGTGCGAGGTAGCGGCAACTTGGGCACATAGCTCTTCATGCGACAATTTCAGCAGGACTTCTGATTTCTCAGAGCTTACCGACCATACCATTGAAACTCTCTGCTGCGGCAATGGCAGCAAGGCGAGAATGCCGTCCGGTTGAAACCATTGAAAGGCCGTAGAGCGGTGTGCTTTTTCGACAGTAAAATTCGCTACTACGCCATGCTGATTATAAAGTGTGGGCGGTGCGACGATACCGGCCTGTTGTCGCACCCAGGAATTTCCCCCATCCGCGCCGACCACCAGTTTTGCCTTGATCGTCCGTCCGTCTGCAAGCTGAAGGTGCGCGGCATCATCATGCCAGACCAGGCTGGCACAGTGAGCAGGGTGAAAAAGGGTTAAATTGTCTTGCGCTTGCAATCCTTGCCACAGCACTTGCTGTAACTGACGATTTTCCAGGATAAACGCCAATTCCGGCTCGCCCAATTGATAAGCACTGAAATCAAGTTCCGTGTCATCATCGCCAAACACGCGCATGGTTTCGACCGGCTGCACGCGGTTCATATCCAGTTGTTGCCAGGCATCGCATTGCGTAAGAAAAGCCGCTCCGCCGGGACTGATCGCATAGATGCGGTTGTCCCAGCCCACATTATTATTAGACGGGGCGGTGGGTTGGGATTCCACCAGAGCCATGTTTAATCCGCTGGATTTAAGCGCTGCGGCCAGACTGGCACCAACCAGACCGCCGCCTATAATCAGGACGTCGAATGTCATTGCTAAAATATTTTTTCACTTCTGGACGAGTGATGATAGCACGGGGCGTTTGATTAATTTATAATCCACTCCCCTTTCGGAAAACTTCATGCGCATCGGCCCCTACCATCTCAAAAACAATCTGCTCGTTGCCCCCATGGCGGGGGTGACCGATCGCCCATTCCGCATGTTGTGCAAAAGTATGGGCGCAGGCATGGCGGTGAGCGAGATGGTGTCTTCCAACTCTCTGCTCTACGGATCCGAAAAGACCAAGCGGCGCGCCAATCACGAAGGTGAAGTCGATCCCATTTCGGTGCAGATTGTCGGTGCCGACCCCAAAATGCTGGCGCGAGCCGCTCAATATAATGTGGATGAGGGCGCACAGATCATCGACATAAACATGGGTTGTCCCGCGAAAAAAATTTGCAACGTGATGGCCGGCTCCGCGCTGTTGCAAGATGAAGCGCTGGTAGCACGAATATTAGAGGCAGTGGTAGGTGCGGTGGCCGTGCCGGTGACGCTAAAAATACGTACCGGCTGGGATAAGCAAAATCGTAATGCAATTCGTATCGCCCAAATCGCCGAGGCAAGCGGCATTCAGGCGCTCGCCATTCACGGGCGGACTCGTGCTTGCGCTTACACCGGCGATGCTGAATATGACACAATCACCGCAGTGAAGGACAACGTCAACATCCCTATTATCGCTAACGGCGATATCACTACCCCGGAAAAAGCCCGCTATGTGTTACAACAGACTGGCGCGGATGCCGTGATGATAGGCCGCGCAGCACAAGGGCGTCCGTGGCTGTTTCGTGAGATCGAGCATTTCATCGAGACCGGCACACACCTACCTGCACCGCAAGTGGAAGAGGTGCTGCGCGTACTGCTTAAGCATGTATATGAACTTTACGCGTTCTATGGTGAACACACGGGTTTGCGTGTGGCACGCAAACATATCTCCTGGTACACCAAAGGACTGGTTGGCTCTGCGCACTTTCGCCATCATATGAATCAACTGGAAAGCAGCGCAGAACAATTGATGGCGATAAATGATTTTTTCGACGCGCTATTACAAGGCGGCGAGCGCCTGTCCTACGTTGAGGAGCTGGCTGCATGAAAAGTGGAGATGATTGTATGTTGGGTGAGAACGACGTTGCGAAATATGTGCGCAAGGCAGTGGCCGATTACTTCAAGGATCTCGATGGTGAGAATCCATCATGTGCGGTGTATGACATGGTAATGAATTGTGTTGAAAAGCCATTAATCGAAGCCGTTCTACAACATGCGGGCGGCAACCAGACGCGAGCAGCTGAATTATTGGGGCTTAACCGCAATACATTACGCAAGAAAATTCTGCAACACAGTACTCCTAGCAAAACTACGAACTTGCAGCCCAATGCCCGTCCCGAACGCAGGGCTGTTCAAAGATCCCCGCTTGATCAACCGAACGAAGAGAAAAGTTAAATATGGCTCCAATCAAACAAGCCCTCTTGAGTGTGTCGGACAAAACCGGCGTACTGGAATTCGCCAAAGGTTTGCAGCAACTCGGCGTTACCATTCTGTCCACTGGCGGCACGGCCAAGATGCTTGCCGATAACGGCATTCCGGTCACGGAAGTAGCCGATTACACTGGCTTCCCCGAGATGCTGGATGGACGCGTAAAGACACTGCAACCGAAAGTCCATGCCGGAATTCTGGCGCGACGGGATCTGCCGGAGCATGTCGCCACACTGGAAAAGCACAGCATTCCGACCATTGATCTGGTAGTAGTAAATTTGTATCCGTTCGGTACTACCGTTGCAAAACCCGATTGTACGCTTGCAGATGCCATCGAGAACATTGACATTGGCGGACCTACCATGGTGCGCGCCGCAGCAAAGAATCATCAACATGTAGCCATCGTCACTGACTCAAAAGATTACAGCGCCATTCTGACCGAAATGCATGCTAATGGCGGCGCGATTTCTAACGCGACGCGTTTCAACCTGGCGAAAAAAGCTTTCTCGCACACTGCTGCGTATGACAGCGCGATTAGCAATTACCTTACGGCAACTCACGCCGACGGCACACACAGCGAATATCCGACACAAATCAACTTCAACTTTGCCAAAGTGCAGGACATGCGCTACGGCGAAAATCCGCATCAAAATGCAGCCTTCTACCGTGACCTGAATGCGGTAACGGGCGGCATTGCCGATTACACCCAATTACAGGGCAAAGAGCTATCCTATAACAACATTGGCGATGCCGATTCAGCGTGGGAATGTGTCAAGACATTTGAGCAACCCGCCTGCGTCATCGTCAAGCACGCCAATCCGTGCGGCGTAGCGATTGCCGATACACCACTCAATGCCTATCAGTTGGCTTATACAACCGATCCCACCTCCGCATTCGGTGGCATCATCGCTTTTAACTGCGAGCTGGATGCAGAAACCGCAACGACTATTACAGCCAATCAATTTGTTGAAGTGATTATTGCACCTTCAGTAACTGAAGAGGCGCAACAGGTTGTGGCTGCAAAACAAAATGTGCGTCTGCTCACTGTTCCACTGTCCAAGTCGCACAATCAACATGATTTTAAGCGAGTGAATGGCGGCTTATTGGTGCAATCACCTGACACTTTGAACGTGCAGGCCGAGCAATTACGCGTGGTTACCAAAGCACAGCCGAGTGAGGAACAGTTGAAGGATCTACTGTTCGCCTGGCGCGTAGCCAAGTACGTAAAATCAAACGCCATCGTGTTCTGCAAAGATGGGCGCACGTTAGGCGTAGGTGCCGGGCAAATGAGCCGGGTAGACAGCACTCGTATTGCCACCATCAAAGCAAAAAATGCAACTTGCAGCCTGGTTGGTTCAGTCGTCGCGTCAGACGCATTTTTCCCGTTTCGAGATGGCGTAGACGTGCTGATCGAAGCGGGCGCTATAGCAGTAATCCAGCCTGGTGGCAGCATGCGTGATGAGGAAGTTATTGCTGCAGCGGATGAACATGGGTTGGTGATGGTGTTTACGGGCTATCGGCATTTTAGACATTAAAAGTTTTAACCACAGAGGCACAAGCCCATCTTATTTGGTTCAAATTTTCTGTCTTTGTGACCTCTGTGACAAATCTGGGGTTATGTTATGAAAATTCTGGTTGTTGGGAGCGGTGGTCGAGAACATGCACTGGCATGGCGTCTAGCGCAAGCCTCCAAGGTGCAGAGGGTGTACGTCGCACCAGGCAATGCCGGTACAGCGCTTGAAAACGGCGTGGAAAATATTGCCATCACCACTATTCCGGATCTCATCGCATTTGCACAACGCGAGCAAATCCATCTTACCCTAGTCGGCCCGGAAGTACCTTTGGCAGCTGGCATCGTGGATGACTTTCGTGCCGCCGGACTGAAAATTTTCGGCCCAACCAAAGCGGCGGCACAACTGGAAAGCTCAAAAGATTTCGCCAAAAACTTCATGGTGCGCCACCATATTCCCACTTCGTTTTATCAGACCTTCAGCAATGTAGCGGATGCGTGTGCTTACGTGGAAAAACAAGGTGCGCCCATTGTAATCAAAGCTGATGGCTTGGCTGCAGGCAAGGGTGTGGTCGTAGCAATGACCGTGCGGGAAGCTCATGATGCTATAACCATGATGCTGTCCGACAACAAACTGGGTGATGCTGGTGCGCGCGTGATAGTCGAGGAATTTCTGGTCGGCGAGGAAGCCAGTTTCATCGTCATGGTGGACGGCAAGCATGTGCTCCCGCTGGCGACCAGCCAGGATCATAAACGGCTACTGGATGGCGATCATGGGCCCAACACCGGCGGCATGGGCGCATATTCTCCTGCACCGGTTGTGACACCGGAACTGCATGCGCGCGTCATGCGCGAGGTTATATTGCCCGTGGTGCAGGGCATGGAAAAAGAAGGGCTTTCTTACACCGGTTTTCTATATGCGGGACTGATGATAGACCCAGAAAATAATTACAAGGTGCTAGAATTTAATTGTCGCATGGGTGATCCAGAAACCCAGTCAATTATGTTGCGCCTGAAAAGTGACCTGCTAATGCTACTGGAGCATGCAGTCAACGGCACCTTAAATAAGGTGGAGGCGGAATGGGACAGGCGCACTGCGCTCGGTGTGGTACTGGCCGCCGCCCAATACCCCGACACGCCCCGAAAAGGCGATATTATTACCGGTCTGCCCAAAACACAGGAAGAAGATGCACATGTGTTTCATGCCGGCACCGTCATGCAAGATAACGAGGTAGTCACCAGCGGTGGACGTGTGTTATGCGTTACTACGTTAGGCGAGAGCGTAAAAATTGCGCAGCGCCGTGCTTATCAGGTTGCCGAAAATATTCATTTCGAGGGCTGCCAGATGCGCCACGATATTGGTTATCACGCTACTTTGCCCAGGAAATAACGACCTTTTCAGAAAGCTGTGGTTTCAATTTCACAAAATATCGGTATGACTTGGGCTATTTCCATGTACAACCGTGCGATGCAGCATCGCTCAAGGCTCAAAGAATGCGTGTCTAGCAGCCTGTCGGACATAAAGGAAATCGGCTGCGAATTTAGCTGATCGGTGACTATTTCGCCACTTTTTTGGGCAATAGGACAACTATTTCCCTGCAAAATCGTCAAGTGGAGTAAGCAGGCATTTCGTTGTAAGGTGAAAGCTCGCAAAATCTACCCGCGATCAACTAATTTTTCGCTACGATTCTTTAAAGTCCGACAGGCTACCAGGTGAGCCATAGCTCATCCGCAAATAAATACGAAACTAATCGGAGGAAGCATGGATAGTGCCGCTGTCAAAAAATTCTTGTTCGAGTTGCAAGACACAATTGTGACTCGTTTGGAACAGGTGGACGGCAATAAATTTCGGCGTGACAGCTGGGATCGCCCAGAGGGTGGAGGCGGACGAAGCTGCATCCTCGAAGAAGGAAATGTCCTGGAACGCGGCGGGGTAGCTTTCTCACATGTAACAGGCAACAAGATGCCTCCTTCCGCTACGGCACATCGTCCGGAATTGGCAGGATGTACATGGGAGGCAATGGGCGTATCCTTGGTATTCCACCCGCGCAACCCTTATGCACCCACCGTGCATATGAATGTGCGTATGTTCATGGCAAAAAAAAATAATGGTGAAACCGCATTCTGGTTTGGCGGCGGAATGGATTTAACCCCCTATTATGGTTTTGAGGAAGATGCCGTTCATTTCCATCAGACTTGCCAGAACGCGCTGACACCGTTCGGTGATCATCTCTTTCCAAAATACAAAAAATGGTGCGATGAATATTTCTTTATCAAGCATCGCAACGAAACGCGTGGTGTGGGCGGTATCTTTTTCGACGACTTGAGCGAGCCGGATTTTGCTACTGCTTTTGCCATTCAACAAAGCGTTGGCAAACACTTTCTGTCCGCCTACGTACCTATCCTGGAACGCCGCAAAGACACGCCCTATGGAGAGCGTGAACGTGATTTCCAGCTTTATCGGCGCGGGCGTTATGTCGAATTCAATCTGGTTATTGACCGTGGCACTATCTTCGGACTGCAAAGCAATGGACGTATAGAATCTATTTTGCTATCCATGCCACCGCTGGTGAAGTGGCGCTATGACTGGCACCCGGAGAAGGGATCGCATGAGGCAGAGCTATATGAGAAATTTTTAGTGCCCAAGGATTGGGTGTAAATTTTGTTGTCAGGGTTAGTAAAGCAATAAATTGGATGATTAGACGGCCAGATTTGCTGGCCAGCTCTTCTGTAGTAGCTAACATTGCGACTAAGCGACAGCATGGTTTAGAATGTCCCTCTAACAGACAATCAAGGTATTGATACGTGTCATCTCAAGCGCTAGTTGAAATTCGCGACGTCAATTTTGGCTATGACAGCCGCCTCATATTGAAAGGTGCCAACTTAACTTTACCTAAGGGCAAGGTGATCGCAGTTATGGGCGGCAGCGGCAGCGGCAAGACTACATTGCTTCAGCTTATCGCTGGTGCGCTCAAACCAAGCAGTGGCTATGTGAAAGTTGATGGGCAGGTGATACATAAGCTTGACCATAAAGGTTTATTTCGTATGCGCCGCAAGATGGGCATGCTGTTTCAGTTTGGAGCACTATTCACTGATATGTCTGTGTATGACAATGTGGCGTTTCAGATGCGCGAGCATACTGATCTGCCGGAAGAGATTATTCGGGATTTAGTATTGATGAAACTTCATGCGGTGGGCTTGCGTGGCACGGAACATTTGATGCCAGCTGAGCTTTCAGGCGGTATGGCGCGACGCGTGGCGTTGGCACGTACAGTAGCGCTGGATCCAACGTTGATAATGTATGACGAACCGTTTACCGGACTGGATCCCATCTCACTTTCCGTGGTGGCTAATCTCATTCGTCGCCTGAACGATGCGCTGGGTGCGACTTCGGTAGTGGTCACGCATGACGTTCGGGAATCACTTAAGATCGTTGACTATATTTATTTTATTGCTGATGGGGTAGTGGCTGCAGAAGGAACTCCAGATGAAATAAGAGCTTCCGATAAGCCGTTCGTGCATCAATTCATGCATGGCGAAATGGACGGCCCAGTTCCATTCCATTTTCCCACCGGGGATTACAGGCAAGATTTGAATTTGCGGCCCTGACGACGATGATCATTGAAAGTCTGAGATCTATAGGGCATCGCATTGTGAATGCAGTATGGCGTATTGGATATGCCTCCCGCTTCTTCATGCTGATCCTGCTTTATTCTGGGGTCAGCTTCCGGCGATTTCACTTGATTATAAAGGAGATATTCTCTAGTGGAGTGATGTCGCTTATAATAATTTTAGTTGCTGGTTTGTTTGTCGGCATGGTCTTGGGATTGCAGGGCTATGAAACACTCAAACGCTACGGCGCTGAATCTGCACTGGGATCACTTGTAGCACTAAGTTTAGTGCGCGAATTGGGGCCGGTGCTGGGTGCCTTGCTGTTTGCAAGTCGTGCTGGTTCGGCGATGACTGCGGAGATTGGTTTGATGAAGGCCACCGATCAAATTTCCGCGATGGCGCTGATGGCGATCAACCCGATAGCGCGCTTGGTTGCGCCTCGTTTTTGGGCTGGGGTCATTTCTGTACCGCTACTGACAGCGTTATTTTCTGTCATGGGTGTATTTGGTGGATATATAGTGGGAGTGGTGCTGATTGGCGTGGATCAAGGTTCGTTCTGGTCGCAAATGCAGGCTGGGGTCGATTTTCGGTACGACATTTTAAATGGGATGATTAAGAGCGCCGTATTTGGCGTGGTCGTGACTGTCATCGCACTGTTCGAAGGTTATGATGCACCACCTACCGCAGAAGGGGTATCCGGTGCAACCACACGAACAGTAGTCCAATCGTCGCTGGCAATTTTATTTTTGGATTTTATTTTGACCGCATTTATGTTCCAAGGGGAGTAGTATGACACGCACCACGTTGGATTTATGGGTCGGCATATTTGTCGTGGCAGGTTTCGCGGCCTTGACAGTGCTGGCACTGAAGGTGGGAAATTTGAGTACGTACAACACGTCCGAGACATATCAGTTGCAGGCTTATTTTTCTAACATCGGTGGCCTCAAATCCCAAGCATCCATCAAAAGCTCTGGCGTACTCATCGGGCGGGTGGCAAAGATCAGCCTGGATTCCGAGCGCTTTGAGGCTAAAGTAACCATGTTGATAGACAAGCGTTACCAGTTCCCAAAAGATACATTCGCCAATATCCTGACTTCAGGATTGTTAGGTGAGCAGTACATTGGCTTGATGCCAGGTGGTGATGAAGCATTTTTGAAGGCGGGTGACGAAATCAAGAAAACACAGTCTGCCATGGTGTTGGAAGATTTAATCGGCAAATTCTTATATAGCAAGGCTGAAGATTCAAATTAATTTAATAAATTATAGGTATTTATATGAAAAAAATAATTGCATTGTGGGTGGGGGTGCTGTTGGCGTGTGTGTCACTGGGCGCACAGGCGAATACACCAGAGCCAGAGGCGTTAATCAGAAATACCGTGGAGGAAGTCCTGTCCATCGTTAGGCAAGACAAGGATATTCAGGCCGGTAACAAGGAAAAAGTAACTGCATTGGTGGATTCAAAAGTACTGCCGCATTTTAATTTTACTCATATGACCAGACTTGCCGTAGGCAGAAACTGGCGTAAGGCTACGCCAGAGCAAAGAGAGGTCTTGGAAATCGAATTTCGTAATTTGCTGGTACGCACTTACACCAACGCATTCACTACCTACCAAGACCAAGAGGTAAAGGTGCTGCCGCTCAAAATGGCAAGCAATGATACTGATGTGACTGTAAAAACTTTGATCAAGAACAAAGGCAAACCACCTACTTACGTAAATTATGATATGGAAAAAACAGCTCGAGGTTGGAAGGTTTACGACCTGTTGATTGAAGGTGTGAGCTTGGTGACCAACTATCGCGGTACCTTTAATGACCAAATTAAGCAGAACGGTATTGATGGATTGATTAAAACGCTAATGGAAAAAAATCAGTCTCAGGTGGCGTCCAATTGATTGAACGCCATGGAGGCTATGTGGAAATACCGAGCAGTCTGACCATTGAAACGGTTGCACCTCTATTCAAAAATGGGTTGCAGTCAGATAAAGAAACACCGCTGGTGATTGACTTGGCTCAGGTAGAAACGGTGGATTCTGCCGCAGTCAGCTTGCTGCTGTCCTGGCTACGCGAGGCGCAGCGTAACAGTGTAGAACTGTGTTTCGCTAATGTTCCAGAGAACTTGTTAAGCTTGGCCCATTTGTATGATGTTGCGGACATGCTGCCGCTATGCGGCAATGATTCCTCTCAGCCTTGAACTTTCAATTTGATGCCGCCTGCCATTGATGTGCACCAAGCACGCAAGCGCTATGGTGAATTGCAAGCATTGGACGGTGTGGATTTGCGTATCGAGCAGGGTGAGTTCTTCGGTTTGCTTGGGCCCAACGGTGCGGGGAAAACCACACTGATTAACTTGCTGGCCGGACTCGCATTGCCAGATGATGGGCAGCTGTCTGTACTGGGGCACGATGTAGTCAAGCAATATCGCGCTAGCCGCCGCCTGATGGGTGTGGTGCCGCAAGAGTTGGCGTTTGATCCTTTTTTCACAGTACGCGAAACGTTACGTTTACAGTCTGGTTTTTTTGGATTGCGTCGTAACGACACCTGGATCGATGAAGTGATGCACCACCTCGACTTGACCGATAAGGCCGATACCAATATGCGCCGCCTGTCCGGTGGTATGAAACGCCGTGTATTGGTGGCACAGGCCTTGGTGCATAAGCCGCCAGTTATTGTGTTGGATGAACCGACTGCCGGGGTGGACGTGGAGCTGCGCCAATCCTTATGGCGCTTCATCCAGCAGCTTAACCGCGATGGGCACACCATTCTGTTGACCACCCATTATCTGGAAGAAGCGGAAGCCTTATGCACACGAATTGCCATGCTCAAGCACGGCCGGATTGTAGCGCTGGATAGTACACAAAATCTTCTTAGTAGTCTGGCCGGTTGTCGCGTCAGACTGAAACTCGCGGGTTATTTGCCGGCCTCATTGCTGCCACAAATGGTCGAACAGACGAACGATGATTACCTGCTGACATTGCCATCTTATCAAGCATTGGAGTCGATGCTATCGGAGCTGCGTGTGGCTGGGGTTGCGGTGCAGGAGATGACCTTGCAGCAGCCTGACTTGGAAGAAGTCTTCTTACGTTTGGTGGGGCGGGCCGGACATTGAGGCGGGTATGTTGAGTTTTTTCAGTCTGCTCTACAAAGAGGTATTCCGTGTGTGGAAGGTGGGCTTCCAGACTGTGTTGGCTCCCGTGCTGACCGCACTGCTCTATCTGCTGATTTTTTCGCATGTGCTGGCACAGCATGTCGAGGTGTATCCCGGGGTACATTACACTGCCTTCCTTATCCCGGGACTGATGATGATGGCAATATTGCAAAACGCTTTTGCCAACAGCTCTTCCAGCCTGATTCAGTCCAAGATTACCGGCAATATCGTGTTCGTGCTGCTGGCGCCGATTGCCTACTGGGAATTCCTTGCGGCATATGTGCTTGCTTCTATGCTGCGCGGATTGGTGGTTGGCATAGGAATATATTTGGCCGCACTGTGGTTTGCCCAGCCGCCGATGCTGTTTCCAATCTGGATCATATTGTTCGCCGTTTTAGGGAGCGCGATGCTTGGCTCACTTGGAGTGGTGGCCGGGATGTGGGCAGAAAAATTTGATCAACTTGCAGGATTCCAGAATTTCATTATCATGCCGTTGACTTTTTTGTCCGGCGTATTCTATTCCATTCACTCGCTGCCGCCTTTTTGGCAGGCGTTATCGCGTTTCAATCCATTTTTTTATATGATAGATGGTTTTCGTTATGGATTTTTCGGCGCGTCGGATATTTCTCCGTGGGTGAGTTTGATGGTGGTGGGCGGCTGTATGCTGGGCCTGATGCTGTTATCTTTAGGGTTGTTAAAGTCCGGGTATAAATTGCGGCACTGACATGATGCAAAGCAAGGCGAGAATACATTAAGATGGAATCGAGATTTTTAAAGATGCCAGTATGCAAAAATTAGTTATACAAGGTGGCACTCCATTGCGCGGCGAAGTGCGTATTTCCGGTGCCAAGAACGCGGCATTGCCGATTATGTGTGCCAGCTTGTTGACGAGTGATGTCTTGCAGTTAAGCAACATGCCGGACTTGCACGATATCGCAACCATGCGTAAATTATTGGAGCAGATGGGTGTGAAGGCTGCTGTACAAGGTGAAGAGATGACCTTGCACGGTGCGCAAGTGGATAAGCTGGAAGCGCCTTATGACATGGTAAAGACCATGCGTGCTGCGGTGCTGGTGCTAGGCCCGCTGGTAGCGCGCTTCGGTGAGGCACGCGTATCAATGCCGGGTGGTTGCGCCATCGGTTCGCGTCCCGTTGATATTCACATCAAGGGCCTACAGGCAATGGGCGCTACAGTTTTCATTGAGCACGGCTACATTCATGCGCAGGCAAAACGCCTCAAAGGCGCACGGATATTATTTGACATTGTCAGTGTGACCAGCACAGAAAATCTGATGATGGCTGCTGCTTTGGCAGAAGGGGTAACGGTACTGGAAAATGCCGCGCGCGAACCGGAAGTTGTGGATTTGGCGCACTGCCTGATTGCAATGGGTGCAAAAATAGAGGGGGCAGGTAGCCACACGATTGTCATAACAGGCGTGGACAGGTTGCACGGTGCGGATCATCGCATCATGCCGGATCGTATCGAGAGTGGGACCTTTCTAGTAGCGGCAGCGGCAACGGGTGGTAGCATCGTGTTGCTCGATACACAAGCGGACATTCTTGATTCCGTACTGGAAAAACTTACTGAAGCCGGCGCGCACATCCGTAGCGATAGTGAGAACATCCACTTGAACATGACGGGTCGGCCCAGATCAGTGAATGTGCGTACTGCGCCATATCCAGCATTCCCTACGGATATGCAGGCACAATTTATGGCGTTAAATGTTATTGCCAATAGCAGCGCGATGGTAGTAGAAACGATATTTGAGAATCGTTTTATGCATGTACAAGAATTACGTCGCCTTGGTGCAAGGATTGACGTGGAAGGTAATACTGCTTTGGTTCACGGGGTCGATCATCTGGAAGGTGCAACGGTGATGGCAACGGACTTGCGTGCATCGGCTTGCCTGGTTATTGCCGGATTGGTGGCGCAGGGCGAAACCGTGATTGACCGCATTTACCATCTGGACCGTGGTTATGAACATATAGAGAGAAAACTGTCGCAACTCGGGGCGAACATATTTCGTATCCAATAAATGGCATCAAAAAAATGAAAGATACCACATGATTACCATCGCCTTATCCAAAGGGCGCATCTTTGAAGAAACCTTGCCACTGTTGCAGGCGGCGGGGATCACACCACTGGAAGCTCCGGAGCCTACGCGCAAGTTGATCTTATCTACCAATCGTGCCGACGTGCGTCTTATTATCGTGCGCGCTTCCGATGTGCCGACCTATGTGCAATACGGCGCTGCTGACTTGGGGATCGCGGGCAAGGATGTGCTCGACGAGCATGGCGGCATCGGTTTGTATCAACCGCTGGATTTGAATATTGCGTGTTGCCGCATGATGGTGGCAGTAAGAAATGATTTTGATTATGAATCAGCAGTGCGTCAGGGAGCGCGCCTGCGTGTGGCGACCAAATACGTGCAAACCGCACGTGAGCATTTTGCGGCTAAAGGTGTGCATGTGGATTTGATCAAATTGTATGGTTCGATGGAGCTGGCTCCACTGGTCGGTTTGTCAGATGCAATCGTGGACTTGGTCAGCAGCGGCAACACACTGAAGGCCAATCACCTCAAGGCGGTAGAAGACATCTCTGCGATTTCCTCGCGTCTGGTGGTGAATCAAGCCTCACTTAAACTTAAACATACGGCTATTCAGCCCATGCTGGACGCGTTTTCCTTGGCGGTAGTTCAATGAACATCAGACGGCTTTCCACTCGGCAGCCCGATTTCAATACGCAACTGGATAAGCTGCTTGCTTTCGAGACAACTCAGGATCACCAGCTGGACGAGACTGTGGCGGCTATTCTGGCGGATGTGCGCACACGTGGTGATGTAGCCCTGCTCGATTACACCCGACGTTTCGATCGCATGGATGTACATGATAGTGCCGCTCTGGAACTTTCGCCTGCTGTCTTACGTGCTGCCTTCGAGGGATTGCCCGCCGCACAGCGCTCCGCTTTAGAGCAGGCTGCACAGCGCGTTACCGCTTACCATCAAAAGCAGCTGCAAGTTTCATGGAATTATGTCGAGACGGACGGCACCCTGCTGGGTCAGCAGATTACGCCATTGGATCGGGTTGGTCTGTATGTGCCAGGCGGCAAGGCCGCCTACCCATCTTCAGTGCTGATGAATGCACTACCAGCGAAAGTGGCTGGGGTAGGCGAACTCATTATGGTAGTGCCGACCCCAGACGGAGTGCGAAACGCATTGGTGCTCGCTGCAGCCCATCTGGCGGGGGTGGATCGGGTGTTCACCATTGGCGGAGCGCAGGCGATTGCTGCGCTGGCTTATGGCACGGCAACTGTTCCGCGTGTAGATAAAATCGTCGGCCCCGGCAACGCTTACGTGGCCGCAGCCAAGCGCCGCGTATTCGGCGTAGTAGGGATTGATATGGTGGCAGGGCCATCAGAAATTCTGGTGATCTGCGACGGACAAACCGATCCGGACTGGATTGCGATGGATCTATTTTCTCAAGCAGAGCATGACGAATTAGCGCAGGCTATCCTGCTGACACCGGATGCTGCTTTTGCTACTGCCGTGGCGCAAAGTGCAGACCGTCTGCTGGCGCAAATGCCGCGCAGTGTCATCATACGCACTGCATTGGAAAACCGAGGGGCTTTGATTGAAGTGGCTGATTTAGAAGAGGCTTGTGTTATCAGCAACCGCATAGCACCAGAGCATCTAGAGCTTTCAGTGGACAATCCCCAGCAATGGTTGCCAAATATCAAGCATGCTGGGGCAATTTTCTTGGGCCGTTATACTTCCGAGTCACTCGGTGATTATTGCGCCGGCCCCAATCACGTCCTGCCGACTTCCGGTACGGCACGTTTTTCTTCCCCGCTGGGAGTGTATGACTTTCAGAAGCGCAGCAGCTTGATTCAGGTATCCGCGCAGGGCGCAGCGACACTGGGCGAAATTGCCGCGGTATTAGCCGTGGGTGAAGGCTTGCATGCACATGCGCAGTCCGCCCTGTTTAGAAAGGGGACGTGTACTGATTGAAAGTAAGACGCTTCATTTGCCATTGACAATAGAAACGTGCCGCAAGACGGACAAAACAGCAGTCTCAGCTATTAAAACCTCATGTGCAACAACAAAATGCACCGTGAATATTTCTAATACAACCCCTTCCTGATTGCGTTAGAGCGTGTACGAGAGATTGTTCGCATTCGTACCGCTCTTTCAAAGCTGCACCACACCCGAATGGCACTGTTATAATTCGTTACCATGAACAAAGCCATCTTTGCTACCCCGCGTGCACTTGATTTAGCTCGCGAGGTATTAAAAATTGAAGCTGCCGCTGTATTGGCGCTTACACAACGCATTAATGGCAATTTTCTGCAGGCGTTAAATATCATATTAGCTTGCGAAGGCCGTGTGATTGTGAGCGGTATGGGTAAATCGGGCCATATTGCACGCAAGATCGCCGCTACACTCTCTAGCACGGGTACTCCAGCGTATTTTGTGCATCCCGCTGAAGCTAGCCACGGCGATTTAGGCATGATCACCGCTAAAGATGTGTTTATTGCGTTGTCATATTCCGGAGAAAGTCAAGAATTGCTTACTATAGTGCCAGTCATCAAACGTCAGGGGGCACGGCTGATTAGCCTGACAGGCAATCCGCGATCCAGCTTGGCAGAGGCGTCGGACGCGCATCTCGATGCTGCAGTGGGCAAGGAAGCTTGCCCACTGGGACTTGCTCCCACCGCCAGCACCACGGCAGCGCTAGCATTAGGCGATGCTCTGGCTGTAGCGCTACTGGATGCCAAGGGATTCGGGGAGGAAGACTTTGCTCGCTCGCATCCTGGCGGAAGCTTGGGTCGCCGTTTGCTTACCCATGTACGCGACATTATGCATTCCGGCAAGGGAATTCCTACTGTGCATCAAAATGCAACGCTGGCCGAGGCAGTGCTGGAAATCTCGCGTAAAGGGTTAGGCATGACCGCCATTGTAGGTGATGCTCAACAGGTGCTGGGAATCTATACTGATGGAGATTTACGCCGCACGATGGAAAAGCATATTGATTTCACTACCACTACAATCAGCTCCGTCATGTCGCGCAATCCGCGCAGTATTTTGCCGGATGCACTGGCAGCCGAAGCGGTACAAGTTATGGAGCAGCATAACATTAGCCAGCTGCTGGTGGTAGATTCCAACAACAAGCTGGTAGGAGCTCTGAATATGCATGATCTGCTGCGTGCGAAAGTGATTTGATGTCGTTGAGTCAAGCACAATCCATTCGCCTCATCGCCTTTGATGTGGACGGCATCATGACGGATGGTGGTCTCTATTTAACCGACTCGGGTGAAGAATTTAAGCGTTTCAATTCGCTTGACGGACATGGCTTAAAAATGCTCAAAGCATCCGGTGTGGAACTGGCCTTCATTACTGGTCGCACCTCTCGGTGTGTCGAGCTACGCGCACTCCACCTTGGCATCTCACACTTGTATCAAGGCGCTCACGATAAGCTTGCAAGCATGCAAAAAATACTTGCACAACTTAAACTGCCATTGGATGTCGTCGCCTTTATGGGTGACGACGTGATGGACCTGCCGGTAATGCTTCGTGTCGGCTTGGCTATCAGCGTGCCGAATGCGCCACAAGTAGTGCGCGACCGCGCTCACTATATCACCAAGCGTGAGGGCGGGCATGGTGCGGTACGTGAAGCATGCGAATTATTAATGTCTGCGCAAGGTACGCTGGATGCGCAACTCGCGCCTTATTTGACATGAAGCATTCACTTTTCATTGACCGTTTGCGCGCTTGGCTTACCGGATTGCCGCAGCTATTGTTGTTGCTACTGCTGGCAGCAGCTTATTGGCTGAATCAGCAAGTACAGCCGCTGCCGTTCACGCCCGACAACAGTAAGCGCCACGACCCGGATTTTATCGTTAGCGAAGTTGTCGCTACTACTCTGAATGAGCAGGGTAAGCCGCGTTTCGTGATGGCAGCAAAAAAAATGCTGCACTACCCGGATAATGATAGTACGCACCTAGAAGCCCCTGAACTTACCAGCTTTAATCCCGGCCATCCTCCCATACATACTTACGCAAAGAATGGAATAGTGTCAGGAAAGGCCGAAGAAATATTTTTACGCGACGATGTAAGAGTCGTGCGTACCGCCAGCGCCACGCAAAGTGAAATGACATTCACCACTACTTACTTGCATGTTATCCCTGACAGTGGCTTGGCCGAAACAGACCAACCTGTAACGATGATTGATGGACGTAATATTGTACATGCAGTCGGTATGAAATTTGATAATAAAGCGCGCATAGTAAAACTGCTTGCGCAAGTTAAAAGTGAATATGTGCCCGACAAAAATTAAATACGCTGCTTTACTCTGTATAGCGCTTATCTGCCATATGCCAATCAGCCAAGCGGAACTTGCCGACCGTGACAAACCGATGCATTTGGAAGCAAATCAGCTCAGTATTGACGATGCCAAACAAATCAGCGTCTTTGAAGGCAAGGTGCAACTCACTCAGGGTACAATGATAATTAAGGCAGACAAAATTGTCGTGATACAGGACAAGGAAGGATTCAAGCACGGTACGGCAACCGGACAACCCGCCAGTTTTCGTCAGAAGCGCGATAACATTAATGGATATGTGGAAGGATATGGTAAGCGCATTGAATATGACTCCAAGACCGCAATAATAAACTTCTTCGGTCAGGCACGCGTAAAGCAGGATCAGGATGAAGTGCGCGGTGAGCATATTACCTATAACGCAAAAGCTGAGAGATTTCAGGTGAACAGTACCTCCAACAAGGGTCGCGTGCGCGCTATCATCCAACCTAAAAACAAGCGTTCTTCAGTCGGCGAATCACTGTCAATCAAGCCGACAACGACACTAACCAAGCCTAACGAACATCAATGAGCGAACTGCGCGCCGTTGCACTGAAAAAGCGCTATCGTTCCCGCACTGTAGTGCATGATGTTTCCCTGTCAGTACAGAGCGGTGAGGTAGTCGGGCTGCTTGGTCCTAATGGTGCTGGGAAGACCACCTGCTTCTACATGATTGTCGGGCTGGTAGCTGCGGATGGAGGCGATATTTTCATCAATGAACAGAACATTACTCATCTCCCTATCCATCGCCGTGCGCGCTTGGGGTTGGGCTATCTGCCGCAGGAAGCATCTATTTTTCGCCGCTTAACTGTCGCGCAAAATATTCAGGCTGTGTTGGAATTACAAGATTATGATAACGATGAAATTCAAGCGCGGCAAGATGAATTGATGGAAGAACTGCATATTACTCATATACGTAATAACCCAGCTATCAGCTTGTCTGGGGGCGAGCGACGACGTGTCGAAATTGCTCGTGCGCTAGCCACCAATCCACGCTTCATTCTGCTGGATGAACCATTTGCAGGTGTGGATCCGATTGCCGTGCTGGACATTCAAAAAATCATTCGTTTTCTTAAAGAACGTGATATTGGCGTGCTGATTACTGACCACAATGTTCGAGAAACATTAGGAATCTGTGACCGCGCCTATATTATTAACGCTGGGTCGGTGATGGCAGAAGGCAAACCCGACGAAATCATTTATAATGAAGGCGTGAGAAAAGTATATCTCGGCGAGCATTTCAAGCTATAAATGCATACTGTGCCCTGCTCTTGTCCGTAAATTGCTTGATGAAACCCACATTACAACTTAAGCAGTCCCAACAGCTGACGCTTACCCCTCAGTTACAACAAGCCATACGCCTGTTGCAACTCTCCACTCTGGAAGTCAACCAGGAGGTAGCACGTTTGCTGGACGAAAATCCGTTACTCGAACGTGAAGATGAAGACGCTATGCAGCCTTATACACATGGAGACACTGCCTCTACCTCCACTGTAGATAATAGCGAAGTAAAAGATGAAATGCCGCAACAGGCCGATGAAGAGTGGGCAAAAGAAGACTGGAATGAATCTTCTTTTTCCGTAGCAAGCGGGCCGGATGATGAGAAAGAGGCTCGTGCCGAACTTGCGGCAGAAACCCCCAGCTTGCGTGAACATCTCATCTGGCAACTAAATATGAGCCAGCATGATATGCGCGACCGAAAAATAATCGGTCTGCTGATCGACGCGTTGGACGGTAACGGTTACTTGGCACAGCCGCTGGAAGAAATTGTCGAAATGCTGCCGGAACAACTCGACATTACCTTGGATGACTTGGAAACTGCACTCGTGCAATTGCAGCACCTGGACCAGCCAGGCATAGCCGCACGTACCTTGAGCGAATGTCTGGCTCTACAACTCAAAGCACTCCCAGAAGACACCCCGTGCCGTGATCTGGCGCTACGCTTGGTGTTGCAGCACCTCAACTTGCTGGGGGCGCACGACTTTGCCAAGCTGAAGAAAGTTCTTCGTTGTGACGATGACGAATTGCGCACGGTGCAATCGCTTATCACCCATCTGCAACCAAGACCTGGCGCTGAATTTGAACAGAGAGCTGCAGACTATGTAGTTCCGGACGTGGTGGTAGAATGCCACCACGGTGGCTGGCATGTACGTCTGAACCAAGCTGCCATGCCTCGCCTGCGCGTTAATCAAATGTACGCCAATATCTTGCAGCAGAGCAACGAAAAAAACCCACTGCAGCTAGCCGGCCAATTACAGGAAGCACGCTGGTTCATCAAAAATTTGCATCAACGTTTCGATACTATTTTGCGTGTATCACAGACAATTGTTGATCGCCAACGCAATTTTTTTGAGCACGGTGAAACCGCCATGCGTCCGCTAGTGCTGCGCGAAATTGCAGAAGAGCTGGATCTGCATGAATCCACCATCTCTCGCGTGACTACGCAAAAATTCATGCTCACCCCACGCGGTATCTATGAACTCAAGTATTTTTTCTGTAGCGGGATCGCAACCGAAAGTGGCGGTATTTGCTCTTCCACAGCGATCCGCGCACTCATCAAGCAGCTTGTCATTCAGGAAGATGCGCGCCACCCCCTAACCGACAGCCGCATGTCTGAAATTCTGGCACAGCAGGGAATATCGGTTGCCCGGCGTACCGTGGCAAAATACCGGGAGTTGTTGAATATCCTCCCAGTTAATCTTCGTAAATCACTCTAACCATTAAGGAGCAGGCCATGAACCTAAATCTCAGCGGACACCATTTGGAAATTACCCCAGCTATTCGCGAGCACGTGGTAAGCAAACTCAACAAAATCAAACGTCACTTCGACAATGTGATTGATGTCAATGTCGTCCTTTCGGTGGAAAAACTACAACAAAAGGCCGAGGCTAACGTCCACGTGAGCGGCAAGACAATTTTTGCGGAATGTGATGATACGAACTTGTATGTCGCAATTGATAATCTGATCGAAAAACTCGATCGCCAAATTATCAAATACAAAGAAAAAAATGTTGCGCGTCGCCATGATGAATCCGGCATCCCCCCCGCACTGGAGCAAGAATAATAGCAGGATGGCATACGGCCTCCCCTTCCTTATTTTTAAAGTGTTTGAATTATGAACCTGATCAGCAAAACTCTGCCCCTTGAGAACGTCATACTAGACGCCGACTCCACCAGTAAAAAACGGGTTTTCGAAAGAGTGGGGGTGTTATTTGAAAACACTCATAAAATCGCACGTAGCCAAATATTTGATAGCTTGTTTGCGCGCGAGAAGCTCGGCTCGACTGGCTTGGGACACGGTGTGGCTATCCCGCACGGTCGCATCAAGGGACTGCAAGACGCGGCTGCCGCTTTCGTCAAAACACAAGCATTGATTCCATTCGACGCACCGGATGGTCAACCGGTTAACCTGATTTTCGTGTTATTGGTACCGGAACGGGCCACCGATCTGCACCTGCAACTACTAAGTGAACTGGCGCAAATGTTCAGTGATAAGACCTTCCGCGAACAAATACAGAATAGCAATGATGTGGCGATAATTCATCAATTGTTTACTAACTGGGCGATGTAACAGTAATGGCACAGGTCAATATTCAACAACTGTTCGAGGACAAACAGGAACGGCTGGCTTTGAGCTGGGTAGCCGGAGCGAATGGTGGTGCGAAGATACTTGACAGTGATTTAATCAGTGCTTCTAACAACGGCTTGATTGGTCACCTCAATTTGATCCACCCGAATTGGGTGCAGGTATTGAGCGAGACCGAAATTGGCTATCTTCAAGGGCTTACATCAACCGAGCTCACAGAGGCACTGATAAAACTTGAACACGGCGGTACGTTATGCTTGATTTTGGCCGGCACGGACCAGCTCCCGCAGGAATTAATTGCTTACGCTAACCGCACTCATACACCACTGTTCAGATCTCCTTTACCCAGCGTGCATTTGATGTGGATGGTGCGTCATTACATTGTCAAAGAGCTGGCAGAATCGACCACGCGCCACGGCGTGTTTCTTGACGTGCTTGGAGTGGGAGTGCTAGTCACTGGTGATAGCGGCATCGGTAAGAGTGAACTTGGGCTGGAGCTCATTACACGCGGCAACGGTTTAGTGGCAGACGACATCACCGAACTGTACAGCATTTCTCCGGAAACGCTGGAAGGGCGCTGCCCGGAATTATTGCGTGACTTCCTCGAAGTGCGGGGGCTGGGCGTGCTAAATATTCGCACCATGTTCGGAGAAACCGCGGTGCGGAGAAAAAAAAGTTTAAAGCTCATTGTACATTTGCTTCGCCCTCTCCGTGGCGACCGTTCCCATCTGCAACTGGAACGCTTGCCGCTAGTAGCAAGTCATCAGGAAATCCTGGGCGTGAAGATTAGCACGGTAAGCATCCCAGTCGTGGCTGGGCGCAACCTTGCGGTGTTAGTAGAAGCGGCAGCGCGCAATTTTGTGTTACAGCAACGTGGTATTGACAGCATGCAAGAATTTATCAGTCGCCACGATCAGGAAATGAAGGATCAATAATTCATGCAGTTATTTCTGATCAGCGGCCTCTCCGGCTCAGGAAAAAGCGTGGCGCTCAAGGCGCTGGAAGACAGCGGCTACTATTGTGTGGACAATCTGCCTGCTGCGTTGTTGCCTGCCCTCATGGAAAATCTACGCCAGACCGGTAATATACGCATTGCTGTCAGCATAGACGTACGCAGCGGCGACAGCGTAAAACAACTACCGCACTATATTGCACAACTTAAGCAACAGGATATCGATGTGCACTTGCTCTTCTTAGATGCACAGACCGACACGCTGGTGAAACGCTTTTCCGAAACGCGTCGCCGTCATCCGTTGCGTAATGCTCTACCTCCGGCGCAAACCAACAAAGGGCTTACCTTACCAGAATGCGTTCAACTCGAACGCGAAATGCTTGCCGAAATTAGTAACATTGGCCATCGTATTGATACCAGCGAGCTCGGAGTCAGCACCTTGTGTGCCTGGATAAAAGATTTTAAAGGTGTCGACCGTGCGCACATTACCTTGCTGTTTCAATCATTTGGTTTCAAAAATGGCATTCCGATTGATGCCGACTTTGTGTTCGACGTGCGCTGCCTGCCTAACCCATATTACGATCCAGTACTGCGACCACTAACCGGGCGCGACGTGGCGGTAATTGATTTTCTCGATCTGAACCAAAATGTACAAAATATGTGCGAAGACATCAGGAATTTTGTCGAGAAGTGGCTGCCCTGCTTCATCGCTGATAACCGCAGCTATCTCACCGTCGCCCTTGGTTGCACAGGTGGCCAACATCGTTCGGTGTACTTGGTGGAAAAGCTTGCGCGTTGTTTTAAATTGCAACAGCAAGTGCTACTGCGTCACCGCGAACTCGGTAACACTGATTAATTTTTTTGTAACTTATAACAAATTTCATTACAGTAATCGTCATATCCATACAGGAGAAAATCCAAGCTTCTCAACTCAGCTTAGATTGGTACCCGCCGAATGACTATCAGAGTGGGGAAGCAGAATATTACTAAACGATCAGTAATCATATTGCCATTAGCACCCATAAAGATAGGCGATTGAATGGTGCTATTGCTCGACGTGCTCTGTATTACATGGCTTACCATAGCACCATGGCAAGGCGGCGTAGCGGTCAAAGCTGTCATTCGCAGCAGCGGCAAAATATTCAGTGAAGTGTCGCTATCTTGTAACCAAATTATTTCTGTGCCCGGCCCACTCGGTATTAGCCGAATTGCAATACACAACTGGCAGGTACGCATCGCCGCTGATCCCAGCCCGCGCCAATATTGCATGCACCAAGGCTGTCTGAAGCAGGCAGGCGAAATTGCCATCTACCTGCCCGACCAAGTCAGCGTTGAATTGAGTGGCAGAGGCAAACGTTATGACAGACTTAACTATTAAACTCACAACTACCACAGCGGATCGCCACATCGCGCGCATGACGACATGGGTATCGCTGTTGCGAGTACTGGCGGGCAGTTTGCTTATGGGAAGTTTTCTTATGTCTGGATTTTTTTCTCAGCTTAAGCGGTGCGCTATGCAGCATCGCTATACTAGCCATCATCCAGCATTTTCCGGCACGCGGGTTCGGCCCGATTACCCACGGCATCTTCAGTGCATTTCCACACATTGCTGCCCAATTATTATTGGTGTATTTCTGGTTTATCCAACACACTGGGCTGATGACCTGATTCCTATCTTTGCTACGGCAGTATTGCTGTTTGGTACAGTAAATGGACTGATCGCGGCACACTACCTGGATGGTCCAAATACTGAAATCAACGCACCGAAATTAACTGGTTGAAAAGCAAATGAAAACTATCGTACTTGCCCTAACCGGCGCATCCGGCCTGCCCTACGCCATGCGACTGCTTGAATGCCTGCTCCAAGGCGGTCAACGCGTGCATCTGGTTTATTCGCAAGCGGCACAAATAGTCGCCAAACAAGAGTTGGATTTTGTGTTGCCTAACCGTCCGCAAGATGCGGAAAAAATCTTGGCAGATCGACTCGGCAAAGTCAGTGGCGAACTGCGCGTGTTCGGGCGTGATGACTGGTTCGCACCCATGGCATCAGGCTCTAATCCAGGTGATGCGATGGTAATTTGCCCCTGCACTATGGGTACACTGGCGGCCGTGGCGGCGGGGTTAAGCGACGACCTCATCACCCGTGCAGCCGATGTCATGCTCAAGGAGAAGCACCTATTGATTCTAGTCCCGCGCGAAACTCCATTTTCCGCCATTCACCTGGAAAACATGCTCAAGCTGAGCCATGCCGGTGCGGTCATCCTGCCGCCCAACCCAGGCTTTTACTATCACCCACAAAGCGTGCAAGATTTGGTGGATTTTGTGGTGGCAAAGGTACTTGATCACTTAGGCGTGGAGCATATGTTAGTGAAGCGGTGGGGAGAGTAACTGGTTGTGCTGAGGAATAAATTACAACCACTACGCTTGGATGAGATTAAAGATGCAACTGGACGCACTTTTTATCAATTAGTATTTTTTGTTATAGCATAAACAGATCCGCCCTAAGGGGCGGAGTATTGTGACGAATTGCTCGAAAATCATAGATTTTCATTGCAATGTTATCTATGCGTCGCAAGCGGCGGGAAATTTACCCGCAGAGATTAAAATTATTTTTGGTTACACATTTGACGAGTCGGGTTTTTTTAAACTATAGTTCGCCTCATGCAAGCAGAATTGGACGCGTTGGGAAGTAAGTTGGCTCAATTGGTGCAATTGACTAAACATCTGCGCGAAGAAAACAATCACCTCCGTCAAGAGTTGGCTCAAGCGCTAAGTCAAGGCCGTCAATGCCACGACAAGCTTGATTCTGCCAAGTCGCGCTTGAAACGACTGCTGGCGCAACTACCTGAAGAATAAACATGAGCAGCGAGAGTCCGAAAACGCTTGGCGTCACAATTCTCGATCGTGAATTTCGCGTTACCTGCTCCGAACTGGAGCGGCCAGAGCTGCTTGATGCGGTTGCTTATCTTGATAAGAAAATGCATGAGATTCGTGATATCGGCAAGGTCAAATCTACCGAGCGCATCGCAATCATGTGTGCCTTAAATATTGCACATGAACTACTAACCACGCGTCTCGGTTCTGGTTTTGACATGAGTGAATTAAAGAGTAGAATGAACTCAATGGAGGCAACCATAGACGCGTTGTTAGCGGAACAAGATGAGTTGCTTTAGGTTTCCCCTGCGGTGTTTGTCAGGCTCATGATTCTTTGGACCGATAAGCTTTGCTTAAGTCGCGACCCTTAAGTTACTGTTGTGCGCATCCCTTGCGGATGTACCTGATGTAACTGGGAACCGGCTCTCTTGAACCCAGGTTCAAGGTGTTGGGTCAACGGCACAGGCGGGGGACTTTATTTATAATGCGGCTAACGCCGCATTATTTTTTTATTGGTGCGCCAAGCATGGCGCATTGTGCGCAATGCTTAACTTGAGTAACTACGGGTCAGCCAAGTGACTTGAAGGTGAAATCCTTTAGATACCCAGCCAAGGGACGTATTTGCTAAACGGCGTGGTGCCCACGCGAAGTGGAATCTGAAGAAAGCGCCAAGCAAATTGCGGGCGAGACAAACAGGACATAGATAGAAGTTATGTCGCCAAGTGAGCAGGCTGGCTATCTGTAAAACCCAATACTTGCACAGCGCCCTATGACGTAGATCCGACAGGCATAAGCATAGTGGTCACACGTATCCCCTTGGCAAAGCTCATTATCCTGCCCTGCGCTACGACATCAAGAGATGTTTAGATTGGATGGCGGGAGTCAGCAGACGCCGTAGTAGCTACTCCATACTGGCGTAGTTAAGGGCTGAACCTGAAGGAAGTAGATAGTCCGTGTTCTCTATGCGGGTTGACGTTTTTGTACCAGAGAGCCTACGACTAGACAGACTGGTCGGAAGCACTGAAGGTTTGTGTATGTGCGTATTGGCCAACAGGCTACATTTCAAATGGGACGAAGCTAATTGGAGAAACCCAGTAGTCAAGAAACACTAGATATGACCTGTATGTTCGGTATTGTGGAGGAATGGCAGGAGTGATTCTGTCTCTTACTCGATCAGCGGCCCAATTTCCATAATGGAATGGCGTGAGGGCACTTCTAGAATTCAAATTTTGTGAGCAGCTTCTTACCCCCCACCTGGTCACAATACGACGGCACTTTAAAAACTATCGCTTACATATCAATCATATACCGTGTTCAAATTTTCACTCGTGCCTTACCGTGTCAGAAGCTTGAATTTTAGATGTGCCTGTAATGGTGAGAGCCGCCACTAGATATTATTAGAATTTTGAATGGAATAACGTGCGTTATTGGCTAATGAAATCTGAACCGAGCGACGTCAGCATAGATGACCTCGCCAACCTGCCTGACCAGACCGTGGCATGGTACGGTGTTCGTAATTATCAGGCGCGTAACTTCATGCGTGATCAGATGTGTATAGGCGATGCGGTGCTTTTCTATCATTCTAATTGTGCTGTACCCGGCATCGCGGGTATAGCTCGCGTCTCCAGCACTGCCTATCCCGATGCCACTCAATTTGAACGCAACAGCAAATATTTCGATCCCAAGGCCACGCAGGAAACGCCTAGGTGGTTTAATGTAGATGTGCAATGGGAAAAGAAAATTGAACTCATTTCATTGGCAGAGCTGCGCCGCCATCCACAATTGGAAGGCATGCGCGTTTTGCAACGTGGCAACCGATTGTCAATCACCCCCATTGATCCCGCCGAATGGCGCTTCATTCTGAAGCATCTGGTACGCGACTAATATGGAATGGGCGCTCGCCTATCTCGCGCTGGGTGCGTTTGTTGGGCTATTTAGTGGAATGTTCGGCATTGGAGGCGGAACCATTCTGGTACCAGTTCTGTTGATGCTGTTCAAAATGCAGGGCTTCCTCACCCCCTATATCATGCATCTGGCGCTCGGCACCTCTATGGCAACGATCCTGTTCACATCACTCGCCAGTATGCGCAAACACCACCAGCATGGTGCGGTGAATTGGGCCGCGGTTCGCACCATAACTCCCGGAATTTTGTTTGGAGCAGCGCTAGGCGCGCTATGCGCAGCATCTATTTCGCCACGTGGACTAGGAATATTTTTTGCTTTATTCATGTATTTTGCAGCGATTCAAATTCTGTTTGAATTACGCCCGCAAGCTTCACGTCATTTACCCGGCATGACCGGTATGACGCTGACAGGAACGTTCACCGGCTGGATCAGCAGCCTCGTATCCATTGGCGGCGGTACGATTGTAGTCCCGTTTCTAGTTTGGTGTAACGTGCCGCTACGCAATGCAATTGGTACCTCCGCGGCGATCGGCTTCCCTGTCGCCATTGGTGGCACAACAGGCTATATTGTTTCTGGCCTTAGTTTCGATATGCTACCCTCTCCAAACTTGGGCTTCGTGTATCTACCATCGTTACTGTGGATTGTACTTGCCAGCGTAATTACCGCGCCGCTAGGCGCAAAAGCTGCACATCGCATGAAAATCGGGCTATTGCGCAAATTTTTCGCAGTGCTGATGCTGGTCTTGGCGACACACCTGTTAATAAAATATATTTAGCAAATATAATACTCTAGCCTCTGTGGGGTAAACTATGTCAGGCTTGTCATGACGAAGAATGAAGTGTGTTATCGCACGATGAGCACCCGCTATTCGAACTCTTGATTCTTGAGGATACGCAGGAAGCCGAGTTGGAGCACCAATTTAAAAAAGCTAAGCTATCATCCAGTTTTCGACCTATTCGACATCCAGTGCATTGCTTGTTATAACGCGTATCGAATAATATTTCTGCTATGGGATGCAGGCAACTGGCATGGCAAACCATCACACAATGGATTGCTTTAAGCATTTTGAATTAACAGAGATCAAGAGATGATATTAAAATTCACCAAGATGCACGGTGCTGGTAATGATTTCGTAGTCGTCAATGGGATGCGCCAACACATCCAGCTTACACTGGAGCAGCTGCGTCTGTTAGCCAACCGCCACTTTGGCGTGGGCTGTGATCAAATCCTGCTCGTGGAAATTGCACAGCATCCCGATGCAGATTTTCGTTATCGCATCTTCAATGCTGATGGCGGCGAGGTGGAGCAATGCGGTAATGGCGCGCGCTGCTTCATGCGATTTGTGCACGATCAAAAACTGACACACAAGCGTGAAATCGTGGTAGAAACAAAAAGTGGCCTGATTACACCGCGCCTTGAGGACAATGGTCAAATTACAGTAAACATGGGCACCCCGATTTTCGAGGCTGCACGTATCCCGTTCCTTGGAAGAAGCGATGCTGTCATCCAAACGCTAGAAGTGGCGGGCGAGGCGGTACTGATTACGGCACTATCGATGGGCAACCCACATGCGGTACAGGTGGTGACTGATGTGGAATATGCACCAGTCGCGGTACAAGGGGCGCTCATTGAACATCACCCGAGTTTTTCGCAACGAGTGAATGCAGGCTTTATGCAGATAGTCGATCGTAATCACATCAAATTACGCGTGTATGAACGCGGTGCTGGTGAAACCCTGTCTTGCGGCACTGGCGCGTGTGCCGCAGTGGTTACCGGCATCCGTCGCGGCCTGTTAGACGCGCGCGTAAACGTTGCCACGCGCGGTGGGGTGCTGAGTATCGCCTGGGCCGGAATCGGCACACCGGTATTGATGACCGGACCAGCGATTGCAGTATTTGAAGGCGAAATAAATTTATAAGAGGACGGCATGAACCCTGCAGACATCGCACTATATTTACAAAACAATCCACAGTTTTTTGAGGATAATGCTGACATGTTAGCGGAAGTTACTATCCCTCATCCTTACAGCGGACGCACCATTTCATTAAATGAGCGGCAGTTGCTGACTTTGCGTGAGCAGAACAAAAGCCTGGAAAAAAAACTGCACGAGATGGTAACGCTTGCTAAGGACAACGACGCATTACAGCAAAAAGTGCATCAATTCACTCTCGCGTTATTTGGCGCGCGGGACCTGATGAGTTTGCAAAATGTCATTACACAGAATTTGCGTGAAATCTTTTCCGTACCACATGCTGTGTTGCACATATGGAAAGGATTGCCGCCTAGCTTGGAAGTACTGGCTTTCGCTGACCAGCAATTGCTACCCGTCTGTACTCATCACGCTCTTCATGACACTTTGCCTTGGTTTGGCGAAAACGCGGCTCATTTGCACTCGTTTGCTTATTTACCGCTGCGCGCGGACGAAAAATCCATCGGACTACTAATATTGGCCAGTGAGGATGCGCAGCGCTTCTATCCTGGCATGGGTACGCTGTTTCTGCAGCGTATCGCGGAAATTGTGAGTAGCGCGCTACGTCCCTCATTGTAAAGCGATGTCAAACAGTACCGCGCAGGCTACCACCCTCAACCAAGTGGCACTGCATGGATTTCTCAACCATCTGCGCAACGAGCGCCATTACTCTCCCCTTACTGAGGAAAATTATTCCCGCGATATTTGCCGTCTGTTTAAGCTTGCGGGCGCTACGCCACTAAATGAGCTTAAAAACCATCAAATTCGCCGTTTCGTAGCGCAATTACACGGTAACGGCTTGGGTGGAAAAAGTTTGGCGCGCATGCTGTCGGCATGGCGTAGCTTTTATTTTTATCTAATACGCGACCACCAGTTCAAATGCAATCCGTGCATCGGGCTGCGTGCACCTAAATCGGCCCGCAATCTGCCGCACGTACTTTCCCCGGACGAAGCTGTGCGAATGATGGAGTTACCCACAGCAGGCGACATTTTGGCGGTACGCGACAAAGCGATGTTTGAGTTATTTTATTCTTCCGGCCTGCGCTTGGCTGAGCTGGTCAGTCTCGATCCTGCAGACCTTGATTTTATTGATGCAGTTGTACGCGTTATCGGTAAAGGTGCCAAGACACGCATCGTACCACTGGGCAGCCATGCGATTTCCGCACTGCAAGCTTGGCTGACACTGCGCGGACAATTGGCCAAACAAGATGAAACGGCGCTGTTCGTCAGCCGCAATGGTAGTCGCATTGGTTCGCGCGCGGTGCAATTGCGCATGTCAGGTTGGGGCATCACACAGGGCATCACCAGCGGCGTTCACCCACACTTATTGCGCCATTCGTTCGCCTCACATGTGCTGCAATCCAGCGGAGATTTGCGGGCGGTGCAAGAAATGCTCGGTCATACCAGCATTTCAACTACGCAGGTGTACACTCATCTTGATTACCAATACCTCAGTAAAATTTACGATTCAGCGCATCCTCGGGCCAAAAAAAAACTCTATTAATAAAATTATTGGTAACGTTAATACACGAGTCGAACCTTGGTTACATTGAGTGCTCCTTCAGTGCTCCACTTGCTTACATTGATCCTCATATTCACCGTTCGAACCAGCCGCTCTACCCTGCTTGTCGTTTTGCTTTGCTACCTGTTTTCCAAAGCCGTGATCATGTCGCTACGAGTATTTTCAAGATAAATTACACAACGCTTGAATCTTTTTTTCCGGCAGTAAACGATAACTTTTTCAGCCGTGCTTTCATGGGTCCGATCATCGCTTTGATCGTATTGAGGCACTTCCAAAGACCAGATTGCGCATATTTTCATAACCTCGCAGTAAGTCATGGATCAACCCCTCGCGTGAGGGGTGAGGTTATTTTGACTTTAATAGGTCAAACCGGAATGCCACTAAGTTAAGCTGCTTTAGCATGGTATCGGCCTCTATGTTTTGTCACTTTCATTTCATGCCTTGGAGCGGTTAATAACTGATACGGTTTGGGCCTTCGTTTCACTGCTCTGGGTTCACT
>Ga0209344_10000907_pt1 | contig 44108 bp, 39 predicted proteins | sample Cruoilmetagenom6_FD_187293 | JGI IMG/M metagenome (GOLD analysis project Ga0209344, IMG submission 187293) | Oil polluted marine microbial communities from Coal Oil Point, Santa Barbara, California, USA - Santa Barbara Oil Seep Sample 6 (SPAdes)... | ecosystem: Environmental > Aquatic > Marine... | reverse complement strand
AGGGGGGTGTCATTCTATAATTGGTCGTTTATCCTTAAAAATAGGTAATTGTGAACATTTATGAAATAAATGGCATAATTTTTTTTAAGAACACCGTAATTTTGCATTCGCTAAAAAAGAGAATTGTTGAAAGATTTACTTATAGCAGTACTTTGGAGCATTTCCCCTTTGGGAGAAGCTAAAGTAGGTATACCCTATGGTCTTTTAAATGGGGTAAATATTTACTTGGTGTTAACTGTTTGTTTTTTAGCGAATGTTCTAGTTTTTCCTATCATGATGTTTTTTTTGAACACGGTAAACAGGTATTTGCTAAGATGGCACTTTTATAAAAAGAATGCACTTTTTGTGGCTAGAAGAGCAAAGACCGGGTCGGGAGATAAAATTAAAAAGTATGGTTTCTATGGACTCATATTCTTTGTAATGTTACCTGTGCCGGGTACCGGGGTTTACGCCGGTAGTATTGCTAGCTACCTTTTTAAAATAGAAAGAAAAAAGGCGTTTTTAGCGAATACCATTGGCATATTTTTATCCTCTGTTATTGTGTGGGCAACTACTTTGTTGACTATGAAGGGCATGGGGTAAACTGAAAATACCCGTATTTTTTTTCACTTTAAATTGTGAATAACTAAAACAGAAAATTTTTTTATTACCAAACTTGGTCTTTTAAATTTGTAGCATTTTTAAGTTATGGATACCCTTAAAATTGGTGATGAATTATATAATGTTGAGCAAAACGGATTTAATGATTTCGCCAGATATTCTTTCTCTGAAGTAGTAAGGTTGACCGAAACCTTGGCGGTTTTAAAAAACGGAGTTAGGCTAATCAACAGACCTAAACAATCTTATATTATGGAAGATGTGGGCTATTCAGTTTCTAGAAAAAAGGGGTCGCATTGGCATATTGTATCACTAAATGCCATTAGAAATGCCCAGATTGAAAGCGAAAAAATCAAAATTCATGATTGGTTTGAAGAGAAACAATTTAGCCTAAAGGAGAAGCAATATATTTATAAACTTTTTAAAGCAGACGAGGTACAATAATGCTCAGAGGTGAGCATTGTTTTTAGAAGAAATGAACAGACCGTTTTTTAATTAAAAAACCTTCACTACCTTTACAACGTTGTGTTGTGTCTCGAAGAATATTTGAGGCAATTGTGTTTATCGGATTTTACCGGTAGAACCCAATGAAAGGCTTTCCATTAAGGGAGGCTTTTTTTGTTTTATACTTATTTATGAATAACATAATGTACCAAAGATGCAGCAAGTTTTGCTGTTTGGTCATCATTATCGTAGTTCGGGTTTAACTCTACTACATCCAATCCTAATAATTTACCCGATTCAATGATTACCTTCAGGCTCTCTAGTACAATATCTGGAGAAAAACCCATAGGCGATGCTGCGCTTACACCAGGAGCATAGGCAGAAGAGAAACCGTCTAGGTCAATTGTGGTATAGATATAATCCACATCTTCCATAAATTGTATAAGCCTGAGCTGAACATGCTCTAAATAGTTGATACCAAAATATTGTTGATGTAAGTAATTGACATTAAGTGACTCTGCAAATTCAAAAAGAGTTCTGGTATTCGTATCTTTTCGAATACCTAAAGCCATGTATATAATAGACTCGTTTTTGGCTTCATGCTCTAATGCGATTTGATAAAATGGAGTGCCGGAGTTATTACCATTGGTGTTTGTTCTTAAATCGAAATGTGCATCGAAATTTATAATGCCTAATTTTTCGTCTTCTTTTAAATGTTTGGCGAGTCCGTTATAATGACCGTAAGCGAGATCATGGCTACCACCTAAAATAATTGGTGTGGTTTTTTGGGTTAACAAAGAGGCGACAGCTAAAGTTAAATCTTGCTGTAAATCATCTAAATTATTACCTTCACATTCTAAATTGCCAAAATCTATAAGTTCAATATTTTCTTTAAGATGATTGGGCATTTTACCCAATTGTTTGCGAATTGCATCTGGACCCAAGGCCGAGCCAACTCTGCCTAAATTTCGTTTAACTCCTTCATCACTACTATATCCTAATAAGGCAAAAGTTTTATTCTCGTTTTGAGAATTAAAACCCTTCAAGCTAGAGAATTTAATTTTCTCATGTAGGTAGTTCTGTTCGTTAGAAGAGCGACCAAACCAATTATCTTTATTCGCTAACTTATATATTGACATATAATTCTATTTTTTTTTGGAATTATAAAATCTTAAAACTACCTAAAATTAGGGAAATTTAAAATCATAAGGAATGATTTAATTATATGAAAAAGTAATGTTAATCTTACGTTTCGCCTGTTAAATGTGCGACTTTCTTTTTTAATACGTTTACCGAAAGAATTAAATTCTAGAATAAGTTTTTTAGATGTTTGTCTTCCACTAGTGTAGGGAAAGTAACCTTTAAATTTTTTGTTCTGTTCATTTCACGTTGTAAGGCAAACATTGCTTCTTTGTTTCTAGCCCAGCTACGTCTAGCAATGCCGTTATTTACATCATAGAAAAGCATGTTTTTCAACTTAAGCTCGGCAGTAGTCGAACCATCTAGTACCATACCGAATCCGCCATTGGTGACTTCACCCCAACCAACACCGCCCCCGTTGTGAATCGATACCCAAGTTGCTCCTCTAAAGCTATCCCCAATAACATTATGTATTGCCATGTCTGAGGTAAATCTACTACCGTCATAAATATTACTCGTTTCTCTATATGGCGAATCTGTGCCGCTTACATCATGGTGGTCCCGCCCTAAAATAACAGGTGCACTTAATTCGCCTTTGTCTATTGCTATATTGAAAGCCAGTGCTATTTTTGCCCTACCTTCTGCATCGGCATATAAAATTCGAGCTTTAGAACCTACCACCAATTTGTTTTGCTCTGCTTCAGAAATCCATTTTATGTTATCCTGTAGTTGTTGCTGAATTTCGGTTGGCGCCTTTTCTTTAATCTCCTTTAATACGCGTAACGCAATAGCATCGGTTTTTTTTAAATCTTCTAAAGTGCCAGAGGAACATACCCATCTAAAAGGTCCGAACCCATAATCGAAACACATTGGTCCCAATATATCTTGTACGTATGAGGGATATTTGAAATCGATTTTATTTTCTGCCATCACTTCTGCTCCAGCTCTAGAGGCTTCCAACAAAAATGCATTACCGTAATCAAAGAAATAGGTTCCTTTTTTGGTATGTAGGTTTATAGCATCGGCATGTCTACGTAAGGACTCCTGTACTTTTGTTTTAAAAGTATCAGGGTTCTGATTCATCATTTGGTTCGATTCCTCAAATGACAATCCAATAGGGTAATATCCGCCAGCCCAAGGGTTATGTAGTGATGTTTGATCAGAACCAAGGTGAATGAATAGCTCTTCTTTATAAAATCGTTCCCAAATAGCGACAACATTACCAATGAATGCCAACGATATTATTTCGTTTTTAGTTTTTGCTTCCTTTGTTCTGATTACTAAGAGTTCTATATCATCGATCAATTCATCTACCCAACCTTGTTGATGTCTTTTCTTTGCTGCAAACGGATTTACTTCTGCACAAATAGTAATGCATCCGGCAATGTTTCCAGCTTTTGGTTGTGCACCGCTCATTCCACCTAATCCCGCAGTTAAGAATATTTTTCCATTCGAATTTTCATTTACCTTCAACACCTTTCTAAAAGCATTCATAACCGTAATAGCGGTGCCGTGAACAATGCCTTGCGGACCAATGTACATGTAAGAACCTGCGGTCATTTGACCATATTGGGTAACACCAAGCGCATTATATTTTTCCCAGTCATCTTGTTTGGAATAATTGGGGATCATCATACCGTTCGTAACAACAACTCTTGGAGCTTCTTTTGATGATGGAAACAAACCCATAGGATGACCGGAATAGATGTGTAAAGTCTGCTCATTGGTCATTTCTGATAAATACTGCATGGTTAATAGGTACTGCGCCCAATTCTGAAATACAGCTCCATTGCCTCCATAAGTAATAAGTTCTTGTGGATGCTGTGCTACTGCTGGATCTAAATTGTTCTGGATCATGAGCATGATAGCGGCAGCGTGACTTGTTTGCGCAGGATATTCTGAAATTGCCCTCGCATGCATGTCATAAGATGGTTGAAAACGATACATGTAGATTCTGCCATAAGTCTGTAATTCGGCTGCAAATTCTGAAGCCAAAACAGCATGCCAATCTGCCGGAAAATAACGCAATGCATTCCTGATCGCCAATTGTTTCTCTTCTTTAGAAAGTATTTGCTTTCGGTTGGGAGCATGGCTTACGGCAGAAGAGCGCTCTTTTTTAGGAGGTAATTCAGTAGGAATACCAATCTTTATCTGTGTTTTAAAACTCATTTTTATGTTTTCAACTATATAGAACTTATATTATTTGAGAGTTTCCCCTTCGGGGGCTAAAGGGATTTATGTCTATCAAAAACCAACTCCCCATTCTTCCAGACCATACAAGGTTTTAAATTGCCTTGATTATATAGAATATCTTGATAGTTATCTGAATGAAATATAGCTAGGTCGGCTAAGAGCCCTGTTTCTAATTTTCCGCGATCATCTAATTTTAAGGCTGCTGCAGCCCTAAAAGTGATTCCCGCTAGAACCTCTGCATTGGTCAGTTTTTCAAATGTTCCCAAGATACTGGCTTGGGTCAATAAATCGCCCATTGGGGCGGAACCTGGGTTATGGTCACTCGCTATGGCAAGCGCTGCACCTGCATCAAGCAATTTACGAGCGGGAGTGAAACCGCATCCCAAACCAATGGAAGCACCTGGTAGGGCAACAGCAATTGTATCGCTGTTTGCCAATAGTTTTATTTCGGTATCGGTACTGGCTTCTAGGTGATCAGCACTTACTGCGTTATGGTCTACAGCAATTTTACTACCACTTGTAGAGAATTGATCTGCATGAACGGTAATATCAAAACTTAAACTTTGGGCTTTTGAAAAGTAGTCTTTGATTTCTTCAGCAGAAAAAGCACTTTGCTCTATAAAAGCATCAATACGATGCGTTAGATCTTCTTCTTTGAGTATGGGAAACAACTCTTCACTTATCATTTTCAAATACTCCTTTTCTGTTCCCTCAAAATCTTTAGGCAGCATATGTGCGGCAAGGCAAGTAGAGATCAATTCTGGCAATGCCTCTTTATCTGCTTCTTTAATAGTACGAAGCATTTTTAGCTCTTCATCTACCGTTAGTCCGTAGCCACTTTTGACCTCAATTGTTGTTGTTCCGTTTTTAAGATGACGATTTGCTCTTTTAATGGTGCTTTTGGTCAATTCTTCTATACTCGCCTTTCGTGTTTCGATAACGGTATCCCAAATGCCACCACCGGCATTTGCGATTTCTAGGTATGATTTACCCGCGTTTCTCATGGCGTAATCTTTGGCACGAGATCCGCCAAAACAGATATGGGTATGGGCATCAACAAAGCCAGGTAAGCAAACATGATTGCCTTTTAATTCATAAACTTCTGTTTCAGGATATTTCGATTTTAATTCATCAAAACTTCCTATGGCAAGAATTATCTTGTTTTCTACTACAATTCCGCCATCAACAATAATAGTTAGCTCATCATCAGAAATGGAGCCTTTCAATTTCAACCCCGTCATGGGTATAATTTGTTTAAACGGACCTATAAGTGTTTTTTTTGTCATACAACTAATAGTTTTCGAACTCTTCTGAATGTTTTGTTTTTAAAGATATACCATGTTCGGCTTGTACGCGGTCTATAACTTTAAGTACTGTCTGATCTTTTATCATGGCAATACCTTTTTCAATATCATCTGCAAATACGCGGTCTTTATTTGCAAAGGCAACTTGCTTCCGAACGGCATTATGCACTTCGTCCAGAAAAATGCCTGACTTTAGCGGTTTTCTATATTCAAATGCTTGGGCCGCGGTCAATAGCTCAATTGCCAATATTTTTTCTACATTACCAATAACCTGTAATGCTTTTCTTCCTCCAATAGATCCCATACTTACATGGTCTTCTTGACCTAGAGAGGTAGGAATACTATCTGCGCTTGATGGAAAGCAAAGCCCCTTATTTTCGCTAGCCAATGCTGCAGTGGTATACTGCAAGATCATATAACCGGAATTGATGCCGGTATCGTTCATGAGTAATTTTGGTACTCCCGGACTATTTCCTTTCAGGGAAAGATAAATACGTCGGTCTGAAATATTACCTATTTCTGATGCGGCTAAACATGCATAGTCCAATGCCATTGCCAATGGTTGACCATGAAAGTTGCCACCGCTAATGGTCAGGTCTTCATTTATGATTACAGGATTGTCGGTAACCGAATTTAATTCTACTTCTAATAACTCTTTAAGGTGTAGCCATGCTGTTCTAGAGGCACCATGAACTTGAGGAATACAGCGAATGGAGTAGGGGTCCTGTACTTTTTCACAATCTACATGGGCTTCCATAATTTCGGAACCCTTCAACAATTTTTTTACTCGTTTTGCTACATGTACATTTCCTTTAAATGGGCGCAGGGCATGAAGTTCATTGTAAAATGGTTTTACCGAACCTTGCAGACCCTCTATCATCATGGCACCGATAACATCGGCTTGTGCTAAAACAGAATGTAACTTTATTAATACCTTGACAGCGTGTGCCGCAATAAATTGTGTGCCGTTAATTAAGGCTAAGCCTTCTTTTGGACCTAAGGCAATCGGTGTTAAACCTGTTTTTTCAAAAAGAGTTTTAGTGGTAATGATTTCATTTTTATATTCTACCTTACCTAAGCCGATAAGTGGCAAGAATAAATGTGAAAGCGGAGCTAGATCCCCAGATGCACCTACCGAACCCTGAGAAGGTACTATCGGAATAACATCACTTTCTATATGCCACATAATTCTTTTTAGAGTGGTCAGTGCAATCCCCGAATATCCTTTTGCCAAGGATTGGGCTTTAAGGATCAACATTAATTTTGCGATATCTCTTTCAATAGGTTTACCTACACCTACACTATGACTTTGAAGTATGTTGGTCTGTAGAATATTGGTTTCCGATTTTGATATTTTCGTGGTGCATAACGGACCGAAACCAGTGTTTATGCCATAAGTAGGGTGACCTTTTTCTACAATGTTCTGTACAATCTTCCAACTTTCGGTTATTCTTTGTTCGGTAGTTTCTGAGATTGTAATAGCATATTCACTATTTACAATTTGCATCGCCTTACCTGCGGTAAGCCAATCTTCGCCCAGTTTAAATGTTTGTACACCCATAGCTTTCGCTTTTCAATATTTTTCTTAAAATTAATACTTATTTTTAATACTTGGTAATATCAATTTCATCATCAATCCATAACTATGAGTAATCAAATAGAATTACGTCACCTTACCTATTTTTTAGCGGTAGCACAAGAACTACACTTTAGAAAAGCCGCCGAAAAATTGTTTATTTCTCAACCGGGACTTAGCAGGCAGATAAAGCAAATGGAAGAGATTCTAGAGACTCAATTGTTTGAAAGAAATAAAAAAAAGGTTGCTTTAACACCAGCTGGACATTATTTAAAAGGAGAGGTTGAATATATTTTCAACCATATGGAAAAGGTGGAACGCCAATTAAAATTGATGGGTGATGGTAATAGTGGAGAAATAAGAATTGGATTTTTGGGTTCTGCCATGCAACAGGTGATTCCGAAATTATTACTGCAGATTAAAGATGAGTACCCGAAAGTAAAAACATCTTTAGAAGAGCTGTCTAATTTTGCTCAAGTAGATGCTGTCTTAAATGATCAGTTAGATATAGGTTTTGTACGATTATCTAGAGTGCCCAGTACCTTAGAAATGAAAATAGTTTTTACCGATACTTTTTCTTTGGTGTTACCCGAAAGGTATCCAATGTTGACCAGGGAATTTGATGGTATGGAGCGATTTGCAAAAGAAGACTTTATATTATTTAGTCAGGCATATAGTCCGCTGTACTACGAAACAATTATAGGTATTTGTAAAGATGCAGGTTTTGCACCGAAAATCTCACACAAATCAGTTCATGCGCACACTATTTTTAAATTGGTAGAGAATCATATGGGAATTTCGATTGTACCTACTTCATTGCAAAACGGATTTCAAATGCGGGTAAAATTTATTGAGTTAAAAGACATACCACAACGCGCGGAACTATCGGTAATCTGGAAAAAAGAACATACCAACCCCGTTCTAAAGAATTGTATTGATTTGCTTTTAGGGGATAAGTTAAGTTTTCGATTTAGGTGAATTTTAATACTTACCTCATACTGTGCGAGGTGTTGAAGACTTAATTTTACATTAAATTAGAGAAGATAGAAGAAAAAATAGAATTGAAAAATAGAAAATGAGCGGTTAGCGAACAAACCAACAATAAATAACGAACAATGAACAACGAAAGTATGATACTCGATATAATTAAAAAGAGACGTTCCGTATTTCCGGTACAGTATAATGATACTCCAATAGCGAAGGCAGATATAGAAAAGGTGTTAGAAGCGGCAAATTGGGCACCTAACCATAAATGTACAGAACCTTGGCGCTTTAAAGTGATTCAGGGAGAAGCAAAAACTAGACTGGGATTATTTCTATCAAAGAAATATGAAGAGCTAGATGCTAAGCCAAAGGCAATGAAAATTAAAAAGTTGCAAGAAAACCCGAAAAAGGCAAGTGCAATTATTGTTATTTGCATGCAGAGAGACCTAAAGGAATCAATACTGGAATGGGAAGAAGTTGCCGCAGTAGCTATGGCAGTACAGAACATGTGGTTACAGTGTACAGATATGGGCATAGGATCGTATTGGTCTTCACCGGGACTCATAAAACACATGGGTGAGTTTTTAAGTTTAGCCGAAGGTGAAAAATGCTTAGGATTTTTCTATATGGGTAATTTTGATGGCGAGTTGACCGAAGGTAAACGCAAACCTATTGAAAGTAAAACAGAATGGATTACGGATTAATTACGACACTAATTAAAGAAAGGAAATAGCGCATTACTATGTTCCCAAGCTTTTGAAATGAAGAGCCCTAAATAGACAATGGCAACCATAAATTTCAAGAATGTACCCGTTAAGAATCCTAGAAAAGAACCAAAAGCCGCTTTTGTAGCGGTTTTTTTATCTGCCTTATTCAGTAATTCTCCCACTAAAGCACCTATAAATGGCCATATAATGATTCCAAAAGGTCCTAAAATCGGAAAAAATAATGCAACCAGTAATCCTACAGTTGTACCGATAACTCCAGCTTTTGTACCTCCAAATTTTTTGGTTCCTATGGCTGGTATTACATAATCTAACCCGAAAACAACAAGAGCAATAGCCAAAGTAATACCTAAGAATGTCCAGTTCATGGTAATGGCGCTGGTAGCGTATAATAAAAGTAGACCCAGCCAACTAATTGGTGGACCGGGCAAAACGGGTAAAAAACTTCCTAAAATGCCAACTAGCATTAAAATGAATCCTAGAACTAATAAAAATATATCCATTGTAAATAGTAAGTGTTGCTTATAAGACTTACAAAGGTTGCATTTGTTACATGAATACAGATCTAATTTATTTTTTCAACTATAAAATTAGTTTAAACTAAATAATTAGTTATATTTGAACATAGAACTAAAAAAATAGTTGAATGAAACAGTTGACAAAAGCAGAGGAAGAAGTAATGATCGTATTGTGGGAATTACAGAAATGTAACGTAGCATCGATTATAGAGAAATTACCTGAGCCAAAACCGGCTTATAATACCGTTTCCACTATTGTAAGAATTCTAGAAAGCAAGGGTTTTGTAAATCATGAACAGCTAGGTAAAGGGTATTTGTATTTTCCATTGGTACAGAAATCAGATTATAGTAATCAGTCTATTAACAAATTGGTAGACGGCTATTTTCAAGGTTCATTTAAGAGTATGGTGTCATTTTTTATGAAGAAGAATGATATGAGTTTATCGGAATTAGAATCGGTATTAAATGAAATTAAAAAGGAAAAACCATGATACAGTATATTTTGGAGTGCATTGCCTTCCAACTTCTTTTCTTAGTTATTTATGACTTTTTTCTAAAGAAGGAAACCTTTTTTCAATGGAACAGATTATATCTGTTAGGAACCTTTGTATTGTCTTTGATTTTACCTTGGGTGAAAATAGAAGCCTTTAAACAGCAAGTGCCACAAACGTTTGCCCAATACCCAGAGTATTTATGGGAATTACAAAATGCAGATGTTGTAGTGCAAGTTGAAGAATCAGTCTCATGGAATTTTACATGGCAAGAAGGAATCTTTTATGGTGGAATGTTAGTGGCATTAGTACTATTCGCATTAAAAATTAGACAATTATATCTATTAAGAAAAAGTGGGGAGAAGGTTACTTACCTATTGTTTACACAAATAGTAATAACAAATAGCAACATTGCATTTTCATTCTTTAAATCCATTTTTATTGGAGATAAGGTGTTGAAAATGAAACACGATACCATCATCGCCCATGAATTGGTTCACATAAAACAAGGGCATACGTACGACTTGCTGTTCTTCGAGTTTATGCGAGTTGTAGGCTGGTTTAATCCGTTAGTGTACGTGTATCAAAACCGTATTTCAGAATTACATGAATTTATTGCCGATGCTCAAGTATCAAAAGAGCATAAATCAGATCATTATGAGCAGTTGTTGGCTCAGGTTTTTCAGACCGAACATATATCATTCATCAATCAATTTTTCACACAATCATTAATCAAAAAACGAATAGTCATGTTACAAAAATCAAAATCAAAGAAAGTATGGCAGTTGAAGTATTTACTGCTGGTGCCAATGGTCTTGGGGATGTTGTTTTACACGAGTTGTGAAGTAAATCCCGAGAATACGGATGAATTGAATCCGAGTATTGAGGTAGCTAGTATTGACAATCTCAGTTCAGAGCAAAGAACCAAGCTTTATAATCAATTAATTGAACTTTCGGTACAACCTAAAGATTGGTCAATGATTGTAAAAGATCAAAATTCTAAAATTATTTTTTCAAAGGCTCCAAAGGGCTCTGGCATTTCTGGACAGGATGGTGTTATAATAGAGGCAAGAATGCATATTGAATCGAAGATTTTAGAAGATGATTTTGAACTATTTAAAACTAATTCAGAACAAATTAAGATACAATATAATGATGTACCCTTTAGAGTTGTCGAAGATGTTCCTGTTTTTCCAGGTTGTGAAAATGCGGAAGATAAACGTGTTTGTTTTAATGATAAGATACAACAACATATCAGTAAGAACTTTAATTATCCAGAAACAGCACAAGAAGCAGGTATTCAAGGTAGGGTGAGTACTATGTTTATTATAACTTCTGAGGGCAAAATTGAAAACATTAAAATGCGCGGTCCAGATAAGTTATTAGAAGATGAGGTAGAACGTATTATGAAAAGATTACCTAATATGACTCCTGGAAAGCATGACGGTAAAGCAGTAAATGTGCCTTTTTCTATTCCTGTTAATTTTAAGTTAGATGATAGTGATAGTGTTGATCTTGAAGATAAAACATACATGAATGAAGAAGATGTTCCTTTCGCTGTAGTTGATGAAGTTCCAATTTTCCCTGGGTGTGAAAATACAGTTGATAAACGTGTTTGTTTTAATGATAAGATACAACAACATATCAGTAAGAACTTTAATTATCCAGAAGCAGCACAAGAAGCAGGTATTCAAGGTAGGGTGAGTACTATGTTTATTATAACTTCTGAGGGCAAAATTGAAAACATTAAAATGCGCGGTCCAGATAAGTTATTAGAAGATGAGGTAGAACGTATTATGAAAAGATTACCTAATATGACTCCTGGAAAGCATAACGGTAAAGCAGTAAATGTTCAATTTTCTATTCCTGTTCAATTTAAATTGCTATAAATAACACATCAAATGAATCGACTTTTTATAGTTATTTTATTGATGCTAATTGCTAAATCCGAAGCCCAATCTTCGGCTTCCGTTGTTGCGGACAGTTTATATTCCATTGGTAATTATTCTAGGGCTATAAATGAGTATTCAAAATTAGGTGGCGTTTCTTCAGCGCTTCAGATTGCAAGAAGTTATAACGCCGTTGGTAATTATGAGAAAGCTATCACACAGTATAAATATGTGGTTGGGGAAGATGTCAAAAATCAACTTGCCCAATTTGAACTTGGAAAATTATTACTGAAAGTAAAAAGGTTTGAAGAAGCGAAATCTGTATTTACCGATTTGTCTATTATCAATACTACTAACCCTGAATTTCAATTTTATTTGGGAGAAGTAAATCGTCATTTAGAAGTAACAGATGAAAGTTTAAAACAATACGTAAAAGCAATTAAATTAGATAGTACGCACCTTAGAAGTCTGTTTCAACTTGCAAAACATTACACTATTAAGCAAGAGCGTGATAAAGCTTTAAAATACATTTTACAGGGTTTGGATTATTATGAGAATGATGTATCTCTCATAAACCTTCATGCACTTGTTCTGTTTAACGATTTTCAGTTTGAAAAGGCTATTCCTTTATTTGAACGAGTATTGGAACTTGGGGAGGATAAAAATTATGTGTATGATAAATTAGCCTTTTCATATAACAAGAATTGGGAGTTTCATAAAGCTAAGGATGCTTATAACATCTTATTAAAAAGAGATGATACCAATTCACAAACCTATTTTGACCTTGCATGTGTTTATCAGAAAGAAAATAAAATTGACAGCGCGAAAATTTTCATTAACAAAGCGATGGCAGTTCAAAAGCCCATGTTCGCACAAGGATACAATCGACTTGCAGAAATAGCGCGTGGGCAGAAAGATTTTAAATCGAGCTTTAAATATTATGAAATGGCTCATTTAGAAGATTCATCTGATGCCCGTACCTATTACAATATAGCCACAACATACGATCAGTTTGGTGCTGACTTGCAAAAGAAACTACACTATTATGAGAATTTTTTAAAGCAATATCCTAATGAGCATCCATTCTATTACGAAACTGCCAAAAAACGTATTACCGAGTTAAAGGAAGAAATCCATTTTACTAAAGATTAAACTCCTTAAAAAAATCGTAATTTCACTTGTAGAACAGGTGTAATGAAACGAGTTATATTTTTTCTTTCGATGATACTGATAAGTTCATGTTCGTTTTTTGAGTCTAAAGAAAAAAGAACACAAGAACTTATTGATGAAGAATTACGCAATTTGGACTGGAACAGTGTAGATTCTTATCCATTCTTTTATACCTGTGATGAAGCGGTTACCAAAGAACAGCAGAAAATTTGCTTTGAAGAGACTTTAATCTCCCATTTTCAAGAAACCTTAAATGACTTTGAGTTTACATTAACCGATAAGGAAAGTGAAACCGTTACCGTCATCTTTGTTATTGATACTTTAGGTCGAATAAGAGTTGATAATATTTATAAAAATGCGCTAGTACTAAATCAAATGCCAGAATTTGATGGTGTTATTACGCAAAGCTTAAAGAATCTTCCTAAACTTGCACCTGCTTTAAAAAGAGGAATCCCGGTGAATACCAAATACAGAATTCCTGTTCAATTAAATACAAATGAAGCATTTTGGCGAACGAAAAAATAATATTGGGTATCGACCCAGGTACAACTATCATGGGTTTCGGGCTCATAAAAGTTGCGGGTAAAAAAATGGAGTTTATTCAAATGAACGAATTACTACTTCAAAAATATAGTGACCCATACACCAAATTAAAACTGATTTTTGAGCGTACCATAGAACTAATCGATACCTATCACCCAGATGAAATTGCTATTGAAGCTCCATTCTTCGGAAAGAACGTTCAGTCTATGTTGAAGCTGGGTAGAGCACAAGGAGTTGCTATGGCTGCAGGGTTGTCACGACAAATACCTATAACCGAATACCTGCCAAAAAAAATAAAAATGGCAATTACTGGTAATGGAAATGCTAGTAAAGAACAAGTGGCTAGAATGCTACAAAGCGTTTTAGGTCTAAAGACACTACCAAAAAACTTAGATAGTACTGACGGACTAGCGGCTGCTGTATGTCATTTTTATAATCAAGGTAGAGTTGATGTAGTGGGCAAAAGCTATTCTGGCTGGGATGCTTTCGTGAAGCAGAACGAGAAACGGGTTAAAAAGTAGGGTTCAATAAACTATTATCAGTTAACAATAATCAGTAATCAAATGGCAATGAATAATGAAAATCCTCTTTTGAGTAAATCATATGATTTTGCTTTGAAAATTGTTAAATTATATCAAGAGTTAACTAAGAATAAAAGGGAATATGTTTTATCTAAACAACTTTTAAGAGCAGGTACATCAATTGGGGCAAATATAGCTGAAGCTAATGGGGCAATTTCTAAAGCAGATTTTTCAGCTAAAATCTCAATTGCTTATAAAGAAAGCTTGGAGACTAAATATTGGTTGAATTTATTAAGGGATTCAGAATATATTGAATTAGAAATTGCCAATGGATTAATTGAAAATGCAGATGAACTTTCAAAAATTATGTTTTCCATCTTTAAATCAACAAGAATTAAAAAATAAGTAAAAAGTAAGTGGTTATTTGTCAACAGCGAATTGCTAACTGATAATTGTTTATTGTTAATTGAACAAATGAGCGGAATTTACATTCACATCCCATTTTGCAAGCAGGCTTGTCACTATTGCGATTTTCATTTTTCTACTACGATGGGGAAGAAAGAAGCGATGGTGAATGCGTTATGCAAAGAGTTGGAATTGCGTAAAGGCGAGTTTTCTGGGGAAACTGTTGCTACGATTTATTTTGGTGGTGGTACGCCGTCTGTTTTGGAGACTAACGAGATTGAGCAGTTGATAAGTACAGTTGAAGAACACTATGATGTTATAGACAATTCGGAGATTACGTTAGAGGCGAATCCTGATGATTTATCGGAAGAAAAAATTCTACAACTGGCAGCTAGCCCTATAAACCGATTGAGTATTGGGATTCAATCTTTTTTTGAGGAAGATTTAAAGGTGATGAATAGGGCGCATAATGCGCTTGAAGCAGAAAAGTGTTTGCAATTTGCAAGTCAGTATTTCGATAATATTTCCATCGACCTTATTTACGGAATGCCAAACATGACCTTAGCACGTTGGAAACAGAATATTGATAAAGCATTGAGTTTTGATATTCCGCATATCTCCAGTTATGCACTAACGGTTGAGCCGAAAACAGCACTTGCCAATTTTGTGGAGAAAGGCTTGGTAACCTTAGTATCGGACGAAGATACACAAGAGCATTTTAACCTGTTGAACGAGACTTTGCTTGCGGCAGGGTTCGATTGTTATGAAATATCGAACTTTGGGAAGCCAGGATTTTACTCAAAGAATAATTCCGCCTACTGGCAGCAAAAAAAGTATATAGGTATTGGTCCGTCTGCACATTCATTTGACGGTGTACGTAGAGGCTGGAACATAAATAACAATCCCAAGTATATAAAATTTATAGAACAAAATTTGTCGCCCATGGAAGTTGAGGTGCTTTCTACGACCGATAAATACAACGAGTATGTGATGACAGGACTACGGACTATTTGGGGAGTTTCACTTCGTAGAATCGCTACAGATTTTGGACCTAAATTTAAAGAGTATGTTCTAATGCAAGCCGATAAATTTATAGAAGAGCACTTGCTTTTTGTTGATGGAGATATTTTAAAAACTACTAAAAAAGGGATGTTTCTAGCTGATGGTATTGCTGCCGATTTGTTTATGGTGAATTTGAAATACTAGAGAAGGTATTGTCAGTTCGGGTGTTTTCTGCAAGAAAATATATTGAGAACGGGTTTGGAACATGCGAGCTTCTCGATAAAAATTTCCTCGTGCCTTACAAATTCACTCAAAGTGACATCCAAATATTAAATTAAAAAGTCAAAAGAATACGAATTGTCAGTTCGAGTGATTTCTGAAAAAAAATAGTACCGAGAACGGGTTAGGAATACGATAACTGCCCTCTTCTATAATCTTTCTTCATAACCGCACAAAAAGTTGTAATTTTCTTATTTCAAAAGCTACCATGTAAATTGAGCTTAAATACAATGAAGACTACCATAACCCACAATGCCAAAGAATACCAAATTGACTTATCTAAACCATTAGATATTTCTATAGCTATGACAAGTGGTAAGAACAATGTTAATGCATGGTATATTTCGGAACCAAAAATGGAACCGCATACAAATGGTGATTTTATTGGTAGTATTCAGGCTGGTTCTAGTACTAATTTTTATGATATTTGGTTTAATCCACATGCACACGTTACGCATACCGAATGTGTGGGACATATATCAAAAGAGCATCAATCTGTAAATCAGTATTTAAAGCAATTTTTCTTTTTGGCTGAGCTGATTACGGTTACACCATTTGAAGAAAAAGAAGATTTTGTAATAACAAGAGAACAGCTAAAAAAAGGCATCGATGGTAAGACACCGAAAGCATTGGTGATTAGAACTTTGCCAAATGAAACATCAAAATTACATCAACAGTATTCGCACACCAATCCGCCATATATTTTAGAAGATGCTATGGTTTTTATTAGGGAGTTAGGAATAGAACATCTGTTGATAGACCTACCATCGGTCGACAAAGAAAAAGATAATGGCGCTCTTTTGGCACACAAAGCATTTTGGAATTTTAATGGCGACATTAGGCTAGGGGTAACTATTACCGAATTTATTTATGTAGATGATGATATTATTGACGGTTCTTACTTTTTGAATTTGCAGGTAGCACCATTTGAAAACGATGCCAGCCCTAGTAGACCCGTACTTTATAAAATAGGATAGCTATGAAAAACCTACTAAAATTTGAGTGTTGGTTTTAATACCTACTCCAAATATATCTATACTTGGCTACCTACTAGGTCTTAAAGTTGGTTCGGTATGTTATAATGTGTTTCCGCATAGAGGTTTTGCCATACTTTTATACTTTATGGGTATCTATTTTGTGTCACTCATAATTCAATTGACAGGTACGATTCTTTTTATACATACAGCCATGGATCGTATCTTTGGCTACGGACTCAAATATAATAAAGCGTTTAAGTTTACGCATTTAGGTGAAATAGGAAATAACAATGGATAATATTTTTGATACCATTCTTGGTCTGGTTTTAGGTGCTATTGGCATGTATTGGGTTTTTAATTTCTTTAAAGGCAAGAAAAGTAAGGAAATTATCAATCATCAATCTACCGTATTATTAGAAAAGATGAAAAGTGTTTGCAAGTTAATATCTGTAGAAGGGGAGTTTGCCGAAATCTACAAATATGAAAATGTCAAAGAGTTCATGAGTTTGGTTAGCAGTAAAAAAAAGGCGCTTATAGTTATTAAGGCAAAAGCCCATATTGGTTACGATTTAAGCAAGCTTTTATTGCATGCCGATGAAGCCAACAAAATCATAGTGCTTGATAATTTTCCGCAACCGGAAATATTGAGTATTGAGCCTGAGCTGGAGTTTTATGATATTAAAAGTGGCTTTTTTAATTTTTTTGCTCCCGATGATCTTACCAAATTGAACGCAGAGGCTAAAACGCATATTAGAGAGAAAATACCGGAAAGCGGATTGATGGATACTGCAAGAAAAGAAGCTTTGCAAACGGTTTTAATTATGGAAAAAATTGTGGAAACAATAGGGTGGACCCTCGATTATTCTGCACTTAAGATTCCACAAAAACAAATAGAAAAACTAGAAGAATAGCTATTAACAAATCTGATTTAATAATGAAATACGTAATTTGTATCCTTGTAATAATGCTAATGCCCATTTTAACTTTTGGTCAAAATGATGATAGAATGACAGAATTCGATGCTAATTTTTCCCATACCGTATTTTTTTGGTTGAAGGATCCTGATAATCAAGTAGACCGTGCTGCCTTTGAGACTTCTTTACGTAAGTTTTTAGATAACTCGGCATATGCGAAAACACAGTTTATTGGCAAGCCGCCAAGGGCAAGTAGAGATGTTGTAGATGGTTCATTTACCTACTCTTTAATTGTAAGTTTCGATTCTGTGGAATCTCAACAAGCATATCAAGATGAGGCGCCACATAAAGTCTTTATTGCTGAATCTGAGAATCTATGGTTTAAGGTAATCGTTTATGATTCTACAAGTATCTAATTAAAATAGTATGCTTTTTAGAAAAGCAACTGCGTCTGAGATGTACTTATTTTAACCACAATGCTCAATACAAAACGTTGTTAGAGACAGCATGCTAGCCTAAATTCCTAAGGAAAAGGTGTCGGTAAAAGGTTGAGAGCTGTATTGGCGGAAGAAATTTTAAGGTGAAATGGTTCGAACAGTTTTTATTTATGGGGGTTGGGTACCGGCGCGGCTGCCATTTCGTACTATGAAAAAATAGGTGATAGTGCCATAGAAACTGTTGAATCCAATGATATTGGTGATAAAGTCTTTTGAAGATTAGATATTATTGGGAAGATGCTTCTCGATTTTTGGAAAACATAAAAGATAAAACTCTCAAAGAATGAACGTTGAAGAATATCGGGAATACTGTATTTCAAAAAAAGGAGTAACAGAATCTTTTCCTTTTGATGAGGCTACTCTAGTATTTAAAGTGATGGACAAAATGTTCGCTTTATGCGGATTGGAACATATGCCGTTGCGCGTTAACCTAAAATGTGACCCAGAAAGAGCAATAGAACTTCGTGAAGAACATGATGGCATTATTGAGGCTTGGCACATGAGTAAGAAGCATTGGAACACCGTGTATTTAGAGAGAATACCTGAAGACATCACAAAAGCGCTTATTGACCATTCGTATGATCTGGTGGTGTCTAAATTTACTAAGAAGTTGAAGGCGGAATTTGATGCGATGTAGCAATATAGTCATGGCATAAATTAAAGTGTTGTTCCCTCACCCAAAAGTATCATTCACTCATTCTTATTTATTACCTCTCATTGATTTTTGGTACTTAATAGTGTATAAAACCACTATTTATGAAAAACTACAGAGTGCCTCAAGAAGTAAATGCGGGGTCAATGGCAGACATCGCCTTTCTCTTACTTATTTTTTTCTTGGTTACTACATCTATAGAAAATGAAGCGGGAATCAACCGTTTGATACCTCCTGATATTATTGATACCCATGTTGATATTAAAGAGCGAAACCTTTTTGAAATTAGCATTAATAACGCTGACTATATAATGGCAAAGGATGAGATTATAGATTCTAAAAACCTGAGGGAGAAAGTAATCGCCTTTATAGATAATGGGGGAGTATCAAGCGAAAAAGAAGCTTACTGTACGTATTGTAAAGGAAATAGGTTGGCAGAATTATCTGAGAATCCTGACAAGGCTATCATTTCTATAAAAGCACAACGCAATTCTAGTTATCCGGTTTATGTTACAGTGCAAAATGAAGTAATCGGTGCTTACAATTTCCTTCGTAATAGAGAAAGTTTACGGTTATTTAATACCACTTATGAAGCTATTAATTCTCAGTATTACAATGAAGAAATTAGTGACTACCAAAAGATAAAATTAAAGGAACGGCTTGAAACTATTAGAGCACTTTATCCGCAGAAAATTTTAGAACCTGAAACCGTAAATAATTAAGACCATGATAAAATTCACCAAATATAGATTTAGTAAAAGTTTGCCTCCTGTCTCAACTGCGTCATTGCCAGATATCGTTTTTATACTTCTCTTTTTCTTTATGACGGTTACGGTTATTAAGAATCAAAATTTGTTGGTAGAGAATACCTTGCCAACGGCAACGGAGACGGAAAAGTTAGATAAGAAAGACCGAGTGATTGAAATTTATGTAGGTAGACCTTCTACCGATAGCAATTCTAATTTAGGTGATGAGCCTAGAATTCGAATGGATGATAAATTTATAACCGTAGATGAAGTGAGCGATTATGCTTTGCAAGCCTTAGCATTAATGCCACAGCATTTAAGAAGTGTTGCAACGGTTTCTATAAAGGCAGATATTGGAGTAAAAATGGGAATTATAGAAGATTTAAAAAGCCAACTATGTATGGTGAATTTGTTAAAAATAAACTATACCACTTTTGAAGGGGAAGCTCTTAGTGATTTATAGAAATCATAGTTGGTTTTATTCTATTAAAACCTATTATGTATCATGATTGAAGATTAGAACAATGTCAGTTTAAGTGTTCTATTTTGCAATAATTTCATTAAAAAATAAAGTGTATCGAGAACCTTGATTGGTAAAAAAGTTCTCGATAAAAATTGTGTTCCTGAAAAGTCACAAAATTCACTCGAAGTAACATCGATTAATAAGAATCATACCAAAAGACCAACAGTTTAGTAATGTCTAGTTGTATGCATATTAGAAACCTTAATTGGATGCACTTTAAATTAACTTTCAACTAATAGAAACCACTTTCTAAGGTTATCTTTGCCATTTCTATAATAGATTGGTTTTTATGAATGATTTAGAAGTATTTTATACCGAAAAAGTAAACGATTTTGAAAAGCAAATCGAAGCACTGAACAAAAGATTATTTACATTTAGTACGCTTCGTTTATTTATATTTTTGGGTACTATCGTAGCAATTTACTTCGCATCTGTAAATGCAAAATATGTTATAGGTGTATTGTGTATAGGTATTCCGTTATTCTTGGTTTTGGTGAGTAAATACACGAATATAAAACTACAAAAAGCGAAGATTGAGGAATTAAAAGATATCAATTTGGTAGAACTAGAAGTGCTGAAGAGAGATTTTTCAAAACTGCCCAACGGAAAAGAGTTTGCAGATGATATCCATTTTTATAGTCAAGATATTGACTTGTTCGGTGAAGGCTCTTTTTATCAAATCTCGAATAGAACAAAACTAGATGAAGGAAGTCTGCTCTTAGCAGATATCTATAAGGAGAATTCAATTAGTGATATAACCGAAAAGCAAGAAGCTATTGCTGAAATAGGAGGAAAAGTAGATTGGAGACAGGAGTTTTCTGCCATGGCAGCTTTGACGAAAACAGAATCTTCTACCCATATAATTTCTAAATGGTTAATGAATTATAAGCCCTTTGTGCCAAAGGCAATGAAGTTTATTCCACTAGTATTTTCAATTTTTTCAGTGGCTATTTTTATTACTTACTTTTTAGATTACCTACCAGAATCTGTTTTGATTACGTGGTTGGTTATAGGAATGATAATCGTTGGTTTATTTACTAAAAAGGTGACCAACTTAGGGCAGCGTGCAACGAAAATGAAATCTACTTTTGACCAGTATAATCAGTTATTGGCAATGATTGAAAAGACAGATTTTACGGCAGATTTATTAAAACAGCAGAAAGTTAATATTTTGAGCAATGGCGAACATAATTCTAAGGTATTAAAGAAATTCGCATCGCTTTTAAGTAATCTAGATCGAAATAATAACCTACTGTATTTGATTTTTGCAAACGGTTTTTTTCTTCGGTCATTAACCGATTGCCTCGCTATTGAAAAATGGATTGATGCTCATGGTAAAAGTGTAGAAACATGGTTTAATACTATTGCTTTTTTTGACGCATATAGTAGTTTGGGTAACTTCGCATTTAATCACCCCAACTTTGTGTACCCTACGATTACCAATGATGGAGTAGTATTGAAATCTAAAAATGCAGGTCACCCGTTATTAGACCCTAAGAAAAGTATATTGAACGATATAACTATTGAAAGCGGACAGTTCTTTATTATTACAGGTGCGAATATGGCTGGTAAGAGTACGTTTTTAAGAACAGTATCGTTACAGATTATGATGGCTAATGTTGGGCTTCCTGTTTGTGCAGAGTCCGTCAGGTATTCTCCTATCAAATTAATTACTAGTATGCGTACTACAGATTCGCTGACCGATGATGAATCGTACTTCTTTTCAGAATTAAAGCGACTACGATACATAGTGGACGAAATACAAAAAGATCGTTATTTTATTGTACTTGATGAGATTTTAAAAGGAACCAATAGTACAGATAAGGCTTTGGGGTCAAGAAAGTTTGTGGAGCGTTTAGTAAAAAGTAAATCTACCGGAATTATAGCTACTCATGATCTTAGTCTTTGCGAAGTCGCCAATGAATATGATACGGTTAAAAACCATTATTTCGATGCAGAAATAATAGATAACGAATTACATTTCGATTATACTTTTAAAGACGGTATTTGCCAAAATATGAATGCATCTTTTCTGTTAAAGAAGATGGAGATTATTGAATAGAAGTTTAGTTGAAGATAGAGATATCATGGAACAATAGCACGATTTCAATTTATTAAAATAGAATAGTTTTAATTCTCCCTTTGGGAGTAAGGGGGCATATGGATTCATTAACACAAATAGTACTTGGGGCAGCAGTTGGCGAAGCCGTTTTAGGTAGGAAAGTAGGAAACAAGGCAATGCTTTATGGTGCTATCGCTGGCACCATCCCAGATTTAGATGTAATCACACGTTATTTTCTTGATACAGTAACGGCAACAGAATGGCATAGAGGTTTTAGTCACTCCATATTCTTTTCTGTACTGTTTGCGCCTGTTTTCGGTTGGCTGATTTGGAAATTAAATAGTAAAGAGTCCGCTTCTTGGAAAGAGTGGTCGTGGTTAATGTTCTGGGGGCTTTTTACGCATCCGATATTAGACGCTTTTACTACCTGGGGCACACAATTGTTCTGGCCTTTAAAGATTCGATTAGCCTTTCAAAGTGTTTTTGTAATCGATCCTTTGTATACGGTTCCGTTTATCATTTTGTTGATAATGGCCATGTTTCAAAAGCGTACTTCTATTAACCGTAGAAAATATGTCAATCTTGGACTTGTTATTAGTTCTATATACCTAATATTGACCTTAGTTTTAAAGGGAATCGCTTTTCAGAAATTTGAAAAAGATCTTGATGAACAAGGTATTGTTTATAATGAAATGAATACGCGTCCGGCACCTTTAAATACCGTATTATGGATGGCAAATGTTGAAACAGATGATGCTTATTTGATGGGTAATTATTCTTTTTTCGACACTCAAGATGTTTCATTTACTTCATACCCGAAAAATCGTGAATTGCTCGGTAAATGGGTAAATAACGGTAAAGTAATGCGGCTTATTAAAATAACAGAAGGTTGGTATACCATTACCGAAAAAGACGGGCAGTTATATTTCAATGACCTAAGATTCGGACTTATTAGTCTAGATAAAGATGAAACCCAGTTTGCATTCAGTTATAAATTGGTGCTAGATGGGGAAAATCTGTTAGTGGAAGAAACTCCGAAATTTAAAAAAGATGTAAAACGTTTAATAACATCTCTTTGGGAACGAATTTGGGGTAACTAGTTCTTAAAATGGATACCCTATAGCAAAATTTAAGGTCATATTATTATCTGCATTGCCAAAGAACGGTACATTCCAACGTTCGTTCTCTTTTTGGTACGGTATTCTTAATGGTGAAGCCAGATCTAACCGAATTACGAAGTTTTGAATATCTAACCGTACGCCAAAACCTACTCCCGCAGCAACTTCTTTAATCCAATCATTTTCAAATTTACCATCTGTAAAAAGTGTTTCAGAGAAGCTACTGGTAAGTTGGTCTTCTTCAATATCAGAATAATCTCCTGTCAACCAAACATTACCTGCATCAACAAAAAAAGCACCTTTTAAGTACGAAAATAAAGGAAAACGATATTCTACATTGGCTTCTAACTTTAAGTTACCAGATTGGTCAAAATAATCGGTTGTTGCGTTTTCTGTTTCGGCATTAAAATTACCCGGACCTAAAGAACGAATATTAAAAGCTCTTATACTATACGGACCTCCTGAATAGAATTGCTTCACGAACGGTAATGTGGAACTGTTTCCATAAGGCACACCCCAACCGGCATACACACGAGAAACTAAAGTGCGTTCTTTTTTCCACCGTAGGTATAATCGTAAATCTGCATCTGCTTTCGCATATTGCGCATATTCCGACCCAAAAATAGTTCCCGAACCATCACTAACAAGATCCAACAAATTACCTGCCAAATCAACATTTGTAGAAAAATAAATGGGTGTTTCTTTACTTAATTTCGATACTTCGTCATAAGTAAAACTATACAATAATCCGGCAATAAAACGCTGTTCAAAACTTTGACTCAAATACTCATTGTCATCCAATATGGTCTGGAACTCATCTGTTACATTAGACAGTTTTGAATAGTTGATGCTAATAGGATCTAAAGTGTGGTATACATATTGGTTTTCTTTCCAAGTATAGCCAAAGGTTGTGTTTGCAGAACTCAGGGTAAATAATTGACTACGTTGCAGAAAATCTACCCCTAAAGATATTTTGGTCTTTGGTACCGAATATTTAAACCTGCTCGGTGAAAATGGGATGGATCTGGGTATCACTAAATCTGCACTTAGACCACCTGCGATACTGCTCAGGCTAGAATTGCTTCCACTAGATAATTGGGACTCATAACTGAAATTGGCTGAAACGCTAAAGGTTTCTCCACCATTGAAAACATTTCTATTGGTGTGGCTCAACATGATACCAGGCCCGGTAAATCCGTTAGATTTTGATACGGCCTGTATCTCTGCTCGTATAGATCGTTTTGTTAATGGGGCCAAATAAATATTTGCCGCCAAAGAGCCGCTATTACTATCTGTCGCAGTGGTGTCTAGTTCTGTATATTGAATATTCACATATTTATAACTACCCAATGAAGATAGCCTATTGCTCGTTTGTTTTGAAATATTGGCATTGTATAGATCTCCTTCGTTGAACAACAGATATGATTCTAATAATTCTGGTTTAAAATATAGTTCATTCTGAACAAAATCGATACCGTTTACTTGGGTGACGTTATTTTTTGTCAAGGGTAAGGTATCGCCCTCAATAGTGTAGTTGGGATAAACAGTTATCGAATCTATAGTGTAGGGAATTGAAGCACGTGCAGGAACATCTTTCTTTAACCTCAGAAAAAGATCGAATTTTTTATTTTTGTATTGATTGGTATCCGCTTCGAAAATGAGCAGGTCTTCTTGGCTATTGAAAAAACCTTTTTGTTTTAGACCTCTGTTTAATCTTGCTCTTTCGGCTTTCAATAAATCGAGATCGAATCTATCTCCTTTTGACAAAGCTGTTTCTGGTAACATTTTTTTTATTTCCTTGTAAATAGGTAAGGAGTCAGGTTCAATTTTGTAGTTTTCCAATACATAAGGTTCTGGTAACGTCGCAGAATAATTGACCGAAGTAAAATTTCCTTCATTGACAACTTCAGCTGTTGATATACTATAGAAAAATCCGTTATTGTCTAATCTGTTCAGTATTAATTCTTCGACATATTCAGGGTTTACATCTGAAAAGTACACTGGTTCTTCCCCAAAAGATTTGTTCAAGAATTTATAGAAAAACCCAGGTTTTTTTCTTTGGGCCTTGTAATGAAAAAACAAGGCAGGTTTCATACCAAAGAATGTAGTGTTGGGGTTGGGTTCAATTAAGTTGATTAGTTCAGCTTTTATTTTTTTATTGTCCGCCAGCTCACTTTCCGGTTTTAATTCAAGTTCGGCTCCTGTGTATAATTGTTCGCCTTCTGGAATGTATTTTTCTATACTACACGAATAGATCAGCAAAAATGCCAAACAGAATAAAGTTCGATATGTGAAATTATTAGTTTTCAATATACTATTCTTCTTCTTTTTTCTTTAGGTCTAACTTAGACGGTTTTTCTTCTTTTTTTAGCGGACTGAACAATTGACTGAATTTATTGAACTCACGGTTAAAAATAAAGGCTATACCTGTTACGATAAGTTGCCCGTCGATTATATTTTGATACTCTTGCTTTCTGAAACCTTTAAGCCTATATATACCTTCTTCACTCAATAAATACTCTAACGTTACATTACCGATTAATGGTGTTTCACTTTCACTTGAATATGCACTACCTTCTACATCTACGGCACTACCAGCAGTAACTATCAATCGATTATTAAATAGTTTTTTGCTGGCATTGATATTTAATTGTGTGCGGCTTTGAGCACTACCGCTTTCATAATCTTCAAAACTATCTAAATCAAAACCAAGCTCAAAGCCGGTATTACCCAATAATTTATTAGAAATAGATGTGAGTTCATTTGATAGTACCTTGTTTACATTATTTCTCGCAATTGAAATTGCACCGCCACTACTGCCATCACTTCCTGTTGTGGGATAAAAACGGTTCAGTGCCAAGAGAGAGAATACCTGTTTGTTCAATTCAGATTCTTGCTCGTTCAGTTGTTGAATACGACCATATACCGCACCACCAAAATCCCCTTGTGTATTTTCGGGCATATCTAAAGCAAAAGAAAGTTCAGGTTGCATTAGCTGTCCGTCTATGTTCAAATACACTAAGAACGGCGTTGGTTGTGAATAGGAACCAGAAACACTGCTATCTGTACCGTAACTTATAGACGACATTAATGATGATGCCGAGGTTTCTATTTCATAAATAGCGGTTACGTCCATTTTAGCATCAAATGGATCACCGCTCCAAACAATACTACTACCTTTTTGTAATTGAAACTCGCGACTTACCAAATTATATAAGCTTGTTCTATAAAATCCTGAGTTTAATTCTAATCTTCCGGAAAGACGTATATCTTGATTTGGATCTATGTTTAAGTTCAATGTGGCACGGCCTGATGCCTGTAATTTATCTTGTGTTTTTTCATCAAGAACAATGGTAAATTCAGCCTCGTTTCCTATTTCTAGAACTGTATTGATATCCATGCCTGCAAAAAACGAATTCGTCACTTCTTCATCGGTTCTTGTTAGAATAGCATCAGGATTTTCCCTATTTACAAAAATGACCACCCCGTCACGCTCTTGAATATCCAATTGGTCTTGTGGTACTATATAAGTGAGATCGGTAACATCGCGAACGCGTAATTTCCCATCTATGACTGGTAACTCCAAATCTCCCTGAACCTTTACATCTCCCTGAATGCTTGCAATACCATAGACCAATTCATCATCTCCTTTTTTAGAATCCAATATTCTAAATTGTTCAGTATTAAGGGATAAATCAAAACTTGGATTTGCAAAACTCTCGGTTGTAACCGTACCATCTATAGTCAAAGTACCTTGATTGATGTCTTTAATAGTAAATACATCGAGGGTAATTTCATCTTGATCAATATCTATGGACTGATTATCGATTGCAAAAGCAGATTTGTAGGCGTTTAAACTTAATCCGAATTCATTAAAATTAATTCTACCGGAATATTTTGGCTCTGCAAGTGTACCGTTTACCAATAGGCTTCCATCAAGATATCCCTTGGCATCGGTTAATTGTTCGTTAGAAAATCCTTGAATGATACTGGCTTTCAGTTTTTGAATATCTAGCTCCATGTTCAGGTACGCTGTATTCTGTTTTGCGGTATAGTCTCCTGTCAAAGTAAGATCTGCACCGCCATCTTTTAAAACTAAATCAAAATCATATTCAGATAATGATTTAGAAGTCGCATCTATAGTTAGGGTACCCAACGGATTTTGAAGGACTTGGAAATCTTTAATATCAATATTGGCAACCAGTCCAGAAGCGGCATATGGATTAAGAATTACAAAGTCACCTTGCACTTTTCCTTTTGCCAACGCTTCATCAGGATTGAAAAAACTTAGGAAGGTTTGTAATTGAAAATTCTCGAACAGAATACCAATATGTTCGGCATCTATTTGTGAAAACTTGTTCGATATTTCCATTTTTTGAGAATTTCTACTCAAGATTATATTTTCAAAGTCTGAATATGATTCGGCAACAATTATGTTATTATCTTCTGGTATTTCCCATTGCTTTTTGTTTAAAATTAAATCTTTAGGACTAATATGAAGTTTTAATGTATCTTTTTTAAAAACAAGCCCCGACCCAATATGAACGACTTGTACGGTATCGTTTTTCGAAGTGAAATCAAGTAATAATTCTTTATTCTTTAAGCTTCCTTCTAAATAAGTCTGTTTCAGTTGGATAGGTTCGTAGATTAAATTTGCCAAGCCAGCTGAGAATTTGAGGTCTACAGAGTCTCCTTTTATAAATGCGTTCAAACTATCAACAGAACTACCTGCATATGAAATGTGGGGCACTTTGACTTCGGCGGATATTTTTCGTTTTGTAGAATTAAAACTTGCGTTTATATTCAAGGAGTCTAAATCTTCGACTCCGTTGAAAAATACTTTAGATAGCACCGGTGTAGGGATTATGGTGAGTGCCATTTTTGCATCAATAGTATCTTCAGCTTCTAAGATCGAGTCCTCGGTTGAGAAATAATACTCTATTTGTTTTTTTAGGGCATCGGTAATTCTGTTTGGCGATGCGTTAGATGCTAATTGACCTTTCAGGAAATTACTATTCACCGATACATCTGTTATGGAGTCTTCAATATGAGCTTTAAGTTCAATGGTCGAAACTTGGTATTGTTCACTGTCGGCAATAGCAATACCTTCGTCAATTATAGTGTTTATGGTGAAATTAGATGGTGTACCAGTGTAATTTCCATTAACATTTGCCGCAATTTTAATATTATCTCTTGTAAGACCGAGTTTTTGTAAATCTGCCCCAATGATATTTGATGTAAATACAATATCATTTTCATTAGATGAAAGCACGATAGTAGCATTCGTATTCATATTCAAATTGGGGTCGTTGATGTTGGCGGTAATTGAACCGTTTCCATCCTTTAGATTTCCGTTGATTTTGACTTGTTTATAATCGTATCCATTAAATTGAAATTGTGAAATTACACCATTGATATCGGCATCAAAATTATATATCTCGCTACCAGATCCTTTTCCTTTTATGTCAAGAGAAATTTTGCCTAATCGGTCGTTTTGTAAAAGCTTCCCCAAGTGTAGACTGTGTACCGAAATAACACCATCAATTTTCATGATATCTCCAAAACCTACGAGTGCATTTATATTTGCGTTACCCTCAGGAATATTAAGGTTTATGTTGGGGTTTACCCATGTTAATCCTCCAGATAAACTACCCTCTGTAACAATGGTTTTGGGAATAGAAATACCTATTTCTTTAAACGATATTATATTATTTATCGCTTTTTTAGTGCTTTTAAAACTAATATTGTTCAAGTTGTAAGTGAGTGAGTCTGTTTCGGTAATATTGTTAATACTACCTTTAGCTTCAAGTTTCGTATTTTTGCCCCATTGCAGTTCAGTACTGAAATCATTTACTTTTTTCAAATTGCCTTGAGCTTTCAAATTACCAATAATGGAGTGCTTCGATATGGAATCTAAATACTGATTTTTGTCAAGTTCTGGCTGGAGTTTTAGTATATCTCCAAGTTCTAAATTAAGGTCGAATATATTTACGGATAACGCACTATTCTCAGGATATTTTAATGCTGATTTTAAAGAACTGAATTGCACATTTAAATCTGCTTTTGCAGAGCTTTGGTTCATTTGAAAAATAACATTTGAAAGTGATGCTTCGGTATTTGTTAGTCCTGCATTAAATGCTAATTGATTCAAGCGTATACCACTAGGTTCTGAAAAGGAAAATTTAGAAACATCTAGATTAAACTTCTCAGGTTGGTATTCTAGATTTTTAGCCAACAATTGAAATTGCAGAATTTTGAAGGCATTAGGATCAAACGATGCTGCTTTGTGTGTATTGCCATTTAATGAATAACTGAAGGTGTTTTTTGCGATATTAATTTGATTTGCAGCTATAATGAAATCAGGCCATTCAAAATAGGCTGTATTAGATTCATAAGTAGTATCAGTTTCTACACTGGTTAATTGTACATCTATTTGGGAGTTGTGAAGAAATAGGTCATTTGTCTCATACCTATTTTTAGATATGTCTGTCAGTATTTCGGTAAGTTCAATTGTGCCCAGTTTTAGTTGGGTCTGTAAACCATTTGGCTGACTATCGTAGGTAATGGTTACATTTTTCACATTAAAACCATCAACTTCAATATATGGTAAAGTTGTGACTGTGGTGTCTTCAGTTATGGGGAATGCATGAGATTGTACATATTTAAACTCTGTATCCGTTAACTCAAAATCATCCAAAGAAAATTTCATTGTGTCCAAGTCAAATTCAGATACATCTATATCTAGTTTACCAAATACCAGGTTAATATCCGTTCCAAGATAAGCATCGGCATAGGTCAATTTCCAATCAGATATATCTAAGCTTCCTACGCTAATGTTCATTGGCTCGTTGGCTGTTGCCGAACTATCGGTTGGTGTGGCCAGGGCCTCGATTAGAAAAGTAAAATTAAATTTATCCGGATTATCTTCTCTACTTATCTTTGCGACTACGCCATTGGAAACTACGCCGTCAATTAAAAGTTCATTATTAAAAATAACAGGATGAAGAGGAATGTCAGCTTGTAATGATTGTGAATAGAAAAGCGTATCGCCCTTGACATCTTCTAAATAAACATTTTCGACTCGAATATCTCCCGAAAAATTGAGATATAAATTGCCAACTTCTACTTTAGTATTTGTTTTGCTCGATATATAATTTGTGACTTTTGAAACGATGAAATTTTGTACCCATGGAGTTCTGATAACCAGCACTATAATAAAAAAAAGCACCAACATTCCGAGAAAAAATTTCCCTAAGAGCTTTAAATATTTTTTAAAATTCACATTTTTGGTGACCATATGGTGAACACTAAAGGATTGAATACTAATATTCAATTTTCAACCATGACAAACTATTATCCAAGTTGTGTCATAAAACCTGTAGCAATTATAATTAGTAAGACTATTATGATTATTAGGTTGTAAAACCTTCTTTTCTTTTTCTTGGTTTCTTTAAGTGACGCCATAACAACGCAAAGTTAAGACTACCAATATATAAATTTAGCTTATTTGCCACGAAGATTATCGATATACAACATAATGTAGTCTTATTTACTATTTATCAAAGTTGCCTAAAACATTTCATCTACGCCTTTTGTTTAGTTATCTACAATTATTTTATGTTAATCACGAATATAAAATTTAAGCAACAAACACGATACCTTCGATATGTAATAAATGTTTTATTAGTAATGACATCAATACTAAGCTTATGAAAACAGTTATAGGCTTAAAAAGATATTTTCGTTATTTTGATTCTTGAGTCGATGGCAGTATAAATAGTTGTTCAGGTAGTCCCCCCCAAAATCACCAAAAAGCCAATAGAAATATTGGCTTTTTCTATTTTAAACCTTTAGTCTGTATGTTATGAAAACTATCTGCCTGTAGACGAAGCAATTCTTCTGCCTTCTTCTTTTTGTAAGCGTATAGCTCTTCTTCTCCTTTTAAGTCTTCATAGATTTCCTGATTTATTTCTCCATCAGTTGAAGCTATAAGTTGCCGTTGTGCCAGCTTTTGTTCTACCCAAGTAGAAAGTACACTTTCTTCCTCTTCTAACTTAATATCATATTCCCCTTTGGGAGCCAATAATTTGGCAATTATAGGTGATGTCTCTATGGCTAAGAACAACAGGAAAATGAAAAATGAAGGAAGCCATGACAATTCATCTAAAGCAGTAATTCGTGCCATTAATCCGTCGAAACCGTCTATTATAGGTTGCGAATTTTTAACCACTTCGGCATATTCAGTATCTAATACAGCAATTTGAGATTCTAATCCTGTTATTTTTTCTGCATTTGTTGTTTTTAATGTTTGTAATTCAGCTAGAGCTGCATCGTGCTTTTCGCGTTTTTCAGCATAAACCGGACCTTTTCCCAACAATTTTGTACCAGCAGTACCTTCTGCTTCATTGATGTAAATATCGTACAAAGCATTGGTCTCTGTTTCTTTGGTCGTGATTTCTGATTTTAAAGCGGCAATATCTTCATTTAATTGCTCAACCTTTGGAGTGTATTGTAATGCGAGTTGGTCTTTGTTAGCAAGTGTAAGTTCATTCTTTTGCTCCAATAACACCTGGTTAATCTCTTTCTCGAAAATTTTCATCTCCAAAGGTTTAGAAATTACAATGGCAATAATAACCGCAAGGATAATACGGGGAGTAGCCTGTAAAAATTCTTGACCAATGTTGTTTCTTTTTTTAATGGTCGAAACGATGAATCGGTCTAAATTGAAAATGAGTAAACTCCAAATAAAGCCGAAAAATATTGCAGCGTACACATTATCAAAAACCGTGAATAATGCGTAGCTACTAGCAATAAATGCCATGACAGCGGTAAAGAAAACTGTAGCGCCAATACCTGCATATTTGTTTTGCTCCCCTTTAGAGCATGTTTTTAAAAGTTCGGAGTCTGCCCCTGAGCAAAGAATGAAGAAGTTTTGAATCATGATGAAAATTCGTTTTTTGATTGATGATAATATACTGGGTGAACGTAACTATTTCACTTTTGGTACTGAAAAAGCCCTCGAAAAGAGGGCTTTAACATATGTTTGACGTATTTCTTATTCTATTATTACAGGTTCTTTGGTAATTCGTACTTCTGTTTTACCATTTCTCTTGCGAGATTCTATATTCAATTCTTTGTTTTTCTTTAATAAATCAATGGCTTTGTCAGACGAAATTTCTTTACCTTCATAGAAGAACGTTGCACCTTTTTTTGCCATGCTAATAGCATAGTCTAATGGTGAAGGCGGAGTAGGAGGTGAGGGTGCAACTGCACTTGAGGGATTTTCTAAAGTGTTCCATGTATGTGTTGTTGATAGAATACCGTTTATAGCTTTAGTGTCAAGAGTTAAATGGTCATAAGGGTCTTGATTTTTAATGATTTCTTTTAATTGTTTACTGGCATAATTATTTGTGTTTAGTGTTTTTGGTGCATGGGGTGAGCGAGGAGGTGCAGGAAAATTTAATGATGATTCTATTTTCGTATTTGGTGTCTGTGGAGGAGGAATATTGCTTTTTTCATCTTTTGATACTTTAGGGGCTTCGGGTACTGGTGGTGGCTCAGGGAAATCAGGAAATGGCTCGGCATTCTTTTTTTGTTTAGCAGACATTAATCCGTAGATATATGTTAGTTCATCAACATCAGATTTTAGGATCCGAATATTACCGCCTTCAGATATCATGGTGTTATACTTTTTGGCTAAACCATTGTATTGTATCATTTGTTCTTCTGATGCTCCATCTTGATTTTCTTTAGGAAGACATTCCGGGAAAGGTTGTGCAGCTTTTTTTTCTTCAACTGTCATTTTTTTATAAGTAGATTCTAATATTTTTAAATCGCTCTGTGGAATGCTTCTTTTTTCTATGGGTATAGCGTTGTATTTTTTAGCTAAGGAATTGTATTTCGTGATTTTATTTGATTGTAAAATAATATTATTAGTTTTTAAAATAACAGTATTAGGTGTGATTGCGATATTTTCTTTGTATTCATCTTCAGGCATTATATATCTGTCAGAAAAAACAGTAATGCTACTTGTCTTTAACTTCCTTAATTCCTGTGATATGGCATCCGTAAAAGCTGAATTAATAATCTCTTTAGCATAAATCTGTGCTGATAATTTGTTGTTCTTAACCGCCAAAGGATATTCTGCCTTTACCCTTTCATTTAGTTGTGATAGTGGAACATGCTGATTATTAAACCAAATTTCGTTTTCATTTTTTACTTCTATCCATACTATTTCAAGCAATGATTCATGATTGGAATCGGTTTTAAGTTCATTAAAAACATTATTACTTCTGATTTTTTTTGCTTCATCTACTGTTTTGCCATGATACTCACTTGGTTTAAATCCGTTTTTACCAAGAATATTCGTCGTTCTTTTACTAAAATGTTCAATGTTAGAAATACCTATAGCTCCTAGTTCTGCCTTAACCTGATCAATTAATTTATATTGAGTTTCATCATAAAGAATATGAGCGGTTATATAGTTTCTAGTAATATATGGACCAAAATTATGATTGACCCTTTCTACTTCTGCAGAAAGGTTTTCTAAAGTTGCCGGTTCATTGTTGATTAGTAAATCTCCGGTTTTTGTAATTTCAATGTTAATGTCTTTGATGGTGTTTTTAGATACAACGTTCTTTTGACTAAAGCCGTAAAGCATTAAAGCTAATACCGGCAGCAACAATAGACTTCGAATTAGAATTCCTTTTTTTGATGTTTGTTTTTTCATGATGATGAATCGTTTTTTGACCTGCCCGTATGGGTTGCCTATGGTAAAGGTTTTTCCAAATACGGTCAGGCGAGTTGATGAATAATTTATGGCATTTGCAATACCAACTGATTGATGGGTGTTAAAGCTGCTGTTTGATAAGTACGACAGCAATGTATTTTGATAGTTTAAATGGTCTTCTTGATTTTTGAGTACCGCACTATCTGCTAAAAATTCGTGATTTAATTTAATGGTTTTTTTAAATAGATAGATCAACGGATTAAACCAGAAAACTACTTGTAATAGTTCAATAAAAATAACATCTAAACTATGCCATTCTTTAGCATGGGTTTCTTCATGTAACAATACTGAATTGGGTATGTTCTTTGTTTCAAATTTGTGCTTGTTAAGAAATATATAGCGTAGAAATGTATGTGGAGGTAATTGTTCTTTTAGCAAGACTTTTACTAAGAAATTATTTTTAATTTGAGTGTTACGCTTAACGCGGATCCATATTTTAGCAATATTATAAAGAAAGCGAAATGCGAATGCAACAAGCCCTAATCCGTAGATAGTATAAAGTATTAAAGACCAATTCATAGGTGATTTTTCAACCACATAAGCTACAGGTGTTATTTCTTGATGTTCTTCTATGCTTAAAACTTGAGTTACTGCTCTGGTAGGTGCTGTTTCAACATATTCCGTAAAGACTACCTGAGGAATTATAAAGGAAGCTAAAAGAGCTGTCAATAGAAAGAATCTTTTAAAATGGTGCAGGCTTTCTTTCTCCAATAATAGTTTATAGAAGAGCAGAAAAATGCCCATACATGCGGTAGATTTTAAAAGATAAATTTCCATAATTACTTCTTTTCTATTTCAACATCAATGAGTTTCTTCAGTTCTTCCAATTCAGCCTTACTTAAATTGGTTTCTTGCGTAAAAAAAGATGCAAACTGACTTGCGCTATCATTAAAAAAGTTCTTAATGAGTCCGTTTACGTGTTTAGAGAAATAGTCTTTCTTTTTCACCAACGGAAAATATTCTCTACTTCTCCCAAAGCTTTTATAGTCAATAAACTTCTTATCGGTGATTCTTTTTAATAAGGTGGCAACAGTGGTCGTTGCGGGTTTTGGCTCTGGATAAGCGTCAAGTAAATCTTTCATGAAAGCCTTTTTCTGCTTCCAAAGAATATTCATTAATTCCTCTTCTGAATTGGATAGTTGCATTTTCTACAAGTTTAGAGTATGTTCTACAAATATAGAACAATTATTTTAATTCTACAAGTGTAGAGTTTAAATGTAGTTCAGGAGTATTAAGATTTTTTAAATCCGAATAGGATTAAAATAACAGTGGCTACGAGACCTACGGCAAAAAGAATGCACCTTTTATATATGTAACGAATGAATATTACTAGGGCTATTCTAAAGATATATGAGAATATAAAACCATAATTTAAATGAAGAACTCGAAATAAATAATGAAGTATAAAAAATCTTAGCATAGTCTAACCAACTTTTTTTAAGTTTTATGTAGAACCATATACTATAGAGCAAGGCTATTTCTCCAGAAGCTATAATGAGTATTATTTCAGCAAAGAACCAATGCATCACTTTGAAGAGCACGGTAATTAGTGTGCTAAAGCAATACTTAGTTTTAGAAATATGTTGGTTCTTTACTTTGTAATCAATGTTTTAAATTCATTAATACAATTATAGAACGATTTATAAAAGATCTAAGTGTTTCTTCTAAATGAAAAAAGGGAAGTCTTTTTATGTAAAAGCGTAAATTTGCCTTCTTAAAAAAATCAAAAACATGAGTGTATTAGCAGATTTGGAATCACGTAGTGGCTCTACATGTGAACTTTGTACAGGAATCAGTAATTTAGAAGTTTTTGAAGTTGAACCCGTTTCTGTAAGTGGTGTTGATTCAAGTATTTTAGCCTGTGAAATTTGCCGTACGCAAATTGAAGATCCAAAACTAACGGATGCCAATCACTGGCGTTGTCTTAATGATAGCATGTGGAGCGAGTATGATTCTGTTAAGGTTGTAGCTTGGAGAATGTTATCTAGATTAAAATCTGAAGGATGGCCTAAAGATTTACTTGATATAATGTATTTAGAGCCAGAGGTTTTAGATTGGGCAAAAGCCACAGGAGAAGGATTGGCTGAAAGTGAGAGAATTATTCATCGTGATGTAAATGGTGTAATTCTTCAAAATGGAGATAGTGTGGTCTTGGTGAAAGACTTGAAAATAAAAGGGTCTAGCCAAGTAGCCAAACAAGGTACTGCTGTACGTAGAATTTCTCTGGATCGTGAAAATGCAGAATATATAGAGGGTAAGGTGGGACCTACGCTTACCGTGATTATAACTAAGTACGTAAAGAAAATTTAAAACGTCTTTACGAGTAAAGACGTTTTTTTTAGTTTATTGTCAACCAAATTACTTCTTGGTCATTTCTGTAAAGTATTCATAGAAATATGGAATGGTTTCAATGCCTTTAAAGTAGTTCCAAACTCCGAAATGTTCGTTAGGGGAATGTATGGCATCGCTATCTAACCCAAAACCCATAAGTATGGTCTTGCTCTTTAGTTCTTTTTCAAAAAGAGAAACAATCGGAATACTACCACCACTTCTCTGCGGAATAGGTTTTTTGCCAAAAGTTGTCTCATATGCTTTTGAGGCCGCCTGATATGCATCTGTATTAATTGGAGTTACATATCCTTGTCCGCCATGGTGTGGTTTTACCACTACTTTTACCCCTTTGGGGGCAATAGCTTCAAAATGTGTTTTAAAAAGCTCGGTGATTTCTTTCCAATCTTGATTAGGAACTAATCTCATGGATATTTTGGCGTATGCCTTACTTGCTATAACCGTTTTAGCGCCTTCTCCTGTATATCCACCCCAAATACCATTAACATCTAGCGTAGGTCTAATAGAATTACGTTCGTTGGTGCTATATCCTTTTTCACCATACACAGATTCAATATCTAAAGCATTTTGGTATTTTTCAATACTAAAAGGTGCTTTTGCCATTTCAGCTCGTTCTTCAGTAGAAAGTTCTTCAACCTTGTCATAAAAACCGGGGATGGTTATATGGTTGTTTTCGTCATGTAATCTAGCAATCATTTTAGTTAAAATGTTGATTGGGTTTGCTACGGCACCACCGTACAAGCCAGAATGTAAATCGCGATTCGGACCAGTAACTTCTACTTCAACATAACTGAGTCCGCGCAAACCTGTCGTAATTGATGGTACATCGTTGGCAATCATTCCCGTATCCGAAATTAATATAACGTCGTTAGCCAATTTTTCTTTATTTTTGGCTACGTAGATACTCAAATTGTTACTACCAACTTCCTCTTCGCCTTCAATCATAAATTTTACATTGCATGGCAGCTGGTCAGTTTTCACCATTAATTCCAAAGCTTTTACATGCATGTACATTTGCCCTTTGTCATCGCAGGCACCACGTGCAAAAATTGCACCTTCAGGGTGTTTGTCCGTTTTCTTTATTACAGGTTTAAAAGGGGGGGAATGCCATAAATCTATTGGGTCTGCAGGTTGTACGTCGTAATGCCCATATACAAGAACCGTTGGTAAATCTTTATTTATAATTTTTTCACCATATACAATGGGATATCCTGCGGTTTCATGAATTTCAACCATATCGCAACCCGCTTCCTCTAGTCTGGTTTTTACCATTTCTGAAGTATCGAAAACATCTTGTGAAAAAGCAGAGTCTGCACTAACAGACGGAATCTTAAGTAATTCAATAATCTCATTTAATAATCGGTCCTTATTTTCAGATAAATAATTCTTTACGTTTTTCATGTACTTTTTTATGTGGCTTTCGATAAAAGTACAAAAAGCGTAATTTTTAAATAGCTAAAATTTAGAGAATTGATTTTTTGCATTATATTTGCACCCCGATAATCACATATCGTACGTTTGGAAAGTATGCAGACGTGATAGAATTGGTAGAAACGCTAGACTTAGGATTTAACCTAATAATAGTTCTTAAAATATTGAAAAAGCGGGCGTGGTGGAATTGGTAGACACGCCAGACTTAGGATCTGGTGCCGCGAGGTGTGGGAGTTCGAGTCTCCCCGCCCGCACTTTTTCAGCTGCAAATTGCAGTCAAAAAACCTCTCATTTTTGAGAGGTTTTTTGTTTGGGTATAACATTGCAAAAAACGGATATAGTATACCACCTGCGGAGGATTAAAATGAACCAACCGCAGCGGGTCAAATTGAGCATAGCATAGCGGATGAAAGTGAGCCACTAAAAATCGATTCTATTTGAAGGTTAAGCCGATAATTTTTTTTTGTTAAAAAGATTATGGCCAACACATAAATAGAAATGCGTAAATTAGAACGAATATTCAAATTATATAGAGCTAGTGTGAGCAAACGCCAGATAAGTAAATAGCTCGGACTATCTAGGGATACGGTAACCAAGTATATTCATTTCTTCAAGCGTTATCAGCTTACCGGTTATGAGATATCAGAAATGGCTTTAGAAGAGCTTCATAAGCTGTTCAAATCAGACCAAAAACCAAAGAGCCGGCAGTTATCGACTTTAAAGAAGTACTTTCCTTACTTTGACAAAGAGCTTCGAAAGACAGGGGTGGCCAAGCAATTGTTATGGTAAGAGTACTACGCCGAACACCCTGATGGCTTCAAACTATCCCAGTTCAGATATTGGTATCGTGAGTGGTGTAAAGACGTATCACCAGTAATGCACTTTACACATAAAGCTGACAGTAAACTCTTCATTGATTATACAGGAAAGAAGCTTCATATTGTAGATAAACATACTGGAGAGATACAAAACTTGGAAGTGTTCGTATGTGTACTGGGCAGCAGTCAGTTTACTTATTTCGAGGCTCGTGAGAGCCAAAAGAAAGAGGATTTTATTGCTTGCGTATAAAATGCGCTTTGGTATTATGGTGGTGTTCCACAAGCCTTGGTAACCGATAACCTAAAGGCTGCAGTTACTAAAAGAAGTCGCTATAAGTCTAAGGTAAACGAAACTTTTGCAGACTTCGCAGAACATTGTGTAATGGCCGTACTTCCAACAAGAGCTTACAAGCCAAGAGATAAGGCTATTGTTGAGAATGCTGTACGAATTGTTTATACAAGGGTATTTACTTTGCTTAGAAATCAAACCTTTCATACTCGGAAAGACATAAACAAAGCTATTCTAGAATTTTTAGATGTAATTAAAAGAAGGAATAATTACCAACTGTTTAAGTCTAGAAAAGTAAAAATATCACCTAAGATTTTTCCTTTTTTTTATATTTTAATTCGCCTAGTTCAATTCCAATGGCGGTCTTTGCTAGAATGGTGAATATAAAGGCTCCTAAAGCCCATATCCCTAATGTCACTCCTACTTCAATTCCTGTAGGTAGGTATTCGACTATTTTACCATAAGGACCAGGAATAAACCCAGGTACTATAAGACCAAAACCTTTTTCTATCCAAATGGCAACAAACAGTAAGAAACAGCAGAAATACAAAACTTTCAGATTGTTTCTAAACTTCCCAAAGGTTAATATAACCGTTGCGAGTACATTCATCGGTATGGCTGTCCATATCCAAGACAACAAGGCATCTTTGCCGTGCAGTCCAAAGAACAGATAATACGCACTTTCACTATGATGTGTAGGTGCATAAAATTCTTTAAACAATTCTGAAACCAACATTATTAAATTAATTTGTGCAGCTACGGTGACTATCATAGCTATTTTTTTTATTGTTTTATTAGGTATTTTAAATGATGTATTTGACCTAATTACACCTAACACTAATATGATAAGTGCTGGTCCGGCAGCAAATGCAGATGCTAAAAATCGAGGTCCTAATAATGCATTGTTCCAGAAAGGGCGTGCTTGTAGACCTTGATACAAAAATGCCGTTACAAGGTGAATTCCTACTGCCCAAAACACAGATAATACAGCCCCTGGTACATACACTTTTTTCTTTGCTTCTTTACCTTGATAATGTCTAAAGAGTATGTAAAATGGAATACTAATATTAATAAACAAATAACCATTGAGTACGATAACATCCCAAGTAAGCATCGAGGCTGGGAAATTGAACACGCCAATACCTGGTATCATATGCCAAAGCACGGACGGTCCACCCATATCTGCCACTATAAATGCCAAACACATTACAAGTGCTGCTACGGCTAGACCTTCTCCGATTAAAACGGCCTGTTTAAAATCAATATCCTTTAGAATATAGGTAGGCATCACCAGCATTACAGCAGCAGCAGCTACACCAACTAAAAAGGTGAAGTTTGAGATATATAATCCCCAGCTTACCCTGTCCGTCATACCGGTAACGCTTAAGCCTTCATCTAACTGAATGGAATAGCAATACATCCCTACCAGTATCACAAGCGTTAAAGCCCCCATCCATATATGATACTTTTTTGAGCCCTTAGTAATCGTATCTAAACTATCAATTACTAGGCTTTTTAAAACTTTAAATAAACCCATTATATATTTTTTAAAATCAAATCAATATGGCTTTTAATAACATCTAGTAATTTTGATTTATGCTTTATTATTATTTTCCTTAGGTTTTTAATCCATGAAATACCAGAACTTTGGTTCTGTACCTAAGTCTTCTTTTAACCTGAACACTTTTTTATTCTCTAATACCCAGCGTATGGTACTATTGGAATCTAATAAATTACCAAAGATGCGGGCTCCTGTGGGACAAGCCTCAACACAAGCAGGATTTTTCCCTTTACGAGAGCGTTGTACGCAGAACGTACATTTCTCCATCACACCTTTTTTGCGCATTCTATTTCCTAAATAGTGCTGATTTTTATTTACTTCATTTTCTGGAACTTCAGGTTTACTCCAGTTGAATCTTCTGCCGTCATAAGGGCAGGCGGCCATACAATAGCGGCATCCTACACACCAGTCATAATCGATTACTACTAAACCATCTTCTTCTTTCCAAGTTGCTTGTACTGGACACACATCTACACAAGGTGGATTGTCACAATGGTAACATTGTGTACCCATATAAAAGTGGTCTTCTGCGGGTACTTCGTGATAATAGTTATCATCTGCTTCATTAAAATTGAAGCCTTTCCCATCTTTCATTTCGTGTATACGGATGTACTGCATTTGTGAGTTGCGGTCTTGGTTATTCTCTTCAACGCAAGCACTCACACAATTCATATAACCTTGACACTTAGAGATATTAAAAGCATAGCCAAACAGTACATCTTCCTCAGCATTTTTAGAAGATATATTGATGTTTTTACCGGTTCTAAGCTCATAAGACCTCATTAATCTATCTACAGTACTTTTCTTTTCATCATTGGTCATTAATTTATAATTTCCTTTGAATTGCTCTTCCCAGTCTATTTGCGCTTTTTCTTTACTGTCGCTGTCTTTTGTTATACTAGTACAAGAACTCACCGCACCAGCTCCTATAAGAAGACTAGCCGTTAATTTTTTAAATGCATCACGTCTGTCCATTTTAACGTCAAATACCTGCTCAAAACCATCTTTCTTACGCTCATCACCTATAGCAGCATTAACCGCTCGCTCATAGAATTCATCTGCACTTAATTCTTCTTCTTTAACTTCCTGCATGCGACTATTACAACTCCCTTCAGAATTACCGCAGCCGCAAGAGCCAGAGGACTTACTCTTTTTATTAAGACCTAAGTCTAGAGTAAACCATTTTTTATTTTCGCTCATACCTAATATTATTAATGTTCTTCAGCCCTTTCCAATCCTTCTTGACGTTCAATCACCTTTTGAGTATTAAACTGTACTGGCCATCTTAGTTCAAAACCAGGGCTGTGCGGAGTATGACAATTCACGCAAGTCATAGAGGCACGCGGTGGTGCCCATCCTGCTACTTTTTTACCGTGTGCTCCACCTTTCCAGTCTTCAAATTGACCAGAGTGACATTGCGAACATAACTTATAACTTCGATTAAAATCTATATCCTTTCCTGTAAGGGAATTAAGATTATTCATATTGTCAGGATTGTGACAGGTTGCACAATTCATTGCATCACTATTTGCGTGGTTTAATTTAATATCCCAATGCGCTTTTGTAATCTCTGGTGATTTCATTTGTTCCAACGGTTTACTATGGCACTCGATACAGGCATAAGATTTTATCTGTTCTTTACGCTCGGGAATTAAAAAAGTAAATTCTCCTTCTTTAACGGTAATTAAATCTGTACCCACAAGTAATTCTTCAGATGATGAATTACCGTGATAGGGCTTTTGCTCTGCTTCTATTTTATCTGTAACCGCGTGGTAGCCATCGTCATTTTTACACGAAGAAAATGCTATCATCAACGCTAAGAGAAAGTAATATGTAGTATTTCTATTTTTCATTGAGTTGGTCAAATTGTCTTAGAAAAATACTCGCATCAACTTGCGGTGTAGTTTTATTGGTTTGTGGTAAATGGCATTGTCTACAGTTCACTCTTTCTGGGTGAGAGACGCGTATTTCTTTAGGTGCGCTAGGTCCAGCGTGGCAGGCGATACAGTTTTCACGCATCTGTAGCTGGTGGGGTATCATCGGCGGACTTCCATGCATTGCATTATTTGCTCCTTCTCCTATTTTAGGTGGTTTCGCTTTCACGAAAGAGAATTCTTTAAAAGTAGTACTGGTATTTTTAGTAACGTGGCATTGACGGCAATTTACCATCTCAGGATGTGGTGTTACTGGTGCATACGCATTAAATTTTTCTACAAAACCACCGTTTTGATGGCACTGAATACACGTATTACCTCCTAGACTACGTTCCTTTTTTACAGGATGTGGAATGCTAGGTGGTGCACCCGGAAAGGCTCTATTATCGTAATAATCATCTAATGAACGTTGATGATTTTCATCTACTGGCATATTTGAATAGTCCAAATTGGAATTTTCGAACCTTAAAAAAACACCGCGTTCCGAAGGAATAAAATTCCCGGTAGGTGTTTCTATAATAGGCGTATATGCCTCTTCTAATCCTTTTTGATAGCTATAATTCCAAACAACGATGAAGGCTACAAAGATGACCACAAAAAATGATATGATTCCAAATCTCTTTTTCATCGTCTATACTTTTCGAACTTTAACGGCACATTTTTTATAATCCGGCTCTTTAGAAATTGGACAGAAAGCATCTAATGTTACATCATTAATGAGCATATTTTCATCGAAGAAGGGCACAAATACTTGTCCTTTTGTAGGCAAACCTCTTTCATTGATGGATGCAGGTAGCACGCAAGAACCTCTTCGTGAAGTTACTTTTATGTTCTCTCCATTTCTAATCCCTAATTTTTTTGCATCAGCAGGATGAAATTCTACATATGCGTTTGGCATTGCTTGATGCAATACAGGAATTCTACGTGTCATTGAGCCCGTATGCCAATGTTCTACTACGCGCCCTGTGTTCAACCAAAAAGGATATTCTTGATCTGGTTTTTCTGGAGCTTCTTCAAAAGGGCGTTGCCATATCACGGCTTTTCCATCTGGTTTTCCATAAAAATGAAATGCTTCGCCATTTGAACAAGCTGGGTCATATTTAACGTTATAGCGCCATTGTGTTGATTTTCCATCTACGTAAGGCCAGATAGTTCCAGACTCTTTTTTGAGCACTTCCAACGGAGCCATATTATGTTTTGCACCTTCGTGAAATTGTCTATACTCGTTGTAGATTTCCTCTACGTGATTCTCTTTGCTATATGGGAATAAATCTCCATAACCCATTCGTTTTGCTACCTCGATAAACATCCAAGCATCTGCTGTTGCCTCTCCTGGAGCCTGTACCATTTTATCCCAATACTGAGTTCTGCGTTCGGAATTGCCATAAAGTCCGCTCTTCTCAATATGCCAAGCGGCTGGAAGTATAACATCTGCAACATCTGAAGTCGGTGTTGGAAATACATCGGATACAACTACAAAGCACGATTCTTTTTCCATTGCTGGACGGTATCGACCAGTTTTAGGTAATGAAACTAAAGGATTGGTAGCTTGTGTCCATATAAATTTTATATCTCCACGGTCTACTGCTCTGAACATTTCTGTAGCGTGATAAGTAGGTTTTGAAGGAATGCGCTCGACAGGAACTTTCCAGATTCTAGCGGCTATT
>Ga0209344_10000906_pt1 | contig 44145 bp, 69 predicted proteins | sample Cruoilmetagenom6_FD_187293 | JGI IMG/M metagenome (GOLD analysis project Ga0209344, IMG submission 187293) | Oil polluted marine microbial communities from Coal Oil Point, Santa Barbara, California, USA - Santa Barbara Oil Seep Sample 6 (SPAdes)... | ecosystem: Environmental > Aquatic > Marine... | reverse complement strand
TTGAGCCCAAGACTTTAACATTAATTGCAGCTAGACCATCTATAGGTAAAACAGCATTAGCATTAAATATGATAGAATATATATCGAAACATTATGATGGGAAGTGTGTGTTTTTTTCGCTTGAAATGAGTTCCGAAGCTGTTATGATGCGTAGGTTAGCCAGTATAGGCCTTATAAATTTAACTAACCTTAAAAAGGCTGATCTAAACGATAGTGAAATGGATAAACTAAACAATGCGTTAAATATTGTTAGTAAATCTAATACTGTTGTAATAGATAAACCTTTCTTCAAAGCGCTTGAGAATGTAGAGTCCTTTATAGCTTCATACACTATGAATAATAAAGTATCAGCTATATTTATAGATTATGTGCAGTTAATGTATGTTAAAGCTCGTACAGGTAATAGAAATCTTGAGCTTGGGATAATTAGTAGTGCATTGAAATCCATGGCCAAGGAATACAATACACCTGTCATAGCATTAGCTCAATTAAGGAGGGATATTGAAAACAAGAGACCAAGATTAAGCGGTCTTAGAGATTCAGGAAGCCTCGAAGCCGACGCAGATATATGCTTAATGCTCCATACCGAGACTAGAGGATCAAGTAACCTTGATATAGCATGTCTCAAAGCAAGAGATGGCGAATTATGGCACTCAACGCTGGCATTTGAAGGTAGATATCAAAAGGTATACGATCAAGACCCTATTATTTATGGAGGCTTTTAAAATGATAGAAATGACAAAGAAATCATTACTTATAAACAGTAAAGAAATCATGGAAATAGTAATAGATCATCTAAAAACAGAGGGTATATTTATAGAAGAATGCGACATTGATCCAAATGAAATTGGATACACGATAAATTTAGGTACCACAAAAAAGTTGATAATACTAAAGGAACATGGCACAGTAAAACTGTAAAGTTTATAGCAAATAGAGGTAATTAAAAATGATAAAGACAACTAACACTACAATTCATATAAGTCACGAAGAAGTTAGGAAGCTAATTATGGCTCACTTGAATACTAAAGGTGAACAATTCAGTATAGATGATATTGAAATAGATATAGCTGGGTATCTAATAACTATCAATGCCTCAATTAAGAGGATATAATGCCAGCAACTAAATTCATATGTCCAGATGGTGGGGTTATAAATATTAAGGAATGCCTAAAAAATAGAGGATGTAGAGCAAGTAGAAGATGTGCTAGCAGGTCATACCTCAATATAGTAGCAGGTGAAAGAAAATATAGGGGGGTATCCCCGTCTATGGCTGGGAATGGGGCAAGAGAAATATTCCTAAAAGCTACAACCGACTACGCTATATCAATCAATAGTAGCGTATGGCAAACGTTTGGAAGTATTTTACATGCTGAATTAGAGAAATATCCTATAGCTAAAGCTTTAACTGAGGTTAGGCTTAAGAGTGATTGGATAAGCGGTACAGCAGATCTCGTAGAGCCAGACGAATCAAGACCTGGATCTCATATCTTAATAGATCATAAATTCTTTGGCTCTTTCCACGTTATGCAGATATTGGGAGTGTCAGTTAAGAAGACAAGGATACCAGCACTAGACAAGAACGGTAACAAAGCATATTATAAAGGAGGTATGAAGGCAGGTAAACTTAAAACAAAGAACTTTAACGTTAAAACTATAGACAGAGAATTAGCTAGAAGGGAGCTTCGAGGTGCAAGCTTACAACAGAATTGCTATAGAATGATCCTTGAAGAGAATGGTTACAAGATATCCAGAATGCAACTCCAAGTATTCGTCAGAGACGGTGGCACTTTTTCAGCAAAGAACAATGGTGTAGATGATAACATTATGATGATAGACGTCCCGAAGATAAAGGATAGCGAGGTAAAAAAATTCTACAAAGACTTAGAGAATGAAGTTGACAAAGCTTTTAAAGTAGGGTATGCTCCATACTGTAGTAGTGAACAGCGATGGGATGGAAGGAAGTGCTCGTTATGTGAAGTTGAAAGTGCCTGTAAACAGATGGATATGAAATCAGGTAAACTAATTGCAAGAGGATAAAAGGAGGTAATGAAAAAGAAATTAACACAAAAAAGATTGAAAGAATTATTGGATTATAATGAGATTACCGGGTTGTTCGTTCGAAAGGTGGATAGAAAATGGAATGCAAAAGCTGGTGATATCCTCAATTCCACTGACTCTAATGGGTACATCCAGGTTTGGATTGACGGGGAACGTTATAGGGGGCATAGACTAGCATGGTTATATGTTCACGGCTACTTCCCTGAAGTATGAGGTTGATCACATAAATAATATTAAAGGCGACAATAGAATTATTAATCTACGTGAAGTTACACACTATTGTAATATGCAAAACAGCACAGCTAATACATCAGGTTGTTCTGGAGTGTCTTATCGTAAAGCTGAAAATTGTTGGATAACTAGGCACACAACAGGAGGGAAACGTAAATACATCGGACGTTTTAAATCAAAGCAAGATGCAATAGCAGCAAAAGAAGCATGTATTGAAGCAGGTAAAGACCAAAGATGTTTCACGGAACAAATAATAAAACTTTAACAGGAGAGAATAATGAGTTTGATTGCAAAATCTGAAAGCGAAGACCGAAAGATAATAGATGCAGCTGTTTACCGTGGAGTGTGTACCACTATAATTGACCTCGGTACACATTTGTCCGAAAAATACAATAAAGAATCAAGACATATAAGGATTATATGGGAACTCCCGGACGAATCATACACTTACACGGATGAAGAAACAGGTAAAGAAGTAACTAGGCCAGGAAGGATATCTAAGAAATATTATTCAATGTCCCTAGGTAGTAAGGCCACCTTAGCGAAGGACTTGGAAGGATGGAGGTCACGACCTTTTACCAAAAAAGAAAAAGATGGTTTTGATTTAAAGAATATCCTTGGAAAGAATTGCATGCTCAATGTTATTCATGATAGCTTTGATGGAGGTGATACATTCGCAAAGATTGCCGGAATTACTCCACTTATGAAGGGTATGCAAACCGTAGAATCTAGTGAAACACCAAGTATGATAATGATTGATGACCCAGATCCAGAGTGGATGAACCAATGGATAGTGAAAGATAGAGATAGTAGTATTGAAAGGATGGCTGCAACATATGGTCATGAAGATCCATCAAAAGACAAGCGGGAAGTAACTCCACCAGCCCAGCAAGAAGAAGATGATTTACCATTCTAATAACTAATAGGCGGGTAACTCCGCCATAACAGGAGGTTTATATGTTTACAGCAATATGTAGAGACATACCAGATAGTTTCAATCAACTACTAAGAGCTATAGCTACAGAAGGCTACATATATAAAATAGATAGGGGTTCCTTTGAAGGATCCTATCGCAAGCAACTAGATATGGCAATGATAGAGATAAAGTTCCCTTACAATGGGAATCGTAATACTATGGTTAATGCAATACCTGAAGGTATTTCTATCCCTAACCCTGTTGATGATGACTTTCTAGGGAAATATGTCTTAGACTTATTGGTAGACACCAAGAAGGAAGGTGAAGATTACAGCTACGGAGAACGTATTGGTGACCAAATAGATATAGCCATAGATATATTAAGGAATAACCCACAGACAAATCAGGTTGTGTTGCAAGTGGCTCAGCCATCTGATATGAAACTGGAGCATCCACCATGCTTAAGGGAGATGGAGCTCAAGGTTGTCAGTGGTAAGCTGAATGGATATGTGACTTTCAGATCTAATGATATATACAATGCTTACCTGGCCAACATAGCATCTCTATCAATTATAAAGGATATGATTGCCTTTGAATCGTTGCTTGATGACGGGCCAATATACTATACCAGTTCTGGTTGCCACATATACGATCATCAAGCAGATGTTGTTGAACAGTTACTTCACCTACCAAGTGGGAGTATATTTAGATAATGAAAACATCATCATGTAAAGCTAAGGGGCGCAAACTACAGAAGTTGGTAGCTCAGAAGATATCTGAACTAACAGGGATACCTCATGGTAAAGACTGCTTGATAGAGTCAAGAGAGATGTCACAATCCGGAGTAGACGTTAAGCTAATAGGCGAAGCTAGAGATAAGTTCCCGTTCAGTATTGAGTGTAAGAACTGCGAGAAATGGACTATGCCATCATTCATAGATCAGGCCAAGAGCAACGTAATGCCTGGCACTATGTGGTTGCTGGTCATGGGAAAGAATAGAACTAAACCAGTTGTATGTATGGATCTGGATGATTTTTTTGAACTTATGTCTGATAATTTATATTAAAGGAGGTTGTATGAACATAGTAAACGATATGGTACTAGGTGAATTAAATAGGTTTCACGAATATGAGACAGATGAATTATCTTTATTTATTATAGCCGTAGAGGCTGCTGTTAAAAATAAGCTAACAGCAGAGCTAAGCCTGGGAACGATCAACGGATATCTTTGCTTAGTCTTCAAACGTGGTGAGGTTGTTGACACCTTAGCTGTTCCAATGACGGCATCTGATATAGATCAAATTAAATATAGTTAAAAGGAACACTGTGAAACGTAGAGCTATAAAAGACGACATGGTCTACCATGGAGAATACCGCACGCGAGAGGTGAAGCGCCTATGTGTAGCCCTAGAAATAGCTATAGAAGACAAGATGTCTATTGATTGTATGTTAAGACATGAAGATGGTGATATAGATATCATCATTAAGCGTGGAAAGATTATTAAAATTATAGCTAAAGGTTCATTTAAAGGTAATTGCAAAATAGAGATGATAAGGAGAAAGCATGGTAAGGAGGATGAATGGGTAAGAAAAAGTTAACACAGAAGAGACTTAAGGAGCTGTTGAGGTACGATCCGGAGACTGGTGAGATGGTGTGGTTGGTTGCTCGTAGTAATATAATTAAACCTGGAGACACTGCTGGTGGGTTAGGATCTGATGGATATTGGCGAATAAGAACTAATAATAAGCTCTATAGACGAGCACGCCTGGCATTTCTATATATGGAGGGTTATTTTCCGGAGCATCAAGTGGATCACTGGAACAGAGTCCGAATAGATGATCGCTGGGTAAACTTAAGACATGCGACACATGCGTGCAATATGCAAAACAGGGGTGTCCAGGTCAACAATACGTCTGGCGTAACTGGGATTCGCTGGAGAAAGAAGGGTAAAAAATGGAGAGTAAGGTATAGAGGAATATATTACGGTTCCTACCAGGATTTTACCCAAGCTTTTTTCGTAAACAAAACCGTGCGAGCGAAATTTTTAACCTGCTTTACAGGAGAAGACTAATGGAGATAATCTACAGACGGATTAACTATTCAGAGTTTAAAAGTATCAGGCTGCGGCCAATTTTTGACGTACATTTAGGTAACAAGCTTGCTGATGAAGCAGCGTTCAAATCTTTCATCTCATGCAAGGATGACAATTTATTTTACATTGGGGGAGGAGACATAGTAGATGCAATCGGGACTAAGGATCCTAGATACTCCAAGGCCATAGACAAGACAAAGTCTTCCGCAATAATTGATGACCAGATAGAAATGGCATGCGACCTCTTAACCCCCATTAAAGATAAGTTCATAGGTTATGGAACAGGGAACCATGAAGAAACCATACTCAAACACTCCGGTACGAACCCCACTAAACGCATCTGTAAGGCACTAGGCTTGACGTACGCTGGTTATTCATGCTACTACAAGCTTGTCTTAACTAAAGGCGGCCACGGTGGTCGCACTGTAAGGATCAGGGCGCACCATGGTCATGGCGCAGGGAGAACAGGTGGAGCAAGTTTAACAAGGTACGAGAAAGATCTTAAGTCATATGATGCAGACTTGTTCCTTTTCGGTCACTCACATGGTAAAGTCTTCAAAGCGTATCCTCAGCTCTCTGTTTCAGGCAAGAGCAACTTCATAGCAAAAGAAAGGTATATTATAGAGTGCGGTACTTTTCTTAAAACTTTAGAAGAGGGTACAACAAGTTATGCTGAGGTTGCGAATTATCTACCTACAACCCTTGGTGGTTTTGAGATTACGATAACGCCACAATCATCAGGCAGGTTTAAGATTAAAGTCATGGAGGTTTAATGGAAAAATACGATCTCGAGGGTGCGAAGAAGCTGAAACCTTTTGAAAGGGTTATAGTTGAGGAAGTGCTTAAATTTGTATTAAGGGATGATGATATCCCTACAAAGGAAGCTATCGATATATATAGATACGGAAGGCAATTATTGAGATTAAAGTAACGGAGGTTTAATGGAAAGATATAATGAGATCATGGCATTTCTAAGAGGGAGGAATATTAAGGCTAGATCAGACAGGACTTTCATTGATGAAATAACTAATATGATGTGGATCGAGCTACATGATACTGGTGAAACTGCAACCCTGCTTGTATACGATAGAGTTGTACATAGGCTTAAAAGGTTTTATTCATCAAAAGGTATAACCCGTAGAGATATAACAACTAATGATACTTACGAAGCAAGAGATGCTCACCTCAAAACACATCCACTATGTTCAGAGGATGATCTTATAAATGCTATAGATATGGGAGATAAACACATGAAAGCAAAAAGGGTTGGGCAGCAAATTAAACAACAGAGTGGCGATGAAATTATATCACGTATACTATAGAAGTTAGATTTGTAAAGCAAACAGCTTATATTCTCTCTTATCTTGGACAAATGTATAGAGAGGAATTACATAATTAGGTTTTTAAAGTGCCTTCTTTTTCCTTAGAGTTAGCTCTAAAATAAAAAGGTAATATAAAAGCGTTGAAAGCTTTTATGAACTAGATAAGGATATGCCTATGAATCTTTGGCTTAAGGTCAACATGAACGTTATAGTTCTATTGCTATAGCATTAGGCATTTAGTATATACAGGTTTTCACAGCAACCTAATCTTTACCTGAACGGTTTGCAAGCCGTTAAAAAAGTAGTGGCTTAGTTTCACCCTCCCTGAAAAGGGAGACTTAAAAATCTTCCTACAAGTATGGAAGACAACAAATGTTTTTAATAGTAAAGAAACAACACTCCGCCTTAAGACGGGCGTTAAGTAAGGGGAATTTTAGCTTTCCTTTATTTAGATAAACATGCAAAACGTGGAATTCAAGCTGTCAAGGTAGCTTTCTTTAAAGATAAAACTGGTGTCCCAGGTTCTCACCTTTCCTGAAGTTGATTAGGTACCTGATAAAGAGTGTGTTTTAAAGTATAGCTAATCTTAAAGTGTAGGATTGATACCCTGTATTATTTTCTCAGTGATTTTTACTGAGTGTAAGAATTGTATTGGTGACTGTTTGGATATAGTAAGTGGGTGGTTTGCTTAACCCTGTAACTATGTATCCACTACGGTCTTATGATAAAGCTATGCCTAAATTTTATTAAAGAGGATATAATGTTAAGGGAATACATTTTAACTGAAACGATATTTTTTACCAAAAAAAAAGTGAAAGAGCTGGTAAAAATATATAAGAACGATAACCCAGTACCAGTTAAGGAACCAGGGAAACGATATAGAGCTATAGAACATATGGTCTTAACTAATAGCCGTTTCAATTATGAATATATAGAAACAATCATATTGAAAGATGGTGGAGCAGCTTTGCTATTATACAAGGACCCTGAAATAGGAAAACAAAATGAAAAGAATAGTGATACACAAGGATACAGACCCTTATTCTCCAGACTGGGTAGTCCAGACATCTAATATAGACCCAGCAGATAATGTTATTATAGGTAGGTATGATGATCTATACGATGCGATTGATGCTAAATATTTTGCTGGTGGTGGAAACGAATCAATGTAATAAAGGAATAAAACAATGACTGAAGAAAGACGAAAGATAATAGATATGTTAGCGGAAATAGGTGTAGATGCTCAAGAGACCCTTGGTAAAGATGGCTGTATTATGAGATTTCATTATTATAAAACACATTATACATTGAGCTTTTTGACTGATGACTTTGGGCGAAAGATTACGGGTAAGAGAGTGATTACACTTAAATTTAGATATGACGGTTGTAACGGTGTGGATGCTATGGATACACCGCTCTTAAGAGCCTCATTGCTTGATGCTCAGAAGAACCATGGCCTTAAACAAGAACTTCCAATATGACTAGGAGCTACATGAAAGACGATAAGATAGAAATGATACCGCTTAAAGATAATGATGATTGTAAAATTATGACCTTTAACGAGCTTATTGATACGTTCTTTAAAGGTGTTTTCGATACTGGAATCATCAATGAGGAGGAAGATTTTTGGAAAAAATTAGAGAAGACGACAAGCAAATCGTAGCCGATATGGGTTACATGTTTTATGAGCCGGATAGTTTTCTTAAGAAGAGATGTTACCTTATCAAATGTAAATCATGTGGGCATGTGAAGATGGTATCTAAAGAGAACTTCGAGGAGCAAGAAATTGCAAATAGTGAGGAATAGCAATGTTTAATATCTTTAAATTCTTTAGGAGAGATAAGCTTTCAGATACAGCCAAAGAAACCGATAGGAGATCTAAGGAGGTAATAAGAAAAGCAGCAATGTCATTTTATATAGATGCAATGAGGGAATCGGACAAGGAAAATAGTTAAAAGGAGTAGCTGTTAATGTTGAAGATTAGCTTTAAAGATGAAGAAGTCTTAATGGGATTCGCAGTTGAGATTCATCCCATACTGATGGAAGTTATCCAGTTCATACTAGACTCTGGTATAGAGCTGACCATAACTGAGTCAGCTAGGAAGAAGAGACACTCTGACGACCTACATGGTGAGCTACCTTTACGTGCGGTCGATGTAAGGAGTTGGGTATTTGATGACCCAGAGCGGATAGCTACTCTTATTAACGATGCTTTCATCTATGATCCAAGAAGGAAATATATACAGGTCTGTGTTTATCATGATGTTGGCTTAGGCAAACATTTCCATATACAAGTACATCCAGACACTATTCGTAAACAAAAACATAAAGCTAGAGTTCACCCCTTATATTCTCACAAGGGAGACAAATGAGCCTGACACGATTAACACAGGAAGAATTAAAAGAAATTCTGAGGTACGATCCCGATACTGGTAACTTTTATTGGTTAAAGGATGTAGCAAAAAAAATGTAAAAACTGGTGCGCTTGCTGGGAGTTTAAATAAGGTGTCTGGTTATCGACAAATCAGAGCTAACGGTAAATCTTACCTTACACATAGACTTGCATGGTTTTATACTCAAGGATATTTTCCAGAAAATGAAATCCATCATATCAATCATGTTCGGGATGATAATCGAATTGATAACTTAATGGAAATAGGACACCACTGTAATTCTCAGGAAAAAAGCCATAACACATCCGGAAAATCAGGTGTTACTTTTAATAAATCCAAAGGAATGTGGGATGTTCAGCATACAGGTCAGGGAGGTAAACAAAAATATCACGGCAGTTATAAAGCTTTTGAAGGAGCTTGTAGAGTTAAAGATGCTCTAATAGAAGCTGATAAGAGACCTCATTGCGTTTTGGATGATATAAAATCTTTTAATTGAAATAAGTCTTGACAAATTAATCTAAATACTATTCAATTAATTAAAAAAAAATAGGAAATATTCTAAATTGAAAAAACAAGGATTAACAGATAACGCAGAGAAACTACTACAGTCAAGGTATTACCAAGAAGGTGAGGACTTTAATGGCCTTGTTGATAGGCTTGTATCTATAGTGGACGATGATTTTAAGGATGAGACTAGGCAAGCCATTGCTAACCTCGACTTCTTACCATCATCTCCGGTCTTAATGAATGTAGGTACTGATACGCCGTATCTTGCGGCATGTCATGTCTTACCTATAAAGGATGACTTAGTAGATATTTTTGAAACAGTTAAGCAATGTGCAATAGTATTTAAATATGGTGGTGGGATAGGTATAAACTTCTCACCATTAAGAGGTAAGTCATCAAAGGTACTCAGTACCAACGGAGTAGCATCTGGGCCAGTATCTTTTATGAAAGTATTTGATGAAGCATCTAACCAAATTAAAGCAGGAGGTAGAAGACGGGCAGCTAGTATGGGAATCCTTGATGTAGGTCATGAGGATATTAGAGAATTTATTCATTGTAAATCAGACGGCAAGAAACTCCAAAACTTTAATATATCAGTTTCTGTTACTGATGATTTCATGAAAAGAGTTCTTTTAGGGCATGAATTAGAGAATAAGCTATTTGATGAGATAGCTACACAAGCACACAAGACTGGTGACCCAGGGATAATATTCATAGATACTATTAATAAAGATAGGGAAGGTGATGGTAAGGAGTTATTTACGGCTACTAATGCTTGCGGTGAACAACCTCTTCTACCTTATGAGTCATGTGTGTTAGGCTCTATCAACCTTGCCCACTGCGTTACTGACGGTAAGATTGATGAGGATAAACTTATAGACTTAATCCTTGTAGGAGTTAACTATCTCAAAGAGGTGTTAAATCATACAGAATTTCCATTACCTGAAATCGAAGAAGCTACATTAAGGAACAAGCGAATTGGGTTAGGTATTATGGGGTTCGCTGATATGTTGATTCAGATGGAAGTCCCCTATGACTCAGACGAGGCTGTTGCTATTGCCGGAGACATCGTAAATATATTAGGTATAAATACCATTTATACCGGAGGTGTAGTGCTTGAATCAAAAACCACTATAGCACCAACAGGATCTATAAGTATGATAGCTGATTGCTCAAGTGGTGTTGAGCCTATCTTTGCAGTTAACTATGCTAAGGAGACTACCGATGGTGATAATGTTTATTTTTACCAAAATAAATATTACGACCCTGATATGCCTTCGGATGTGTTTAAGACAGCCCACGAAATACCATGGGAACGTCATATAGAGATACAGGCAGCATTTCAGAAGTATATAGATAGTTCAATATCTAAAACAATTAATATGCCAAACAATGCCACAGTAGACGATATTAAAGCAGCATATATAATGGCTTGGGAGTATAGATGTAAAGGTATAACGGTATTTAGGGATGGATGTAGGGATCAACAGGCATTAAATGTAATATCTAAAGACCAAGCAGTAAACGTAAGAACTGGCGAAAGACCAGATTGGCTAGATGGTAAGACTTATAGGATTAAGTTAAGTCAGGGAACATTATACGTTACCATTACTGAGTACGATAATTCACTGTATGACGTCTTCGTGACTGTTGGTAAGTCAGGTGATAGCGTTAGAGCATTTAGTGAAACAACAGGTAGACTAATCAGTTTATGCTTGAAGAATGGTGTCCCAGTTGAAAAGATTATTAACCAATTGAGTGATATAGCTGGTGGGGATCCGACCTTAACCCCAGGTGGATTAATCAAATCAATACCAGATGCTATAAGTAGTATCTTAGCCAGGCATGCTGCGATTACCCCAGAGGGTGATTGTCCTAAATGTGGTGGGACAATGATACACAGTGGAGGTTGTAAAGAATGCCGTGCTTGTGGTTTCTCATTATGTGGATAAAACAGTATATGTTGAAGAGGTTATAGATGACGAAGGGAAAATTAAGCAAGAAAATAATTAAAGCAATATCTAATTACGATAGCTTTCGTATGTCAGTACATAACGCTGAACGCAGAGGTGTTTTTTATTACAAAGGTATGACTGAGGATGATAAGATGGAGAAGGGGATAGCTGATAGAGTAGCTATCATGAAGATGGGAGGCTGTCAGTTGGAGTTACTATCAGAAGCTACCACTGCAATGTCTAGATTACTAGATAATGGTGCATCGATTGAAGACCTAGATAGATGGAAGGAAGAATGGAGGTTTTAATGCCAAGAGCTAAATACGCTCCAGCGGTTAAACATTGTAGTACTTGCGAACACTTTACATTTAAAGAAAGAGAAGAAGGCGACAATGATCCAGGGTGTGGGTATTGTCTACTTCATAAACGTTGGTTTGATTACCATAAATTCACACCTAATGCTAAGATACATTGTGATAAATGGGAAAGAAGCGAAGGGAGAAATCATGATAAAAAATAGAACAAATAAAAACGGGATATTCTTAATTGTAGCTCCCATCTTTACAGTGTTTTTTATTTCTACGGTTATATTATTGGTTTATTGCTTCTCATATAAAAGACCTCAATATAAGATTATTTGGTCTATACCATATGATAGATGTGTTAAGGTTATGTATCCAGTAAGATCACACAAGATTATTATGCATAGATGGAGGTAGCATGATTTCAATAAGAGAACAAAAGATACAATTAGCATTAAGTAGGGCATTACTTGATTATGATAGTTTCAATGATGCCGTTAATCGAGCTGAGCTTAGAGGTGTTTATTATTACGGTAGAATACCTATCGAAGTAAAACTAGACAGGATTAATATGGAAAGGGACAATATCCAATATATGGAATATTATCAATTAAAACTGCTATCTGAAGTAACGACTGCGATGGCTAGTATTCTAAATCTTGGAGGTACAATGGCAGACTTAGATAGATGGACTGCTGATACCATAGATAATGCTGTAGAATATAATAGTAGATCATTTCTTTGTAAGCTTAAGGATTTTGCCTTGAAGATTTTATTCCCACTCTAGGAGGATTCATGAATACTGAAGACTTATATATACCATCACCGTATGGTAAACAGCCATGTAGTTACGCTTATGCAACTAAGCAACAGATTGCAAATGTTATAGGTAAAGGAGGTTGTGGCCCAGGCAAGTTAGGTGATATATTTGTTCCTGATCGTTTCTTAGGACTATGTATGCGTAAATCATGCGCAATACATGATTGGATGTATGCTTTTGGGGAAACTAGTGTAGATAAGAAGTACTCCGATAGTATATTTTACCAAAATATGTTAACGACCATTAAAAATAATCCCTCTAAATTTCAACTGGTCAACTGGTTAAGGAAACAGATGGCCCATAAATTCTACTTAGCTGTAAAGTATTGTGGCAAGAGGTCTTTCTGGAGAGGGAAGGAGAGCAGTAATGGCACAGAGACCACTAACACATGAACAACAAGCAATAGCTAAACATATCGCTAAAGCATCCGGATGGCTTACTAATAAGGAAATCGCTAAACGTTTCAATAAACATATTAACACTATAGGCTTTTTGCGTCGTAGAGAAGATTTCAACGAGCTACTAGAGAAACATAGAGCTGAGCTTTACCCTGAACCTGAAGTAGTTGAAGAGGAAAAACCTCAACTAAAACCATTAAATGGAGCACAGAAAGCTATAGCACGTTACATGGTTACAACGACTGAGAATACATCTAATCGTCAACTAGGGATAAAGTTCAAGCGATCCAGGACTTACATGGCTAACCTAAAGAAAAGGGAAGACTTTCAAGAGTATAAAGATAGGTTAGATCAGATGGTTGATTCAAGCGTTATAGACATTAAGCAATCTATAATAAACTCATGTGCAGATGCTTTTGACCTATTAATAAATACAATGAAGACTTCCGATAACGAAAGCCTTACGACAAAGATTGCTTTAGAAATATTAGATAGGGGTGGATACTCAAAACAGAATGGCGAGGAACCTAAGAAGATATTAAACTTACATGCTCATACTCAGGTCAAGGAGATGTCAAACAATGAGTTGATAGATAATGTTATGAGTATAATAAATTCAGATGAAGAATAGGGGTAATATATGGATAAGATTAAATATCCAAAAGACCCAAGAGAGAACCTTATATGGCGTAGCAAGATATTAAAGAAAGCTCAAAGAGACCCTATACTTAAGGAATCATTAAAGAGATTGTTTTACGAAGATATAGTCTTTGCTTTTAATGTGTTTTTCTTTACTTATGATCCAAGACCCACTGCTGTTATGTCTCACCTACCGTTCGCAACATACCCTTTCCAGGATGACGCTATTCTTGATTTAAAGAGAATTATAGAAGTAGGAGAGGATGTTGTCTGGGAAAAGTGTAGAGATATGGGTGCTACGTGGATGATATGTTTAGTTATGTTATGGTTTTGGCTAAGCCCGAAACCAGGGAATGACTTCTTACTTGGCTCAAGGAAGGAAATGTTTGTTGATGATAGAGGTAATATGTCGTCACTATTTCCTAAGCTTAGGTATGTGATAGCTAGGTTGCCTAAATGGTTAGTACCTAAAGGGTATGATGTTAAAGAACATGACAATAAACTAAAGTTAATCAATCCAGCTACAGGCTCAGTCTTAACAGGAGAATCCAATAATGTACAGTTTTCAACTGGTGGAAGATATAAAGCTATCTTTTACGATGAGTTTTCTAAATGGAAAGACACTGATGCTAAAGCATGGACATCTGGAGCTGGTGCATCTCTATGTAGGATTGCCATAGGTACTCCTTTTGGGGTAAATTGTAAGTATTATGATTTAGTTACAAGCGGAATCACCAGGAAAATAACATTACGTTGGCCGATGCATCCACTTAAATCTAAAAACATTTACTGTGTTTGGCCTGCACCTAATGAGAATACTAAAGGTAGACTAGGTGATAAATGGAAACCGAAAGAAGTTTTAAAGTCTCCATGGTATGTCAAGGAAAGTCTTAGGTATGATGAGCAAGAGATGGATCAGGAGATAAATCTCTGTTATATTGGATCCGGTAACCCTGTATTTAGTGGAACGGCTCTTGACTACTTAATGGTTTTAAGAGAACTTAATGATAACCCAGTGTCATACTACCACTTAATGCATGAGGATTTCTCGAGCGAAAAGGTAGACAAACCTTTAGATAGACAGGATTATTTAGTTTGCTATACAGACCCTAATAAAGATCATGAATATGTTATAGCAGCTGATATAGTTGAAGGTACTGAAGATGGTGATTATGCTTGTGTTATAGTATATGATAGGAATCTTAAATCTATAGCGGCAACTTATTATTCAAGGCTAGATGAAGTTCTTATGGCAAGAATTATAAAGATAATAGCTATTCTATTTACTTTCGAAGAAGATTATCCGTGGGTTGCTATTGAAACAACAGGGCCTGGCTTATCTACATTCGATAAAGCTGTAGATCTTGACATACCTAACCTATTTATGGCTCCAAGATATGATGTTGTAAATAACGGTGTTACATTTAAGAAAGGATGGAGAACAGACTCAGCTTCAAAGAGAGAGTTAATATCTGGCATTAAAGAATGGTTGATAGATGAAGCTGGTGCTATACATAGTCAAAGATTAATAGGTGAAATGCTTACCTTTATAAGAACTTCAACAGGTAAAGCACGAGCGAAGAAAGGTGCACATGATGATATGGTTATGGCTTTTGGTATTGCTATCCAAGTTGATCAACTAGCACCGTCTATGAAATCAAAGCCTATAGCAGAAGCGAAAGCTTGGCATGAGGCACATATCCCAAATGGAGAGCAGATTGGAAAAACAAAAACAGTTACAGAACAATGCAATGAACAAATCAGAGCACAAAACATCTTTAACAGGGGGGATGACTTCTTCTGGTAAGGATCACATGAAGATGGCATTTGACCTTCTAAATAAACAGACAGACCTTTTATATAAACAAACAGCTGAGATACTTAAGACCTTTAAAGGTTTAATCCATAGCGGTTATGAGCCTGATAGTTGCGAAACACATGGTGTTAAATGGGATGACGATGAATTATCAGGCGAGGTTGTTTCGTTTGACGATAAGGAGGTATAAGAGATATGATAAGTAGCTATGATGAGTATATGCAATCACATGGTGGGCCAGGATTAGTTCCCATAAATACACCTTCAAGTAAAGAAGATTATGCACAATTCATGGAGACATACGAGCAACCAGTAATTCAACCTCAACCAGTACACAATGAACCACAACGGAAAGCTCAGAGTTGGAGAAAGAGGGTTGCTACAGATGATAGTTACGGTGATTACGAAAACGATTATCAGTCAGGGTTAAACAATCTTGAAGAGTCTGGCCCACTGGGTGAGAAGAGATCTTCTTTCAGGAATAGGGTTCACAACATAGATAAACCTGAACAAGTAGAGGAAGAAGTTAACCCTGAAGCTGAAGATCAGATAAGATATAAGGAATACCTTAGAGAGTATAATATGCAAGGAGGTTTTTAAATGGGCCTACTCAGTGGGTTGATGAAAGAAGCTGTAGAGAAACCTTTAACAAGAAAAGTAGCACTAGGCCAATTAAAAAATTCAGGTAATAAAGCTATGAGGGCTTTTGCTGATGTAGCAAAGAAGGTAAAGAATGACTCAGCCAAAACCGATTTGTTAAAAAAACACTACCAAAATTTTAAAAGGTCTTATACTGATGTGAAGTCACAGATATCAATTATGCCAGAGTCACTACTGAAGAATACTAAGTCTGTTGAAATGAGGATAATGTCAAAGAAACTTCCTGGAGCAAAGGCTACATTTAGTGCAACAACTGGTAAAACTAAATTCTATTCAGGAGCAACTAAGACAAGTGTATGGCATGAGATAGGCGTGCATGGTACACAGTTAGCGAAGAAGAATGAGAAGGGTTATAAAGAGATGTGGGAAGGCCATAAGGGATTAGTTAAAGATAAAGTTGCTCACTCAAAGAAAGGTTATAAAGGTGACAAACTGGAGGAGCAAGCCAGGATGGTTGAAAAGAAGATCGTGGAAGCTATTAACTTTGGTTTAACAGACAAAGCTCTTGAGCGTTCTTTTGAAGATATGATGAGAAGGTCACTAGCTGATATATGGGGTGGTTCATGAAAAATAAATCAGTAGAAAAAATGAAGAAGTCATTAAGGAAAAAAACAAAGGATGATCTTTGGTTTACTGTCTTAGAGAATTTCAATGTTGGAGCAACTTCTAGATTACCCTATGAACGTAAATGGTTAATTAACCTTGCATTTATTTCAGGTAGGCAATATAGCTTCTTCAATAGTTCAGCTAACATGTTACAACAGGCGATGTTAAGAAAGGGTAGGTTAAGAATAGTAGACAATAAGCTATTACCATACTACAGGAGACAGGTTTCAAGGTTGATAAGGAATACACCTGTTATGTCTGTAGTACCTAATTCAAGTAGCCAAGATGATATAGAAGCAGCAAGAACAGCAGAAAAGGTTCTGCAATCCTTTTGGGGTCAAGCAAGGATGAGAAAGAAGATGAGGTTGCTTGCTGGTTTTATCTATACTTGTGGTAATGCCTTCTTGGATGATAGATGGGATCCCAAAAAAGGAACATCTCAGTTAGACGTTGAGACAGGTGAAGTTAAGTATACTGGCGACGTTGATTGCGGTGTATGGTCACCGTTTGACATTTATGTTCCTGCGTATGGTTTAGGTGATGATGACTTACGCGAACAGCCCTGGATAATTAAAGCTAAATTTAGGACATTGGATTACATTAAAGGTAGGTTTAAAAGGGGTAGAGAGGTTGCGGCGGAGAGAAGAGCTGATAGAATAGTTAACTCTGAAATGTTACTGGCTGGTAGCAGCGGTAAGACTGGTGGAGATATTGATGGTGCGATGGTTATGGAGATGGATCTAAAACCCAATACTGATCATCCAAAAGGTTTACATATAATAGCTGCTAATGGTGTAGTGTTGCATAGAAGCGATTACCCATTCAATCATTATAATATAGAGCACTTTAAAGATCAAGAGATTCCAGGAGTGTTCTGGGGTATGGCAACTATAGAAGCTGGTATCTGGTTACAGAAGTTATGGAATAGACAAATATCTGATATAGCGGAGTTTAATAGATCGATGGCAAGGGGGAAATTTCTTATTCCTAGAGGTAGTAGAATGGAAGTTGCACCAGATGATAGTCATGGTCAAACAATGCTCTATACACCAGTAATGGGACATAAGCCAGAACAAATGAAATTATCTTCATTACCCAGAACATACGATATTGCGCTACAGCAGATAGCCAATAGCTTAATGGGGTTATTCGATCAACATGAAGTATCCCAAGGAACCAATAAGTCTGATATTAGGTCCGGCGACATGGTTCAGCTACTACTTGAGCAAGACTCTTACGGTGTCATTCCTACGCACGCTATCTTCGAGGAAGCGCTCGAAGAGGTTATGAAGCGAGTATTAAGGCGTATCCAGAAAGGCTACACCGATGATAGGATGATTAAGATAATCGGCAGCGATAAAGATTGGGAAGTGTTAGCGTTTAAGGGAGCAGACCTTAGGGATAATACTGATGTTGTAATAAAGAAAGGTAGTTCTCTTCCAGACTCAAGGACTGGTAGACAAGCTCAGATACTACAGAGAAGAAGGGAAGGTCTATATGGTGATCCTAATGATCCAGAAGTATCTAGGCATGTAATGAATATGCTTGATGATGCATCTGTTAAAGATATCTATTCGGAGGTAAAATTAGATGAACAAAATGCTAAACTTGAAAATAAGGCCATTGCTTCGCAACCTGGGTCAAGGATTGTCGTTAACCAGTATGATAACCATCCTGTCCATTATGGATCTCACACGTTATTTGAGAAATCTAGGGAAGTCCAAAGATTAAAAATAGAGAACCCAAGGGCATTTCTTATATTCTCAGCAGATATGGGATATCATAAAGCTATGCACCAGAAATTCATGCAACAAGCCATGGAGCAACAGCTAAGACAACAGAAAGAATTAAAGGGAGGTAATAATGGATAAGAGCATTGAGACTTTATGGAACATGTTTGTTGAGGAAATAAGAGATGCAGAAGGGATCTGGACTATGTATCAAAGAGAAATTATAGATAAAACCGAGAAAGAGATAGAGGCAAACCATAAGCCTGAAATGCAGAAGGTTGTAAATAATACTAAGGGAAAGAGTTTCAGTCGTATCTTAGATAGCTTTATATCTATGTCTATGGCTGCTGGTGGAGCCGGTGAGTTACTGGTTTTTGAAGGTGATAAAGTAGAAAAAGAATAGGAGATGTAAATGTCAGAAGAAAAGAATAATGAAGCAACAGTTGAACTCATGGTAGACGGAGAGGCACAGGCTTTTTCCCAAAAAGAAGTTCAACAAATAGTAGATCAAAATAAAGATAAGGTTGCTGAAGCGGATAAAATCATGAACATGGTATCTAAGTATGATACTGATGTTGATACGTTTCTAGCAAATGTAGACGGTTCATTCTCGGCTGTATCCAATCTGGTTTCAGAGGGGATTATAGATGAGAACGGACATATAATAAAACAAGAACAACCCCCGCAACCACAGAGACAACCGCTAACTAGTCTAAGTGAGAATAAACCTGTTAAAGGTATTGATCACAAAGAGATGAAAGAGTCAGTCGATGATGTGGTAGCAAGAGCTTTATCAGGTATTAATTCCAAATTACAGGAGATCGATAAGACCCAAACAGATCTTATAAGGAATAATCTCCAAGGAGAGATCAAATCTAAGTTTTCTAATTTAAACGATAACGATATCTCACAAGTGTTTGGAGCAGCCATGAGTGATAAACGCAAATCATTATGGGAACATGCCGAAGGCTTTAGCAAGACGAAGACCGCTAGCGTGAGCGAACAGGAAATGGCTTTTGCTAAGAAGTATAATGTAAATATCGATAAATTTAACGAAAATAAGATCTTTGGAGAAGACCCAAGTGGTGGTGCTGTAGCTATTAAAGGGAAGAATAAGATGTCCTTCAGGCGTGGTGAAGGAGCTATGACACCTATGCAGGCAACACTTGAGTTAGTAAACAAAGTGTCTTCAACTAGGAAGGAGAGTTAAGTATAATGGCACACGCAACAACTACTACGTATGACGAAGCGTTAAGAACTTATTATCTTGATGCTCTAAGAGAAGAGAACAATAATGAGAATATCTTGTCAGCTTTTATCGAAAAGAATACTGAAGCTGTATCGGGTAATGAAGCCGTGTTTGATGTACATTATGGAAGATCAACTGGTTCTGGTTCCAGGAACGAAGGTGATGCGCTACCAACTGCTAATTATCAGAAATACAAAACGGTATCAGTTCCAATGAAACAGCATTATGCCCAGATCAAATTGTCTGGTCTTGGTTTAGCATCTACCCGTGACTCCAAGGGTTCTGCTGTTAGGATGCTTGATTCAGAAGTTAAAGGTATCTCTAACGATATCAAAAAAGAAACTAACCGTATGATGAACGGTGCTGGTTATGGGACATTGGCAAGGTGGAGGTCTACAGCAAGTGGTACTTCACAAACATTACAGAAAAAATACAGAGGTAACGCAACAGGTGGTGATGGTTTTGGCTCTACCTTCGGTGGAAAGTATATGAGTGAGCGTGGCGATGTTGTACCTGTTGTTGGTGCTACCTTTAGTGGTGCAGCTACTTATACTGTAGGTACAACTGATATGGCTGTATCAGCTGTTAGTGAATCAACTGATGGTACGTACGATACAATTACATGTACTGACCCTAGCACTACTGAAGCTGCTGGAACTTTCTACGCAAGACCATCAAGTTTAGGTGCTCAATCTACTGGTGCTAATCGTAAAGAGATGATGGGGCTTAGGGGTCTAGTAACCGATACTAATATTGATGACATCGTTCTTACTGATGGAACTGATGCTGGTGGAAGTTCTACTGATTCCCTACAAGGCATTGATGTTGATACTTACTCTTGGTGGAAATCTCTTGTTGATTCCCATAGCTCAGGACGTTACGCTGGACAAAGGGCTTTAACCGAGAACATGATGCAAAAGATGTTTGATAATATTGAAGAGGCTGCTGGTAAAGGTATTGGGCCAAGCATGATCTATACAACCAAAGCTATCAAACGTGAGCTGATTGCGATTAGGAGAGCTGATCATAGTTTCCTTGCCGATATGGAACTTAAGTATGGGCACATGGCTAAGGACTTTAACGGTGTTCCACTAGTAACTGATCCAGATGCGATCGATGGTGAGATTTACTTTCTTACCTTAAGTGACTTTGCTATCTTTTATATGTCAGATTACGATTGGATGTCAAAGAATGGTGAGATCTTGAGACCTGTTTCAGGATATGACCAATATGAAGCAACCTTATTTCGTTATGCTGAGATGGGTTGTTACAATAGGAGTCACCAGGGAGTTATATGTGACTTAAGTTATTCTAACTAAAATCCTTTAGTATCTTTTTGGGGTAAGGAATTTCACCTTATCTCAAAAAGGGTAAACTATTTCACAAACAGAAAAGGAATGTAAAATGATAAAAGCAAGAAATTTAGATCCAAGTATTAGAAGAATTATAGAGGGTATGGGTGTTGCCGGTGTTTCAGATATTCATTACGTTGCTACCGTTGATGGTAACACTCATGAGTTCCTTGATGGGAAAGTCGAGTCAGGTAAACTACATCCTACTATCGGTGATGCTTACGTTAATGTAGAGAGTGGCCGTAACGATACTATTTTATTATCTCCAGATAGTCATTCACAAGCTGCTGCCTTAACTTTCGACAAGAACATGACACACTTAGTAGGTATGTATCCAGACGCAGCTATGAATCACAGGGCACGTATTGGTCATAGTGATGACTTTGATGCCTTAATTACTGTAAGTGGATACGGTAATCTATTATCTAATATCTATACGATGCATGGCAGGGGTAGTGCAACTAACCTCCATAACGTAGAAGTTACCGGTGATAGGAATACATTCAAGAAATGCCATTTTGGTGGGCCAATGAATGCTACTGAATCCGGTACAGCAGGTTATTCTACTATCGAGCTAACTGGTGCTAAGGAAACTTTATTTGAGGATTGTACGCTAGGGATTGAAACTGTAGCCAGGTCAGCGGCTAACTCTGTAATTAGAGTTGGTACTGATTCAAGTAGGAATATCTTCAAGGGTTGTAAAATTCTTTCAATGTCAAGCGCAACCACTCCTTACTATGTAGAGATTGGTTCGTCAGTTACTTACGGATGGACGATGTTCGAAGATTGTATCTTTATCAACAACTCTTCTTCTTGGACATCAAACCTGGCACTCGGTGTTAAGTTTGGGCCAGCTACAACCGCTCATAGAGTCTTCTTTAAAAATTGTCAGATGTATAATGTAACAGATGTAACCGACAATACAAAAGAGGCCGGTGTTTTATTTAACACTGTATGGTCAGCAGCCGATGCAACTTATATCGGATTACCAATATCTCCAGATCACACAAGCTAGAATTATTCTATTTTCCTACTAGTGTACTCCACTGGTAGGGAAATAGAAGGAGGTTTCAGTAATCGTTGGCTAAATCAGACAAATCCCACCAGGCTTAATATTAGCCACATAGGTAGACTTTAGTATAATTTAGATAGCAAGGTAAGCTTTATATTGAGAACGTGGATTGACGATACCTTATCTTAATCCATTTTGAAATAAGTTTTTAAAAAAATAGGGAATAAGATGGATAATAGAAGATTTAATAGTTTTAGGACCACAAACGATGGTGTGATGGTTGCAGACGTTGGATTCAAGAAACAATTACAAGCATTAGATAAAGAACTTGATATTGTGTGGGATAATGTTTCCAATAAATGGGAGGTTTGGAAATTTATTGGGCAAGGTGGTAGAGTAAAGAAAAGATTGAATCCAAGAGCTAGACACGTTATGACTATTCAAACACAAGATAGAACGTTCAGGGAAGTTGGAGCTGATATTATTTTAAACTTACAAAAGAATGATCTTAGAAAGTACTCTGTAGAGGAAATTATGGGATACTTTGATAAAATGGATGAAAACATATTAAGGGCTAAGCGTAAAAGGTTGAACGATAGATTATCTGATTGCTCAAAGGAGCTTGCATGGTACACTAAAGGTTTGAGGGTTCAAGTACCGAAAAGGTTTATGAATGGAACGATGCTTAAGAATAAACCATCTAACATAAAAAAACTAGTGAGGGTAATAGCTAATGGACATTAAAGGTGAGAATGTAGAGAAATATAAATTAACACCTGAACAGGTGTCATGGTCCAAGAAATATAAAAGCTTAAAACTTATAGAGACTATGTTGAAGAAACAAATAATGGTTCAGCAGAATAAATTTAAAACACTTCAGGAAATGTACGGCCAACTAACCAAAAGATTTGAAGGCTTAGCGCAACAGTTACCACAAGAGGCTACCCACGAGCTGGACGGAATGAATTTTAAGAAAGAAGAACCACAGCCACAACCGACTCAGCAACCGCAGCAGCAAGGGCCACAGGAAGAACAATAATAGGAGATAAATATGAATGCGTTTTTCATGCTCGAAATGGTAAGAGAAAATATAGGAGAAGAAACTGCTTCTCATTGGACTGACTTAAACATCCTAAGAAGAATAAACGCTAGCCAGAGAAAGGTGGCTCAAATGTTGTCTATGGCCCAAGGTGGATGGTTAATCGAGAGCGCAGACATAACACCTGTAGCTAGCCTAATAACTTACCCATCCAACTGTTCAAAGATTGCATACATAGAAGTTAAAGAAACTGGGCGTGTTGTACATTTCTTACCGTCAATAAAAGGTAGGTCTATTAGTAGAAATTTAAATGACACTTGTCTTGAAGTATATCCCGTTATGGATGGATTGATGGTCAATGAAGATGATTACACAACAGAGCTAACAATCTGGTATCAAAGAAGAATCCCAGACCTACACACGAGCGGTATATCTGATTACGCAGATGCTGGTGCAGCTACTTCACTAACCTTAACTACAGCGCTCAATCCGGTTATGCGAGTTGATTACTACAACGACGCAGAGATAGAGATCATATCAGGAACTGGATCAGCCATAAGAACATCTATTACCGATTACACAGCAGCAGGTGTATGTACCACAGCAGCAGGGACATTTTCAACAGACACGGTATATGGTACCATCCCGATGATTCCGGAAGAAATGCACTCCTACATAGTATGGGACGCAACTGTAAGTTCCCTAATGAGACCAGGAGCAACAATGGATGAAAAGGTAATATCGTATTACATACAAGAAGCAAGGAACGCCAGGAAGATAGTTGAAGAATGGATTGAAAGCCGAAACGTCGGAGCTGATGGCGTTATGTTTGGAGACCTAATAACATAATGAAACTATTTAAAGAGCCGTTAAACGGAAAATATGATGGAGTAACTCCGGCAACTTTATTACCAGCCGGAAGTGTGTCTGATGGATTAAACATGAGGAAGGTTAGCGCTCTTGGTGGTTGGAAAGTTAGAAAGGGTTGTACTCTTCATAATTCTACTACCCTTGGTGCTAACAGTATCCTATCTCTTCACCAGTATACACACCCTTTAAACGATGATTACCATTTCATGGCACAATATAATGGGAATTTACACGATGCAACTAATGACCCACCAGCTGATGGTACTACATTTGGTAGTAGTATTAGTTCAGACCTAAGTACGACTCAACCAGGCTTTTCCTGTATGGTTAATGATCAGTTCTTTTATGCTGATGGTTCAGTACCTTTAACGTGGGGTGGTGATAATCCTTACTGTACAGGTTTTAAGATTTTCAGAACTGGATCAGCTACAGAAATACATTCATACACTAAGAGGGTTACAGATGGGAAAACAACCACATATGCATCTCTTAGAGATACCGCAACAGATGACCTTTACATATGTGCCCCTGAAAGGTTAAGTAAAATAAGTATAGAGGTTGGTTCAACTGTTAATTCAGAAACGGTAGCTATGACATTGTATGCCATGAGGTCAGGATCCTGGACTGATGCAGTTGGAACAGATGGTACAATATCAGGTGGAGCAACCATTGCACAGGATGGTGATATAACTTTTGCCAAAAACGCAGCAGATGAAATGTCGTTAATAGACAATCAAATGGGTTACTGGTATAAAGTAGAGTTTAGCGCAGCGCTTACAGATGGTACACAGATCACATCGTGTAAAGTTGAATACGATATGTGTGAAGTAACTAATAAATGGAATGGTGTCTTTGAGTATCCGGCAGCAGTTAGGCAATACAATGATACTTCAAAGGAATATGCTAACTTAACAGGTAAAGTAACTAATGAATCTACTGGAACCTACATGCAGATGGATGGACACACCACTAGTGACTGGATATATATTAAAACCATAGAACCTATAATAGCTGTAGGATTTGCAGTTGTAGATGGTTATGAAAACACAGCAGTAATAGATATAGACGAGATAGATGTTTGGGACGGGGATAGTTGGACTAGTGTAGGAACACTTGATGATAGAACCCTTGACGATTCATCAAAGACTAAAACGTTGTCCCAGTCAGCTTTAGTTTCATTCGATAGAACCACGGTTGTACCATGTAGAGGGTCAAGGCCACATGACAGTGTACCAGGCTATTGGTATAGAGTAGGCACAAATGGAACACTGGACAATGCTGTAGATGATATAAGGGTTTCATCAATAGTCGTAGCAAATAAACCAGAAGACCTCGATGCAGTTGACGGTGTTATAGAGTTTAAGAATAGATTATTTATGTGGGGTGAAGTTGAATACCCAAACAGGTTAAGGTATTCATGTGTTGATCGTCCTGATTGTTTCTCTGGTAGCGATAGTGGTCACATAAACCAATTGGGAGATATGAGTAAGATAGTTGCAGCAGCCCATTTCTACCATGAACTTATAATATTTAAAGCTAATGAGGTATGGCTCCTGGAAGGATATAGCCCAGCAACGTTTGGGCCAGCTAAAGTATGCGAGACTATTGGATGTTGTTCACCTAAGACAGTGCAAGTTATAGAGACAGGGTTCCCATCTATTAAAACTGATGAACCAATGTCTATAGCTATATGGATGGATACAGATGGTATCTATGTGTTTGATGGTAGAAAGCCTAAGAAAGTATCAGGGCCAGTTAATCACTTCTTTGATACGGAATATTCAACAGCTATTGAAGCCACAAAATTAGATAACTGTCAGAGCTTTGTCGATAGGCTTAAGAATGAGTACCACTTGATAGTTCCTTATTCAGCTACACAAGCAGGATTTGAGTTGGTTTATAATTATGTGTCTGATGAGTTCTACCCTAAGTGGACAAGGCAAATAGATCTAGTAACAGGCTTAATCTTTAGAGGTACCGATAATCGGTATTATGTGTACGGTGGGTCTAGGGGTGGATTAGTTATGAAGCTTGAAGATGATACATCTGATAAAACAACTAGTGATGTGGATCAAGGAATAAACCATAGCATCAAGACTAGAGCTATTAGCGCTGAGCAAGGTATGACAACTACGATGAGGTTTACCTTCAGAGGTGTCCATATAGAGGCTGTAGCTCGTACATCTCCAACAACCAAGACTATCGCATGTAATTTCTTTAAAGACCTGGCCACGTCTGGTACAGCTCTAACTAAGCCAGATATGATGGACTTAACTAACGCTGGTTATGATTTAGTGTTACCGAAGCTCTCAGCTAGTCATGAGAATTGTGGTACATTTCAATTAGAGTTCTCAGTTACGGAAGACGACCTTGAATTAGAAGTACACTCATTCCTATATGCTGTGGATGCTAGAGGGGAGATTGATTTCTAATGGCAGAGAAGAATAGGAAGAATTATTTAATGAGTGAAGATAGTTTATTGAAACACTACAGGAACCCAGAAAGATATCTATACCAATCATTAGCTGTTGAATCTCAATTTGAAAGACCATACGATTACGATTCATACAGAGCAAGGCATTTAGCGTTACCAAGACAGGAGTGGCCTAGCTATGAACCTGGAGCTGTAGGGAGCACCAATGGTGGACTGGAACCTAGGATAGAGGAGCCATCTGGTGAGTGTAGAACATGCGGTATTTATAATCCAGTTCCTCCGCATGAAGATGATTGCTCAGATGGGATGGACTGGTTGGTGGCTTGGGTATGCACCAACTATCCGTTACACGATAACCATCTAGATGTATCAGTTGAATTAGTTGACTACTTAGGTGAATGGAGAACCTCAGAGGAAGATAGTTTTTTTGGTGATTTAGGAGGACATCTAACGTTCGATCTTAATTCAGGAGATCATCAAATAGGTATAAGTGTAATCGATGGAGCAGATAATTTCTGCGAACAGATTAGCTTCCCATTTAACTGTTCATACGGATGCCCGCCAGACACCTCAATCTCATGGGATGATAGCACCAGCTCCGAAACTATAGCAAGGAGTAGTAGCTGTACTATAGCTGTCCTAGATGGCGTTGGGCCATATAGCTGGTCAGAGTCTGGGACAGGTTTTTCTTTAACACACTCCGATACATCAGGTTTAGTTAATGAATTAAGTGCAGGCGCTACAGCTTGTGGATCTTGCACAATAACTGTAACCGATGCTTGCGGAGAATCTATAACTGGTTGGGTTAGATGTACAACTGGGCAATGGGCTTATGATAGTGCTTATGATGATCAATGTGTATCTTCTGGCTCTGGGTATTGGGTGAATAATCTAGGCCCTAGTTGGGCTAGGTATTATTTTGATTACGGTAATAAGAGACAGGAACAGCATTCACAATGGGGTTGGGTAGGAACAGCTCCAGTAGGGAAGACAGCTTGTTTATATACATCATCTGGGTATTGGGGTGGTTTTGATACGGTTCAAGAGTATTGTACTGATATGGTTAATACTGTTGGCACTTGTGTTATTGATGAAGAAAACTGTGCTGATGGTGTAAATGCTTACTGGTTTAATAATTACAATACGTGGTGCTCATATGGCGGAGATCCGAGGTATGCTAGATGCATATGCGCCAGTTCACTATCATTTTTTTTATGGACATGTTAATATGTATATACCAGAAGAATTTAAAGCAGATATAGAAGCATTCGGACAGGGAGTCCTACATGGAATGGTAGACCTCCTAAAGCTTATAAGGAAACATGAAATAGAAATCGATGATTTTATCGAATGGAGGTCTGAACAATACAAAGTTAACAGGAAAAGTATGGAGTTAAGGGAGTCATTTAATAAACATGTTCATTCTAAGTTAAAGACTTGCGACGAATGTGGATCTGCAATGGCTCCAATGGAAGTTAATAACACGCCTGGCACAATGATAGGTGGTTCATATAAAAGTCAATGGTATTGCAAGGATTGCGGACATGCAGTATTCTCAAAGAAGACACCTCAAGACCTATTGAAAGCTATAGGGATTAGCAAGAGGTTTTTAAGTATAAACGCTAAACAACAATGGAGATTACAAAATGGCAAATGGAATAGGACTGTTTCTTCCCAGTGAATCAGCTTATAGTAAACCTGGTGCATTCGAGGATTCACTTAGGGCAGAAGCTATGAAGCAAGCTGCATACTTAAGTTCAATGGATCAATTCTATGCTGAGCTAGATGAATCAACTAGACAGTTTGATGAACAAATGGCTTGGAGTCAAGATAGTTTTAAAATGGCAGCAGACGCCAAGAGATGGGAGGTTGAGGAAGGCTTAAAGGTACAAAAATCAGACATAGAACAGAGACGTGATGCAGCGGATCAACAGTACGCTCTAGGTAAAAAGGAATTAGCCTATAGAGATATAGAGTCAAGGAGGCAGGTGTCGGCACAGAAGTATGGAGTAGATAAACAAACCGAAGCACAGAAGTATAACATAGATAGACAGATGGATCAGCGAGAAAGTGAAGCTAGCACAAGCTACAGTACACAATCAAGAAATTTAGATCAGGTCGGCGATCGAACACAACTAGAAAGAGATAAGTTCGAATGGACTAAAGGCGTAAGTGCTGATGAGGTTAGCTATGGTAGGTCGCAGAACTATGATACAACTGAATTCTTCAAGGAACTAATAAGGACTGCACAAGAGAATAAAGCAAATAAATCTAAAGACAATAGTTCCGACTACTAAGGAGGTTATATGGATTTCCAAAAGATGAACAGTATGATGTCTACCTTCAACAGTATCCAGAGATTCCAGGATGACCAAGAAAGGAGGAACGCTCCACCTAAAAAGTATGACATGATGCAAGATAGGGCTAGATCTATGCAGGTTAAATCAGCTCTTGATGCTTATAGACAATTATCTAAGGGAGCTGATGAAGCTTCTAGAGATATATTAGATGAAAACATGAAGAGTATTTATAGTTTTATGACCCCTGTAGAAAAAGCAGAGTCTAAGATGATTGCCGCCAGTACGATAATTAATCCAAGAAGGCAGAAAATGAAATGGTATATGGAGACAAATAAAGCGCCAGTGAGGCCTAATGACACAGAAGACTTACATGGTATGGCAGACTACATGTTTAAGGTGGATGAATATAACAATGGGCTTGGTATTTTCATGGGTGATGAGCCTAAAGAACCGTTAAGTATTGTACCTGTAAACGCTGATATGTACGCACATAAGACAAAAGCAGGTAATATAAGTTTTCACAATGTAAATCAGGTAGAGACAATCAGAAGAATAAAGGATCTAGGCAGTACACTAACTGAAGTCTTGGCTAATAATGGTAAAATTAATACAGGTAAACCTACAGACCTAACATTGAACGGCGTAAAACAAAGAGCACAAACCAATATAGATGCCTTCTCTATGGAAAAAGGTGTAAAGATGACAAAGCTTGGTGAAGTAGACCAAGAAGTTTCAAGTCAATCAATACCAAAGTTACCAGCAGATATAAGGAAGATGTTAGTCAATTCAATAAACCCAGACAGTGACGAACATGAAGCTTTATTCGATGCATATAAAGAAGGTGGCGTTAAAGCCCTTAAACAAAGAGCCAACGATCTATCTGGTGCCATTCCTGGGTGGACTTTCTGCGCTAGTAGTTTACCTAGGCCGTCTTGGTTTAAAAGCCAAAGCAACGAATATCGTAGCAGTAAATTCAGATTGATACCTATACCAACAGAAGAGAAAACGGAAGTTTTTGGTGAAAAAGTATATTATGATCCTAGTCGTAAAATGTGTTATGATGCTGAAGGTACTTTAATGGGTAGCCCTGAAGAGGCTGAAGAGAAATTAGCTATACAATATATAAAAGACGGAGGTAGGAGGACTAAAGGTTTCACGATACAACAAGCCTTAGAGGATAAGGAAAAACGTATGAGACGGTAAAGGATAAACATGGAAGAACAAAGATATGTTGGAATCAAAGAAGATGGAGATAATAAATACAGCCAATCAACAGAGCAGCGTTATATTGGTATCGGTCGCGATGAGATTAGAGATAAGGAAGAAGAGGAACAACTAAAACTTGAACATGATTTCAGTGTAGAGGCTATGTCTAATTGGGATAGAGCTTGGTCTGCTGATAACCCTAACCTATCTGCTGCTGCACATTTAGCAACAGATCATTTGCCGTTAGGTATAGGTAAGTGGTTTTGGAGTGATCCTGTAGAGGAAGAGACAGAATTCTCGGAAAACGTTAAAGGTTCGTGGGAAGGTAAATTTGCAGTAAAAAACCCAACGCTAGCCGCTACTCTTAAAACAGGAGCATCGTTTATAGTACCTGGTGAAACTTTCCTTATCCCATCTTCAAAGGAAGATTTTGGTAAAATGTCAACAGGTATGAAAGCAGCTATCTTAGGAATAGAAGTATTTTCACTTGCATCACTCGGTGCAGCATTGACACCAGCTACGCTTGCTGTAAGAGGATTTATATTGAAATCAGCAAAGAGTGTTGTCAAAAGAATCGCCACTACAACAGCAATGAAGAAAGCTGATAACGTTATAAAGCCAGCTATTAAAGCTATGGCAAGGGATAACCCTAAGATTGCCGCAGCCGCAATAAAGGTAATAGAAAAAAGGAAAGCATCTATACTTAAGAAGCAAGCAGAGAGATCAGTTAACTTCAAAGAGGTAGACCCATATGCCCATAAGCTTATGAGAGATATCCCAGAGTTTACATATGTAAAGCCTGTCGATAGAGCTGCTAAAGCATTCAATCTAACAAAGGTAGATGCTGAAAGGTTGCTTAAAGGTGAGAATGATGCATGGGTAACAACAAACAAGCGAAGCGGTGCAGCTGGATTTAAGAAGAATGCGTTATCAGATATAAGAAATTCAAAGACTTACAAGAAGAAATCGAAAGAATGGGATATACCACAAGGTGTTCAAAGACAAATGCATTATAGTAAACACTTAGGAAAACAATTAAATAAAGTTTTAACTGGAACAAAGATTAAACCAGATACTGCATTCAGTAAGATTGCTTATGATATATACGGTGAAGATGCAATTGGTTTGACAATGAAGAACGCACCTACAGATATGGTAGCCAATGTATTACTAAACACCATTAAACGTGAACACGGTGTTCTTAAGGGTATAGATATAGGCAAGATTAGCTGGTTTCGTGCATCAAGAAAGGTATTTGCTAAATACAATAAAACTTATAAAGTGAAAGACAAAGTATATGGTAGATTTGGTAAGCTGGTTGAGAATTCAAATAAATCATCATTCATGAATATAACGTCATGGCACGCAATCTTACAAGGTAAAGGATTAGGGAAAATAAACACAAAAGGAGGTTCATATAAATTCAAAGAACTATACCGTAAAAAAGATCTTGATGAAGCTGGTAAGCTGGTTACAGATATAGACACTATGACAGCTAAAGGTCGGCCACAAGAGGCAATGAATGAGTTATTCGAAGGTAAGTCGCACACAGTACAAAAGCTAGCTAAATCATGGGTTGAGTGGTCAGATCTTATGTATGGTGAACATATGAAAGGGAAAATAACACACGCATTTGACACTATAGGTTTAACCGAAAAAGGAAAGATAGGGTTCCAAGCATCAATGAATGGAGCTGAAGGTATCAACAGGTACATCGATGAGGCTATGTCATCGGTAAGCAACCTTTCACAGTCTGGTAAGAAGGATTTCGTAGAAAAGATATTGGGACTGGTAATTAAAGGTCTTGATGATGGCAAGCTTAACTGGTTCACTGATAAGTCAATGAAGGATTTATCAAAGAAAGAATTATATCAGATAAGAAATAAAGCCAAGAAACTTAAGAATAGCCTAACCATTAGAGCTAATGGTGGTGACTTTATGGATTACACCGAGAACTATGGATTAAGGATCGGTAAAAATCCAGTAATCAGAGAAAGTATGGAGGGTGTTCCCGGTAAGATGACATCTGGATACACCAAGGCAAGAATGAATGAAGAGTTTGCCGGTGAAAGAGTTACTAATCTAGCAGATCTGGTTAATATCAGATCAAGAATGCAGGCTAAAGAACTTAACATTAATCCATATATGAAAGATGTCCAAGAAAGTATCAAAGATCTTCCTCCAGAACTAAAGAAGTATTCTGAACATTATATCCAACGAATGCTTGGAATGACAAGCGATACTGATAATACTGTTGCAGCTATTATAAGGAAACAATTCGGCTTAGCTATTTCAGGTGAAAGAATAACCAGAGTAGCTCAGACAATGAACAACCTGGTCTATATGGGTGCATTAGGATTGAAACCTTTTTCTGCAATGCGTAATCTATTTCAACCTCTTATGATGGTTCCTACAGATATGGGAGGTGTTAAAGATATATATTGGTTGGCTAAAGGATACCAGCGAGCCTTTTCCGAGGAAGGTGTGAAATATGTTAGGAGTATTGGTGCTATACAGGACTTCGCTCCAGACCTGATATTCATGAATAAAGCCAGTAAGCTAGGTGAAACCATTAAGATAGGTAAACATACATTTGATGCACCTACCATGCAGGGTATCCAGGATACTTGTTTATATATCTATAAGTCATCTGATGTAAGTAATAGGATGGTCACAGGTTCTGCTGCTGCTGCTAAATGGGATCATTACATTAGCAAGTATACGGTTAATGGCGTCCTCGATAAAAAGAGATTCCTTAAGAAGATGAAGATACACCAAAGGGCTGCTGATTCAACAGAGAAGATCACTAAAATGGTAATGAAAGGCTCTGAGGAAATAGGCCACGGTGGCACAAGGAATCTCTTAAAAGATGCTAAAGCAGTGTTTTGTAATGACGTTATAGCCGATACTCAATATTTATACAACACTGCTAATTCACCGTTAATATCTTCCTCTAAAGGAGCATTAACTAAAACAGGTTTTTTGTTTCAGTCATGGTGGATGAATTATGGTGAGGCTTTTGCTAAATGGTCAACTAGAACGAAAGGGACACCAGAGAAGCTAGAGAAGTTGTTTACGTTTATGCTTACATCTGCAATGGCTTATAATGGAATGAGATTGTTATGGGATGAGAGGACAGCATCAAGGACAGTGTTAACTGGACCATTACCACTATCACCAAGTTTACCAGCAACATGGAGACCAGCTGTTGATGCAGTTAGATTGGTTACAGCATCAGCACAGGCAGTAACAGGTATGGGTGATATTAATGATGCAAAAAGACAGTTTAAACGCTTAGCATTTGGCTCTCTACCAGTGTTTGCCCCAGGTGGAATACAGGCCATGCAGACAATCAGGAGGACAGGTGATGAAGGTATGCCTGGTTTCCTTAAATCTATAATCAAATACAAGAGGGATTAAATGGCAGAAATAATAGACGTTATAATGAGTGAGACTATCACAAAGAATACAACAGAATATACAGATGCTATAGATCTTAAGATGTACAACACTGAGAACTGGACATTCGCTATGTTTAGCAATATGACTGGTAATACAGCTTCAGTAACTATAACCCCACAGTATTCATTCAATGGCGTTGATGATTGGGTAGATGGTACAGCTTTTATAACAACACAAGACCCAGGAGCAAGTGGAAATCAACAATGGGTAGCTATCACAATGCTAGCAACTAGATGGGTAAGGTTTAGCATTGCTGAGGTAGCCAATACCGTTGACCCAGTCGTTAGTCTTTCAATGGCAATAGCTTAATAAGGGGGATGGGGTATGTGGTGTCAAGCTTTTAAAGCAATTACAGTTGTTAACGGTGAGACCGAAACATCGAGGGATATTGCACTGTACGACGGTATGGATGTACATGCATTTGAATATAATATAACAGGGTCTGGTACTTTAGATATATCAGTTGAGACATCTATATCAGGCGTTAACTGGATCAACAACGGTATTAAGGCTGCTGATGTTGGAGCAACAAGTGGGCCTGGTAGTGATGGTAATGATATAATACCTTTATCACTTAAGCCAGGTGATATGCTAAGGATTAAATGTACAGCTTCAGGTGATGATGCCGTGATTTCAATGTTTTTCACTCAAAAATAAAGAGGTATTTATGTTCGTTCAAGATGATGGTAATAAATTCAAGAAAGTTAAAGTCATATCTAAGGAGACACTTAAAACTGAAAGAGTTATATTTATAAACAATAAAGGTAAGAATATAGGTGAGATACATAAGGAATATAAATACCACGGAAAGATACTTAAAACAAAGACAGTGAAAATGGTTGGGATTGAAAATAAAAAGAATTTTGTTAAGGATATTGTCAATAAAATCCTCAACAAGAAAGATGTCGTGATGATAGAAAAACCTAACAGAACAATAATATACACCTATGGTGTGAAAGGAAAGTAATAAACTATGGCATGGAAGCCTATAAACGTTAGATTGTTTAAAGGCAAAGCGGCAGCACCCACAGTTAATGATGACATGAATGATGGTTATGAAGTGGGTGATTGTTGGCTTGATGAGACTAACGATGCTTCTTATCAATGCCTTGATAACACTGTTGGAGCTGCTATGTGGAACACATTATCAGCAGCCATTACAAGTCACAACTTATTAAGCGGTTTACAAGGAGGTACAACTGACGAATATTACCACCTAACATCAACCAACTATACAGACCTCACGGACGCTGGAGCCACCACACTCCATAAGCACGACCATGGAGGCATGGATGGGTTGGGCGATGACGATCATGCTATCTATATAAAGGCTGATGGGACAAGGAGTTTTACTGGTGGAGTGTTAATGAGTGAGTCTGTAACTGATGAAGGATCAACAGGTATAGATGTTAATAAGACCATAACATCTAATTCGGAAGGTTCATATACAACTATAGGCAATAGAGTAAGAGTGTACTCTAGCGGTTCAGCCAAGAATACTGGATACGTTGTAGGTGAAGATCTACGTGCGCACGGAGGGGTTAACAATCTTGCACGTATTGAAGCTTTGAAGCTTATATACGGTAATACTACTGGAGATACTGGAACAACTGATTACGCTTACGGTTTAAGGATATACCCATACCGTCAAGCAGGTACAGTTACTAGTATGAAAGATATTTACCTTTCACCAGAAGTAACTGGCGGTACTATGGTAGGAGGCCACGGTATTTATCAAGCTAACACTAAAGACAACTATTTCGCTGGGAGCATTGAGACTAACCTGAATCTTGAGGTTAACGGTACTACAGATTTAAAGGATACTCTAGATATAACCCTTAATTCAACTGATTCATGGACTGATGCTATAGACGTTAACAGGACGATCACAACGAATGCTGAAGCATCCCAGTACAATAAAGGCCTTTATGTATCTATGAAGACATCAGGGACTCATAAAAATACTGGTTACACTAAGGGGTTTCATGCTGAGGTTTTTGGTGGTGTTAATAATAATACGCAGATATCATCAATGGACATAACATATGGTACATATACCGGTGATACTGGTACGATTGATAGCGCATATGGGTTAAAGGTAACACCATATCGAATGGCTGGGACTATAACTAACGCCTACGATATATATATTGGTGCAGAAGTAACAGGTGGTACAGTAACTAACCCATATGGTATCTATCAAGCTAACACTAAAGATAATTATCTAGCCGGTGATCTTGAGATAAACAAGACACTAGCTGTTAACGGTGGGCAGATAGCCTTCCCATCCACAGCAGTCCCAAGTGCAGATGCCAATACCTTCGATGATTACGAGACTGACGGAACATGGACACCAGCCTTGGAGTTCGGTGGAGGAACTACAGGTATAACATACGGTACCCAGACAGGTACTTACACAAAGGTTGGAGATGTGGTCTTTGTCCATATGGGAATTACACTAACATCGAAAGGAACTAGTACTGGGACAGCTAAAGTGGGTGGATTACCGTTTTCACCTGAATCGGCGCCGGTATTTCCTGGTGTTATGGATACCGATGTGATCGTAAATAACGGTACAATAGTTAGTTGTATTGATAACTCAACTGACATCTGACTGTTTATAGTAGCTTCAGGTGGAGCTAGATCAGTCCTTGATGATACAGACTTTAGCGATACATCAGAATTAGATATAACTGTTACCTATAGAGTATAGGGAGGAAAAATGTTAACAAAACAGATAACGTACGACCACCAAATCACAGATGAAGGTGCTATCAACGTGAGAAGGATTACACGTATCTTGGAAGATGGTGTTGAAATATCAAAGAATTACCATAGGCATGTGTTAACACCCATAGACAATACAACAGATCAAGATGATATGACTAAAAACTTGGCTGTAGTTGCTTTCACCGATGAAAGAAAAGCTATGTGGCAGGCTAGGAAGGATGCTAAAGATGCTGAACAAGCAGCGGCTTTAGCGGCGGCAAAAGCTGAGGCTGCTGCCCATGACCTAGAACCTGAATAGCTACTTTAATGGAGACATTGTGGAATATAAAAGAGAGTTAGAGCCACTGGATGCATCTCACGGTGTTAAGGAGTTGATCTTAGCTCAGAGCCAAGCTTGGAAAAAGGTATTTATAGGATTCCTTATGTTGACACTGCCAGTATTAGGGTGGATAACAGAGAGAGTGGTTACATTACCTGAAACTTATATCGTAAAAGGAGAGCTTAGGGAGATGGTATCGAAAGATACCTATAAAGACTTCCAGTCTCATATTGTAAAGAGATTAGATAGAATAGACAATACGTTAGTGTTTATTATCCAAGAGATTGGGAAGAGATAATGTGGGTGGTAGGGGATTGTATATCTCTTACCACCTTTTTCTTATGCTCATTGGTTTTAAGTGTGACAGGTATGTCACTATAGAAACTTATACGGTTTCATGTGGGAGTTGGTATTTATAATAAATAATATTTTATAATGAAATATTATGCGACATATGGTAGGGGAAAAGTTAAGGGCAACCTAAAGGGTTGCTGAAGATACTTTGTAAAAGTATCAGGTTGGGTTAGATTTAAAAAAAACATATGAGACGAGAAGTACTTTCGTCAAAGGAACGTTCATCGCTATAGAAATCTTTCGATTCCATTCTATAGTTTTTTTCTCTTTTTGAAAAAACATATTGTATGGTTAGTGGGGTTTCTCCCCTACCAACCCCCTACCCCAACCCCCCCAAGCGGTAATAACAACCCACCCTGATTTAATCTAAACTAACCTATCCCTAACCTGACTAAGCCATCTTAGGTCAGCCCATACCTAGGGCTAGGTGGGTGGAAGAACGTCGATTGTGGTGGCTCTGAGAGGGTGGTTATATCGGGATATTGCTTGATAATTTGTGTTATCCTGGATTAATCGGGTTTCGTGGGGGTGAAGTAGGGGTTGAGGGGTGGGATAACCTGACCTAATCCTAACCTAACCTGACCTAACCTGACCTAATCCAGTCCGATCTCAACCTAACCTGACCTAATCTAGTCCGATCTCAACCTAATTCCACCCCTAACCTGGCCTGATCCACCCTGATCCAGCTGATACTTTTACAAAGTATCTTCAGCAACCCTTTAGGTTGCCCCTAACCTGACCTAATTTCACCCTGATCCACCCTAATCTCGACCTGATCTAGCTTAACCTCAACCTGACCTCAACCTAATTTCCTCTAATTCTAGCCTATTTTCACCTAAATCAACACTAACCTCAGCCTATTTTCCCCTAATTCCCACTGAAATCCATCAATGAGACATAAAAGTGTCTCAAAAAGTGTCTCAAAGTGTCTCATCCGTGTTGTGACAATTTTTGTCATTTTGTTACAATAATTGCTCCAGTTTTATATCTCTTTGTTCTCACTACCTTTTCCCACCTTTTCCCACCTAAATAGTACCTACTTTACCACATAATGGAACATTTTACGTCACGACTTTACACTTTCCACTTTTGTAGTACAACACACCATAATATCATCTAACCTAGTACTATCAGTCACTTACAAACTTTATTTCATAACCTCCTAGTTTGGCACACTCCCTGCACTACTATAGATCAACTTTAACGAAACTTTAATAGGAGACAATCATGGGAACATTTAACATGCGATCAAAAGATCGCGATAGAAACGAAGAGTACGTTTCGTTTCATAGTAGGACAATCAAAATCAGCACCAAAGAGTTAATCGAAATGTTTGAGGATTACGTCGTTAAGGGAAATTGTATCAACTGCATCACTAATAAGATGAGACAAGAGGTCATAGCCCAGGCAGTTTCAGCAAGAGAGGATGGTCTGGCCGACGTCAACTCAGTTAGAATCAAAAACCAGCAGGCAACCGTCGTAGTTTACTCTTAACCAGGTAAATAGGGCAAACCATCGCCCTTAACCATCAAAATGGAGACAATTATGAATAACGCAAGGTTAGAGAGATTGGTCGAGTTTGAGAATTCAGCAAGCGACACAATCTTAAAGAGCTTGAATGACGTCGAAAGGCACAACCAAGAGGTTGAACTAGCCAGACAGGACATGATTGACGCCCTAGTAGCAGGTAAGGCTTTAAATCATGACGGTTTGACAGTAATGTTTAAGGATAGCATAAAAGTCTATAAATATGATAATAAAGGTTTCTTTGATAGAGTAGCTAATTATGAGTGGGACACTGTAAGCGCAGGTAAACTCTTGAGATTTATAGTAACTTTGAGCCGAATTTAACCCCCTAAAAAGTGCCTGTAACTCAATAGCTGCCTACGTTTCCCGACTTTTGAGTCAACCTTGAGTGCAGGTGTGTTTTTTTAGTAGGCGAATTACACGTATTTTTATGTTTAGGAGCTAACCATGGACAAGGCCAGACTAGAACATAGAAACAGGATGATGGACATCCTGATAGCCCATCAAGTCTACACCGTTGAATGGGGTAAAGGATATAAGACAACATTCACTTGCACTAAAGATGGCGTAACAAAGGACGAAACAACGCCAATGGAGAGCGCCCACATAACAGAATTTAGGGCATGGGATGAGCTGAACACTGGAGAAATGATAGGTATAAACTCTATAGACAATAGGAGTTAATAATAGAATGATGATTAAACAAACGTTAAAAGATGCGTTAATTAAGGAAGGTAGCGTCACCTTGGAATCTGGCGACATAGTAACTTTCACTAAAGATAGCGTGATAATTAGGTATACCAAGATTATATGGACTGATGTGCCAATTGGAGCAACTATCTATCTTAGTTCATACCTTGAAGAAAGTATACTGAGAGAACTCAATATAAGCTTATATATGTCGATCGGTTCAATCAATTTCTTGACTAGATTGTACCCTTTAGGTTTGGGAAAGGTTATACTTAGGCTAAGGGATAAGGTTTCGCTTGTAAATGAATGGATTTTTAACTTTGCGACTATAGGGGGGTAACCATGGATAACTTTAAGACAAAAATAATAATAGGCATAGCATCCGCTATCTTCCTGGGTGCCTTACTTATGATTGCTGAACTAGCTGTAAGTAGAAATATAAATAAGGTTGAAGCTAAGCTTAAACAAGTTACCTATGACCTTAAGTTAAATGCAGACATCCAGAGACTTCTTAAGTAGGAGATACAAAATGATCACACCAATATGTATCCTGGCACTAGCTGCCATAATGTTAAGAGATTTAATGAGGTCATAATGATAAAACTAGACGTAAAAATAATAATAAACAATAACCAAGAAACAAGGCTAGTCTATACAGCCAGCCCAGGCGCATTGAGTCGCATGATAGATGACTTCCTATACAAATACCCTAACCATTCAACACCTAATGGCCTGATTAATGAAGCATTCGCTGATTACCTTTTAGGTAAAGGGTATGGTGACGCAAAAAGCGAAAACGTTATAGTAGACAACAATCAACTAAGCGCATCAATAACATTAGGAGCTATTCAATCATGAACGATAAAAGGCTGAGACACTTAATAAAGAAAGAGCTGGTTGAAGCTGGAGCAATAACAGTAGACACAATGGACTGTCTTAAAATGGTTAGCTTTAATCTGGATAAAGTAGAGACGTTAATATTCAATAGGCTAGACTTCACACAAAAGATTGAGTCTATTAAAAAATGGGATGACGTCCACCTGGACACCTTGTTTGATTACACGTATTATGCAAACTTTAAAGAGGATAAGCGATGAAAAATCAAAGAAAGAAAATGGTTGAACTATTGATCAAAGCAGGTATATTGTCTGTAGATAGTTTAGGAGTTAAAAGGCAATTCGATTTTACAGAAAAAGGTGTTACGATGTCTCTGCGCTGCGATAAACGGGGCCTTGATTATATTTCCAGTGAAACTTGGAACCAAGTAAGTACAAGCTCAGTAGCTCTATATACGTCATATATTAAAGAAGAAGACAGGGCACCCGTACTTATGACTGAGGATGAATGTAATAAGTTTCTAAGGTTTGACATGTACGAAACAGGTTTTTCTTTAAGATGGAGGCCTAACAATAAAGGAAAGGATATTACCTGTAATTTACTGGATACAGAGAAAGAGATAGAAGTTAATGGTTTCATGTATGACACAACGGATTTATCAGGAGCATATCATTACAACAATTTCCCTGTAATGTCAAAATAATAGGAGCTACAACATGGAAGACCATATTGTAAAACTAGATATATTAGGCGCAGACCCTGGAACACACTATGAAATAGAAAGATTGATAAACGGTAGGATACCTAAAGGGATAGACAGAGATACCGCTATTATAGAATGGAATCAGGAAACAGGGTTTGTATATATCATAGATGAAGACTATAATATAGCTACATATAAGCACGGTTCAGGAATTGAGATGTGGTATATCTGTCAAGAATGTGGCCTGGAAGGTTTTATAGATGACCTTGACAGTAACGAATGCTGTAAAGAAATGTTTAATAAGGGATAAAGATAATGACATACAATTATGACTCAAAGAAGATGGAAAAGACCTACACTTGCTGGTGTGGTCAAAAAGGTTTTAAAGATGATTTGGTTGATTTTGGGCATCAATGTTGTATAGACTATCTTCATTCTTATGAATATATAGACAGGATATTAGAGAGACGCAAGGCACCTAGGCCATAACAAATAGGAGTTACCAATGAAAGACAAGAAAAATAGATATAATGAAGTTTTAAAACCTATCCCACGACATGAGACTGAAAGTCTCTATAGGTATCTTTCGATACCACCCAAGGAAACAGGATTTGATAGGGAAGGATTATATGAAATCAGAATCATGATTAAACATATGACCGGATGTAAGCCTAACGTAGATATAAACGATATCTACCATGAAGTGGTCGAATGCATGAAAGATAATGCATCTATGTATGCTGGATTTCCATATATAGTCAAATACCTAAGCATGGTTAGAGAGTATGATCTCATAGAGGACGTACTCTATGCACCACGCAATGATAATAAATCAAGATACGGTAGGAGAGTTGTACCTATGAGTAGATATAATGACACAATAGAAAAACATAGGTCTTGTCATCTTCCATCAGGATATCTTGAATTAGGTTATATCTGGGATTAGTAAATCGTTAACATAAGGATATATAATAACATGAAAAAAGAAAAGAATTTGAGAAAATATAAAGTAAAGAAACTTATAAAAAAAGATACTATTAAGGAAAGGCTAGAGAAGTTTATCTTTACCAATGACGATAAAAAAACTAAAGAAACTAAGATTGACCTTTTCAAGGAACAAGACGGAGGGCCACTTGGCTTTGTAATATCCCTAGACGAGGCAAGCGATGAATAAATTAAAGATAAACGAGTTAACGGAGCTATCGGACGGCGGAAAGGTAAGGAGAGTCCACGGTGGATTCGTTTACATTGAAGAAACAGGAGCCGTATTTGTACCACGCAAGAAGACTGTTAGGAAAAAAGTAGACAAGGTATACAGTGAAGAGCTTAGAGCTATGATGACAGCTGTATGGAATGCCTACCCTACCGGTAAAAGAGTTTCTAAGCCAATGGTGTTGCAATGTATGGCATCCATTAATCCAGATAAGGCTATAGTCATTAATATAATAAAAGATATTGAAACGAAAAAGAAAACGACCAATTGGCTAGACAACAATGGAAAATATATTCCAATGTTGACAACATATCTTAATCAAAGAAGATGGCAAGATGGAAATCCAATAAAGATTACGGATAAATGGGAAACGTAAACAATGGAAGATATCGGAAAGATTTTAGAAGAAAGAGGGAATAATTATGGGGATTATAAAGGGAATGCAATTCTAAGGAGTAGAATTATGCATCTAATCAAAGAAAGATATTATGATATCCACAACCATGATATGCCTTTACTGTACGAAACATATATATATGATGTTGTAACTAAATTATCAAGAATAGCCGTAACACCAAGACATCTTGATAGCTGGGTTGATGTTTTAGGGTATTCAAAATTAATAATAGAGGAAATGGATTGTGTATAATAGAATGGATAACACAAGCAGAGATTAAACATGGAACCAATAAATACAGTACGTGAAGAACATATCAAGGAAATGATAGATAAAAGAGAGTGGATTATAGATAATAGCCGATATATTGCTATCAGCAAATACCCAAAAGCACAATACCTCGGGAAACCATTACAACTTGTTTATTATTTTGACCTATGGAAGAATACAAATATAAACTTAATCAATAGAGGTAAAGAAAAATGCTAGCTAATCATGAAGATTTATTACGGGAAATGATAGAAGAAAAAGAGTATAGGAAGGCCAAGATAAAAATAAGTAAAGAGGATATGATTAAGGTATTAATTAAAAAAAGTTTCTTCATTATAAATGGTGCCCGTTACGTTGCGTATATATCAGGAATCAGTATAGCTACTGAAGTACAAATGCCTGAAGGGTATACCAAATATTCCAGCTGTTTTAAGCCATGGGAAGACGTAGGGATTGAACGAGTAGATTATTATTACAACAAAATTAGAACAGCAGTTAGTTGAAATCAGGGGGTTGAATATGCACGGGGAAATAGGTCTGGTAACTTTGAAACACGGTTCAGTTAATGAACTTATACGTAAAGATGAAGTAATAATTGTACATAATGTATGTACTGAAAAATATACATTTAATACTGATGGTATGGATAGATATGTCGATGAAGACAGGTTAAACGTAAGAACTGGCAAATTATACAATCCTTCAACGGCAGATTTTAAGCATGATTTTTTTTGCTGAATGGGGTAACGTACCTTTAGGTTTTATAATTTGGTTAAATGAGATAGCCTAGGAGAAACAGTAAGGAGTAAACAGAAAATGATGCTATACCGAACAGAATGGATACTTAAACGGATTAAAGGGAAATGGTTTCACGTAAACAGCGCGACTACATGTTATGTTGAAGATCATTTATTAAACTTTAACATTGAAGTAACTAAAGGAAATGGATCAAGGAATAAAATTACCCTGACTAAAAGCCCTGATGAAGTAAGCGAAGGGATGGCTGATTTCTTACTGTACGCGTTTTATAAGGAATTTAAATCGTGACCATAAAAGTTTATTCTCAAGCTATAGAAACCGCTGTACTAGGTGGAATCTTGATGGCCGGAGACAAGATGCTTGCAAAAGTTAAAGCTATTATCGAGCCGGAAGACTTTTATTCTCCTGAAAGCATTGAAATCTACAAGGCTATTCTTGGAGTGGGCTGTGATATTCTATCTATAAGTGAATTCCTTGAAAAGCATAATAAAGCAAGATTCATCCCTATAGATATAATAACGTCTATTGTTGAGAATGTAACTACATCTGTCGGTACAGTACAGCATGCCAAAGAGTTGAAGGAGATATCAACTAGGCGTAAAGTAGCCCAGCTAGGGGAGGATATTGAAGCCTGGATAAAGAAAACAAATAAGGAAACACCAGACATCCTTGCTGAAATCAAGAAGCGTGTTCGTCTCTTAGATGCTAGAAAGGATAGGGTTCTTGAATCTAACTTAACGATAGCCCAGAATGTTTACGCAGAGATACAGAGAAAGATGACAACCAATAATAAAACTGTTGGATGCTTAACAGGTATAGAGACTATAGATAATATGCTGAATGGCCTTGAGCCCAAGACTTTAACATTAATTGCAGCTAGACCATCTATAGGTAAAACAGCATTAGCATTAAATATGATAGAATATATATCGAAACATTATGATGGGAAGTGTGTGTTTTTTTCGCTTGAAAT
>Ga0209344_10000905_pt1 | contig 44146 bp, 41 predicted proteins | sample Cruoilmetagenom6_FD_187293 | JGI IMG/M metagenome (GOLD analysis project Ga0209344, IMG submission 187293) | Oil polluted marine microbial communities from Coal Oil Point, Santa Barbara, California, USA - Santa Barbara Oil Seep Sample 6 (SPAdes)... | ecosystem: Environmental > Aquatic > Marine... | reverse complement strand
CAACACGAAGCGAATTGGCACCTGCATCCGAAGCAACTTCCATTACCGAAACAAGCGCCTGAATGCTGGCGCGACCAGATGGCAGAATTACGATTGGCAAAGACAATTCCTGATCAGACATCGATTTCAGGGTGAGCGCCAGCGTGCCAAGTGACAGCGACTTTCCGCGAATAACGGGTGATCCGTCCGCATCTAAGCGAATAAGCATTGTAGACCCTGTCTGGTCCTGATTTTCATTTGGTGCAGGTGGAAAATTGGTGCTATCGGCTTTTTCCACAACCGGGATCATGTTCAGATCCAGATAAGTCGAAGTTACCATAAAAAATACCAACAGGATCAACAAGACATCAACCAGCGGAACCAGTGAAATAACTGCGCGTCCGGTTATGGGGCGACGGAGTGCCATTTCAGCGTTCCGCTATCGAGGTGGAATTGTCCGAAGCCGTTAAAAACTGTGCAACGCCATCTTCGATGTTGTAGGTCGCAATTTCGACCCGTGCTGCTAATAAATTCGCAGCGACAGCTGCGGGAATAGCTACCAGCAACCCTGCGGCTGTTGTCAAAAGAGCCTGCCAGATACCGCCTGCAAGAACCGCAGCGTTTGCCGCACCTTCGGCGAGTTCCAGTTGCTGAAAGGACTGGATCATCCCAAGAACAGTACCCAGAAGGCCCAGCAACGGGCTGATCATCGCGATTACTTCCAGAATCCGCAAAAAACGGTTCATCCGGCTGATTTCCTGATTTCCGCGCCTTGCAATTTCACTTTCCCGGACATCTGTACTTAGGGCACGTGCCTGCGGTGACATTGCAAAAGCTAAAATTCTATCCGCCGGGGATTTGCCGGAATTCAGAATTTTTGCTGCCTCCTCAGCGCCAGAAGTTTCATATGCTTTAACTGAAGTCGCACGAAGATCCCCACCCGAAGTGCTGTTCCAAAGGTCAGAAATTTTTATAACAATCAGTGACAATGACAAAAGTGAAAGAACAACAAGAAGCAGAATAATTGGGCCACCGGTTCCCAGAAAATCGGCAATTTCAGCCAAACGGGACATACCCTAGTTAACCAGTTTGGCGCTGGTGCGACTGATCAATTCAAGAAGTGGAAAGCAATCCATTTCTTCGCCGTTCTGCGGCCGGCAGGCACCAATTTCGTGCATCAAAATTTCTGAAATGTCAGTACAGGCGATTTCCGGAACTTCAAATAATTTCAGTGAAGTGCGTGATGCGTTTAGCGGGGCCGCGTCAATTGTCAGCAACCGGTCAATAATCCCGTTTTTATCAAGTATTGCCAATGACATTTCGAACGCTTCAAAGGTGAATTCAGTATTGTTTCGAAAAAGAAAGAAAGCTTGGCAAGATTGATTTTCGCCGTCTTCAAACTTGTTAAGTTCAACGGTCAGTTTTGCGTTTTGCGCGTGGGCGCTTTCTGCCCCGCCGACGGTTAGAAGCAATACTCCGAATGTATTTACAAAATTTCTTAAACCCATTTTGTCCCCCATCGCAAAATTAAATAACTTTTCAGCAGCATCTGGCTTTTAGTTTCGTTGACACATCTAACTGACCCGGTTTTGATCTCGTTGTATTCAATGATCAATTAACCTCGATTTATGTAGGCCTTTCAAAGGTCAGTTCCTGTGATTTATGAAAATGAAAGTGTAAACACAGGGCCGGGTCAAGGTAATTTACATGCATATTTGAGTTGGCAAGGCAAATATTCCCCATACAAATTTCTGAGATCATTACCTAACTGATATTACAACGAACAATACTGATTTTGAAAAAATCTTCTAATAACATCTTTACTCAGGGGTAACTTACTAGGCAAACTCGCATTATTTCTAGCTTTCTGGTCAGGGAACAAATGGATATTGACGCACTATTAGAAAATAGATCCGATGACGCACCTAGTGGCGAAAACCTGGAATATGATCCGGTTTTTATCGAGTTGGAATTGGCTGCGGGCGAAAAAGAAGAACAGCAGATTGGTGATGAAATTATTGCCGCTGAACCACCGGATTATGAAGACGTTAAAGAAAAAGCGCTGGCATTGCTTGAAAAATCACATGATTTAAGGGTGGCATTGCACTGGGCGCAAGCTGAACTGGCGACGTCTGGCTTTCAGGGATTTGCGGTCGCTACTACTTATGTTCGCAGATGCCTGGAAGAGCATTGGGATACTTGCTACCCGGAACTTGATGCCGATGATGACAATGACCCGACAATGCGCGTGAATGCGGTTCTGCCATTGGCTGACGGTGACCGGATGTTGCGAGCGATTCGCCGTGCTCCGCTTACAAACAGCCGAACTTTCGGGCAATTTTCGTATCGCGACATAGAATTTGCTTCCGGTTCTCGGGCCGCACCTGACGGGATGGATAATATCCCTGACATGAATTCGATTGCAGCAGCTTTTAAGGATACTGACAGCGAAGTTCTGTCTGAAATCAAGGCAGCTCTTGCGGTTGGTCGCGACAACATAAACGCGATCGATGGTGTATTTGATGCGCAGGTACCTGGTCAGGGGCCACAATTGCAGCCTGCAAAAGCCATTTTTTCTGATATGGTAAAGAAGTTGGCCGAACTTACGGGGGACGCTGTGGAGGAAGAAACTGTAAATGATGCGGATGCTGGGGAAGCGAATTCACGTTCGCCGACCGGGAAAAGTTCACCGGTTGGTGGTATCAGCAGCCCTGGTGACGTGATAAACGCACTTAACAGGATCACTGATTATTATGCGCGCAACGAACCTTCCAGCCCGCTTCCGATACTGCTCGACAGGGCTAAAAGACTGGTTAACGCAGACTTTTTGACGATTGTGAAAGATATGGCACCTTCTGGTGTCGAAAATGTAAATCTTGTTGGAGGCATCAACGACGAAGACAGTTATTGATGCACCCATAATTTAGTACAAACCAAGTAGAAAAATAAATAACAGCAGGGAGTCATTTCATGGCCGGTAGTTCACAGAAATTTATTGCTCGCAATCGGGCGCCACGGGTTCAGATTGAATATGATGTCGAACTTTATGGCGCAGAAAAGAAGATACAACTGCCGTTCGTTATGGGTGTTATGTCCGATCTTTCCGGCAAGTCAGAGGTTGAACAACCTGCTGTTGCTGACCGGAAGTTCCTTGAGATTGATGTTGATAACTTTGACAGCAGAATGAAATCGATGAAGCCAAGGGCAGCGTTTTCTGTGCCAAACACGTTGACAGGTGAAGGAAACGTGGCCGTCGATATTACGTTTGAAAGCATGGAAGATTTTTCCCCTGCAGCTATCGCCAGCAAGGTGGAACCACTGAAAAAACTGCTTGAAGCCCGAACACAGTTGTCAAACCTGATGACCTATATGGATGGAAAATCAGGCGCAGAAGAACTGATCGGCAAAGTGATGCAGGATCCAACACTTCTGAAAACTCTGGCGGCGGAACCTGCGCCTACCAAAGATGAGACGGAGGAATAACTGATGGCTGACGCGAAAAAAGAAAGTGCTGCCGCGGGTGAAGTTGCTGTCGAGGCGGATGATTTTTCCAGCCTGCTGCAAAAGGAATTCCGCCCCAAATCAGATCAGGCCAAATCCGCCGTCGAAGACGCGGTAAAGACGCTGGCTGAACAAGCGCTCGCAAATACCGGGATGATCAGCGATGACGCGCTGAAATCTATTGAAAGCATCGTAGCAGAAATTGACAAAAAACTGACCGAGCAGGTGAACCTGATCCTGCATCATGAGGAATTCCAGCAATTGGAAAGTGCATGGCGCGGCTTGCACTATCTGGTCAACAACACTGAAACCGATGAAATGCTGAAAATCCGGGTCTTTAATATTACGAAAAAAGACCTGTCCAAGACGATGAAGAAATTCAAAGGCACGGCCTGGGATCAGTCACCGATATTCAAACGGGCCTATGAAGAAGAATTTGGCCAGTTTGGGGGCGAACCTTATGGGTGCTTTGTTGGCGACTACCATTTTGATCACTCACCGCCAGATGTGGAATTACTGGGTGAAATTTCAAAAGTTGCCGCTGCAGCGCACGCGCCGTTTATCACCGGTGCACAGCCAACGCTTTTCCAGATGGATAGTTGGTCAGAACTGGCAAATCCACGCGACCTGACCAAAGTATTCCAGACCCCTGAATATGCGTCCTGGCGGTCATTGCGCGAAAGCGAAGACAGTAAATATGTCGGCTTGGCAATGCCCAGGTTCCTTGGGCGGTTACCTTATGGTGCCAAAACAGAACCTGTTGAAGCGTTTGCATTTGAAGAAGACACAGAAGGTGCAGATTCTGACAAGTATGGTTGGGTAAATGCCGCTTATGCAATGGCGGTGAATATCAATAAATCGTTCAAGGAATATGGGTGGTGTTCACGTATTCGCGGTGTCGAGAGTGGCGGAGCAGTTGAAGGGTTGCCATCACATACTTTCCCAACCGATGATGGCGGTGTTGATCAGAAATGCCCTACGGAAATTGCGATCAGCGATCGGCGTGAGGCTGAACTGGCCAAAAATGGCATGATGCCGTTGATCCATCGCAAGAATTCAGATGTGGCGGCCTTTATCGGTGCGCAATCTCTGCACAAACCTGCAGAGTACGACGATCCGGATGCAACGGCCAATGCAAACCTGGCAGCGCGTTTGCCATATCTTTTCGCCACTTGCCGGTTTGCTCACTATCTGAAATGTATCGTCCGCGACAAAGTTGGTTCCTACAAAAGCCGTGCGGATATGCAGACATGGCTGCAGGAATGGGTCAACCAGTATGTTGATTTTAACGCTGATATTTCAACCGAACATGAAAAAGCACGCAAGCCACTGGCTGCGGCAGAGGTTGTCGTTGAAGAAGTTGAAGGCAACCCCGGATATTATAGTTCAAAGTTTTTTCTTAAACCGCACTACCAGTTGGAAGGACTGTCTGTGTCACTTCGGCTGACATCGAAATTACCCTCTGAAAAGGGGTAATCTAACCGGATGGAAGGTAAGTTCATCCGCCTTACTTAACCCGACCGGTCTTGGTCGAATATTAAATAAAATGGAGAATTGAAATGGCAGAAGACGCATTTATGTGGATCGACGCTGGGGCGAAGCCTGATATTGATGGCGAAACCACCGATGACGATATGAAAAAGAAAAAGGCATTTGAATTAACGTCCTGGAGTATTGGTGCCTTCAATCACCAGACCATTGGATCCGGCACCCACGGTGCGGGCGCAGGTAAGGGCGAATACCAGGATTTTGTGGTCACAAAAGTCGTCGACAAAGCTTCGATGGCGTTGATGCAACACGCATTGGCCGGAACACATTTGAAGGAAGTTAACGTTCTGGTTCGTCGTGCAGGTGGCACGGATCAAAAGCAGATTAGCTGGGTTGAAATCAAGATGTTGAAGGTCTTTGTTTCTTCAATAAATTTTTCCGGTGGTGCCGGTATGATTACGGAATCAGTTTCATTTGGATGTGGCGCGATCGAACTAAAATACGTTCCACAAAAAGCCGATGGTGGCCCGGATACACCGATTCCAGTGATTTGGAGCAAGGTAACCAACAAGCCAGAACTAAAAATTGGCTAACGGCCCCGGCGCCGCAATCAATGCGGCGCCCAACTTATTTATTTGGCAGAAATTAGAATGGGTGTGCCATGAGCGCGGATGAACTTATCAAACACGGTGACTTGGCTGGTGCCCTTGGTGCCCTTCAGGACGTTGTGCGAAGTGATCCTTCTTCCGCAAAACACCGCGTATTTCTATTCCAGTTGCTTTGCGTCATGGGGGATTGGAAGCGCGCGGTTGCACAACTGAAAATTTCAGCTGAACTTGATGAAACCGCGATGACAATGGCGCAAATGTATCGTGAGGCAATTATATGTGAGGTTTACCGCCAAAAAGTTTTTGCCGGCGAAAAAGAAGCGCTGGTATTTGGCGAACCACAAGAATGGGTTGCTTTGATAATTGAAGCGCAAAAGTTGCTAGCCACAGGAAACCCCACAGGTGCGAAAGATCTGCGTGATAAGGCCTTTGAACTTGCCCCGGCGATAAAAGGGCAGATCAATGGCGAAGAATTCAGCTGGATCGCGGATGCCGATATGCGCCTTGGTCCGTTACTGGAAATGATCGTTAACGGGCGCTATTTCTGGATGCCCTTTTCTGCAATCAAAGAAATCACCGCCGAAGCCCCCGCAGATCTGCGTGATTGTGTCTGGACGCCCGTGAATATGAAACTGCAAAATGGCAGCGATATAGTCGGGCTTATTCCAACGCGGTATTCAGGTACTGTTGCCAGTGAAGATGCGGATGCAATGCTTGGGCGCAAAACCGACTGGCAGGATGCAGGTGGAGAAGCGTTTGTTGGTATCGGTCAACGCCTGTTTGCGACAGATCAGGGTGATGTTGGGCTGATGGATCTTCGTAAGCTGACACTTGATACAGTTGGCGCCAGTAACGATGGATGACCCAAATGAAACGCAACGGCTGCAGCCTGCGCTTTTGGACCGACTTACAGACAACGCGCCAGATGCGCTGAAGGAAAAACGCAGTGACAGGGTTATCGATGTACACCGTTTGCGTGATATCGTTCAGCGTGATCTGGCGTGGCTGTTAAACACCAACAACCACGAGACTCTGATCGATATCAAGGCGTTTCCCAACGTCGCAAGATCTGTCATTAATTATGGGGTGCGCGAAGTGGCGGGCGAAATTGCAACCGCCGATCGTGCAGAAGAAATCCGAAAAATGATGCGACAGGCGATCATCCGCTTTGAACCTCGTATTGACGCAGATACGCTGGATGTGACGATCAGAGTTGAAGAAAAAGACAACCAGTCGGTTATTGCCTACGATATTCATGCGGATATGTGGGCACAGCCGTTGCCATTGGAATTATACCTTCGAAGCGAGGTTAATCTGGCAACGGGACAGTTGAAACTTGAACGGGGCCGCGCCTAATGGATACACGGCTTCTGAAACACTATGAATCTGAGCTTTCCTTCATGCGTGAAATGGGGGCCGAGTTTGCGACCTCATACCCCAAGATTGCAAATAGATTGGGCATGGATGGGCTGGAAGTTCTTGACCCTTATGTTGAACGCCTATTGGAAGGTTTCGCCTTTCTTTCAGCGCGTGTTCAACTTGAACTCGACCTGCAGTTTCCGAAATTTACCCAAAACCTGTTGGAAATTGTCTATCCTCACTATCTTACGCCCACCCCTTCAATGATGGTTGCACATCTGAAACCAGATGCTGCGAACGCCGACTTCAAAGACGGGTTTCGCCTGGCGCGTCACACTCAGTTGCGCAGTAGCACCGCTGGTGGTCAGCAAAAGCCATGCATTTTCAGAACTGCACATGAATTGGATATTTGGCCCATTGATGTCGTTGAAGCTGAATATATTGGCAGCCGGGGTGAACTGGTCGCTTTGGGCCTTGCCAAGGGGCAAGATGCGCGCGCAGCAATTCGCCTGAAACTGAAACGCACAGATGACGGACCAATTTCCGAGTTTCCAATCGATACCCTGACTGTATTTCTGAACAAACAATCCGGAAGCAATTGGGTTTTGCACGAATGCCTGTGCGCGAATGTTACAGGTTTGGTCGGACGCGCTGGCGGTAAATCAGTAAATCTGGAACAGGGCCGGATTGTTCCTCGCGGGTTTTCACCAGAAGATGCACTTTTGCCAACACCGGATCGTTCACTGGATGGTTATCGCCTGTTGCAGGAATATTTTGCAATGCCCGAGCGGTTTCATTTCGTTGATTTTCTGGGGATCCAAGCGGCTATTGAGGCGGCCTCGGGTTCAGATGTTGAACTGTTCATCTTTCTGAAAGATGGGCTTGCGGGGGGTGATGCACACGTTACGCCCGAAGCATTCACGCTGAACGCCGTACCTGCTATAAACTTGTTCGAAAAACGCTGTGACCGTGTTCTGATGTCAAACAAAGATACTGAACAACGTGTTGTCGCCGAAAGAACCGCGCCGCTCGACTTTGAAATCTACGACGTGACAAGTGTTTCCGGTATCAGCAGGTCCGGTAACGATGATGTGGAATTTCGACCGTTTTATTCACAAACTGATCTGACATCGGCGGGCGATATTCATACCGCCTATTACGTCAAAAACCGGCATATGCGCCAGCGCACGGAAAAAGAACGGCTGCGTGGCGCGCGTACGTCTTATCTTGGCTCAGAGATGTATCTGGCGCTGGTGGATAGAAAGCAGGCACCTTACGGCCCGGATATTGAACAACTGGCAATCAAAGCACTTTGTACCAACAGGGATTTGCCGTTGCTGCTCTCTTCGGGCGGGGTGAATACGTTTCAGCTACCCGATGGTGGCCCGATTTCTGAAATTACCACGCCGATCACCCCAACCCGCCCGCGCCCGACACTGGCGCAGGGGGATGCTTCGTGGCGGCTGATCAGCCACCTAAGTCTGAACTATCTGTCCATAGCAGATGGCGCCATGGGGGGCGGGGCAGAAGCCCTACGCGAACTGGTAGGTATTTATGCCCCCGCAGGTGACAGAACCATTGAAAAGCAGCTGGAAGGCATCGTGGGTGTCAAAAGTCGCCCGATTGTTCGCCGGATGAGCGATGAAATCCTATCTACCGCGGTTCGCGGATTGGAAATTGAACTGGAATTTGACGATAGTTTTTTTGAAGGCAGCAGTGCGTATCTGCTGGCTTCGGTACTGGAACGATTTTTTCGCCGCCAGGTTTCGATCAATAGTTTTACAGAAACGGTATTACAAACACACCAACGGGGGGAAATTGCCAGATGGCACGCAAGCAACGGACAGGGTCGGCTGATCTGACCTATATCCAGATGCTTGCAGAAGATCCGCAGGCATTTCATATTTTTCACGCCCTTCGGGTGATTGAAGCTGAGTATCAGGATCAACCCAGATTAGGGCGCTCCATGCGGCCCAAGCAGGATCGTATTCGCCTTTCACAAGAAGCCGAGCCAGCCTTCGCGACATCTACTATCGCGGAATTCGAGGTTCCAAACGGGGTTAATCCCGGCAAGCTCGTGAACCGGTTTTTTGGATTATTCGGGCCTAACGGACCCTTGCCCTTGCACCTGACCGAATATGCCCGTGATCGGGCCAGAAATAATCGCGATACAACATTCACGGCCTTTGCCAATATTTTTACGCATCGGATGCTTAGCCTGCTTTACCGGGCATGGGCCAATGGCCAACCCGCACCATCCTTTGATCGTGTCGGCGAAGACCCGTTTGAAGATAAGGTGGCGGCCCTGGCCGGGCATTATGGCGAACATCTTCGGGATCGCGATGCCATGCCTGACATGTCAAAGCGTTATTTCGCCGGGCACCTGACCCACGGACCAAAAAATGCCGAAGGGTTATTGTCGATCATTTCGTCTTATTTCAAAGCACCAACACGGGTTGAAGATTTTGTTGGCAGCTGGCTGGAACTTGAACGAAGCGACCAGTGGAAAATTGGTGGTCAGATCGGATTGGGACGTGGCACCAGTCTTGGTCACAGAGTATGGTCGAGGTCTTCAAAATTCCGGATTGTGATAGGGCCCTTGCCGCTTGAAGATTTTCGCCGGATGCTGCCCGGGGGGGTATCTCTGGCGCGACTTGGCGCGATTGTGCGAAATTATCTGGGCGATGTTTTCGATTGGGATGTCAATATCATCCTGCGCCGCGAAGATGTACCCGAACCGATCCTGGGTGTTACAGCCGCATTGGGCCAAACTTGCTGGATCGGCAACCTTGATTCCGAGCGCGACCCGGACGATCTGTATTTGCAGCCAAACAGTATGCACCAGTATTCCAGTTAGGGGCCGTTGCCCAACAACTTAGAAAGGTTCTTTATTATGAGCGAGATCAGTCGCGTTGCCTTATTTGGGAAGTTAAACAGCCTTGGTTACAAGGCCATCGAAAGTGCCACGGTATTTTGTAAAATGCGGGGCAATCCGTACGTGGAGGTGGTTCACTGGCTGCATCAGATTGTGCAGGGGCAAGACAGCGATATACACAGGATAATCCAGTATTTTGATCTGGACCCGGGTGTTATGGCGGCGGAAATGACCCGCTCACTTGATGGTTTGCCACGTGGTGCAAGTGCAATTTCAGATCTGTCCGAACATCTGGGGGATATGGTCGAACGATCATGGACCTATGCGTCATTGCTGTATCAATCCAATCAGGTCCGAACCGGTCACTTGGTTTTGGGTATGATGAAAACTCCAAACCTGCGAAATGTTCTGACTGGTATCTCAGGTGAATTTGCCAAGATTAGGGTAGACGAATTATCGGAAGATTTTGGATCAATCGTTAGTGGATCACCCGAAGACAGCCTGATGCCACAGGATGGATCTACGACAGGGGGGGGCGCTGCACCGGGTGAAACTTCTGGTGCTATGGCACCTGCGCAGATGGGCAAAGAAGAAGCCCTGGCACAATATTGCACTGATATGACTGAACAGGCCCGGAATGGTGAAATTGATCCGATTGTCGGGCGTGATGAAGAAATTCGACAGGTCGTTGATGTTCTTATGCGCCGTCGTCAGAACAACCCGATTCTGACGGGTGAGGCCGGTGTTGGGAAAACGGCCGTTGTCGAAGGGTTCGCGCTGCGGATCGCGCGCGGGGATATCCCGCCAGCGTTGAAAGATGCGAGATTGTTATCGCTGGATGTTGGCCTGTTACAGGCCGGCGCCTCAATGAAGGGCGAATTTGAAAACCGGCTGAAGGCGGTTATCGAAGAAGTGCAGGCATCAACCGTTCCGATCCTGATGTTCATTGATGAAACTCATACGCTTGTGGGCGCAGGCGGCGCTGCGGGCACAGGTGATGCGGCTAACCTTCTGAAACCAGCGCTGGCACGGGGAACCTTGCGCACGATAGGCGCCACGACCTGGGCAGAATACAAGAAACATATTGAAAAAGACCCAGCACTGACCCGGCGTTTTCAGGTGGTTCAGGTTGAAGAACCTGATGTGCCAAAAGCCATTATCATGATGCGTGGCATAGCGACGATGCTGGAAAAACACCACAAAGTTCAGGTGTTGGATGAAGGGATCGAAGCGGCGGTTTCACTATCCGCGCGATATATTCCCGCACGACAGTTGCCCGATAAATCGGTTAGTGTTCTGGATACGGCTTGCGCGCGCGTTGCGATAAGCCAGCACGCAGTTCCCGCAGAAGTTGATGACAGTCGCAAGCGTATTGATGTGCTTAACACTGAACTTGATATCATAGATCGTGATGAAACCGCCGGCTATGATGTGGAAGAACGGCGTAATGCGATAACGGCAGTAAAGGTTGAAGAAGAAGCCCGCCTTGAAGGATTAAATTCACGCTGGGACGCCGAACGTGCGGTGGTTGAACAAATCTTGGAAATCCGTGCCAAACTGCGTGAAGGTGGCGCACCGGTGGATGCCCCTGACGCTGATAGTGACAACGCAGCGGGTGATAGCCCGTTAAGCAGCAAAGAACGAAGTGCACTGATTGAAGAACTGCGCACCAAAAATGCAGAACTGGAAGAAGTACAGGGTGAAAACCCGCTGATCCTGCCGATCGTGGATCATCAGGCGGTCGCCAGTGTCATTGGCGACTGGACCGGAATTCCGGTCGGGCGAATGATGAAGGATGAACTGGATACAGTTCTTAACCTTGAAAAGCATCTGGCCAAACGAGTGATCGGTCAGGATCACGCGATGAAAATGATCGCGAAACGTATTCAGACATCGCGTGCTGGCCTGGATAACCCATCCAAACCCATCGGGGTATTTATGCTGGCCGGAACGTCTGGCGTTGGCAAAACTGAAACCGCGCTGGCACTGGCCGAGGTATTATATGGTGGCGAACAAAACGTCATCACCATCAATATGTCAGAATATCAGGAGGCCCACACCGTCAGTTCGCTGAAAGGTGCGCCACCTGGCTATGTTGGCTACGGAGAAGGCGGGGTTCTGACTGAAGCCGTACGGCGCAAACCCTATTCGGTCGTGTTGCTGGATGAAGTTGAAAAAGCCCACCCTGACGTGCATGAAATTTTCTTTCAGGTTTTTGACAAGGGCGTCATGGAAGATGGCGAAGGCAGGGTAATTGATTTCAAGAACACGTTGATCCTGCTGACTTCAAATGCGGGGTCGGAACTGATCATGGATATGTGTTCTGATCCTGAACTGCTGCCCGAACCCGAAGGGTTGGCCAAGGCAGTGCGCGAACCGTTGTTGAAAATATTCCCGGCTGCACTGTTGGGCCGGATCGTAACCATTCCGTTCTTCCCGCTTAGCCCGCATATGATTGCTGAGATCACCAAACTACAACTTGGGCGTATCCAGAAACGGGTGCAGCAAGCACATGGTGTACCGTTTACCTATACGGACGGTGTGGTTGATACGATTGTTGATCGCTGTCAGGAACTCGAAAGCGGTGGTCGTATGATCGACGCAATTGTCACCAATACAATGCTTCCGGATATATCGGCAGAATTTTTGAAGCGTTTAATGACTGGTGATACAATCGAACAGGTTTCAATTGACGTAAAAGATGGTGAGTTCACATATGGATTTTAGAAGTTCACCTATTGAACAAACACCCATTTCGGCGTTGCTGGATTAAGGGGGGTGCAATGTCGGTAACACTGGTTTTTCGATCCACCGGGGTTTCGCCAGGTTCTTTGGGTCCTGTCACCATGCAGGGGCCCAGCCTGACTGTGGGGCGTGGTGACGAAAACGATCTGGTTTTGCCAGACCCTGATCGAATGATTTCCAAACGCCATTTCGTTATAGAAGATCGCGCAGATGCGTTCGTCGTGGTTGATCTGTCTACCAACGGCACATTTCTGAACTATGCCAAGAACGCGCTTGGCAACACACCTACACCTATCAGTGATGGTGATGTTCTGTCCCTCGGTGGATATGAACTAGCTGTCGAAATGGCACCTGACACAGCATCGCAGGGCCCGGTTGGGGGATTGGATATTCCGCCGCCCTTGGGCGAAGCGCCCGTATCACATGGCAATGCCGCAAATGCACCTTCTGGTGGCGATATACTAAGCAGTTCGGGTGGGTCCGCAGATTTTCTTGACGATTTCCTGAGTGCACCAACCACGACAAATTCCCCTAATGAACTGATCCCCGAAGATCCGCTTGAAAGTGGTAATCCATTTTCCGGGGGACATGATTTTATTCCCGAGGATATAGACTTTGGATCGGGCGCGCCTGCCACCACGCAGGAAAACCATACACCCGGAGCAAAAGATCATTTTAGGCCACCTGCTTCACATTCGTCTCAAATTCCGGATGATTGGGACGACGATCTTACCGGTGACGAACATGTACCTGCAAAAACAACGAAGCAACCAGCGCCGACCACAAAAGTTGCCCAGGCACCAGATCAGGTGCCCCCGCCAGCTGCCGCCGTTGCAAATGACGTTGCTGCAAGGGCGTTTCTAAAGGCAGCCGGGGTCGAACATCTGAACATCAGTGATGAAGACCTGGAAACCAGCCTGTCGCAGCTTGGCGATGTGATGCAGACACTGATCACAGGGATCCGCGAAGTGTTGATGACCCGCGCCGCAATCAAAAGCGAATTTCGGATGGGACAGACAACCATTGGTTCAACCAACAATAACCCGCTGAAATTTTCGATCAGTGCTGAACAGGCGCTTGAAGCGATGGCAAAACCAACAAGCCGTGGCTATCTTGATCCCAGAACTGCAGCGCAACAGGCGCTGGAAGATATCAAGGCCCATGAGGTTGCAATGATATCGGGCATGGAAGCGGCGCTGAAAGGTGTGCTCAAGAAACTGGACCCTGCGGAACTGACAGGACAAATAGAAACCTCTGGTGCGATCGGCAGCTTACTGAAAGGCAAGAAGGCACGATATTGGGAGGTGTACGAAAAAATCTATGTAGACATATCCGGTCAAGCGGAAGATGATTTTCAGGAATTGTTCAGCAAGGAATTTGCCCGTGCCTATCAGGATCAACTTAAGAAGCTATGATGCATAATATTGACGGCAACAACGAGAATATTAGAATGAATGTGAACAATGCGAGGCCTTTATAGTGTCCTGGGATAGCAAAGTTATCTGGAGCGAGGGGTTGTTTTTACAACCGCACCACTTTCAGCAATCCGACCGCTACGCTGAATCGCAGCTGTCCGGCCTTTCCAGCCGTATGGGCCCCTATGTCTGGGGGCTAAGCGAACTTGAAATTGATCAGGAAAGCCTGAAGTTTGGTAAGTTTGCGATTACTTCCTGTTCAGGGTTAACGCGTGATGGTGCTGTATTTCGTGTACCACAGGCAGAACAACACCCCGCCGCGCTCGATGTTCCGGAAGGAACCAAAGACACAGTCGTGTTTCTGACAGTTCCGGCGCGCCGTCATGGCGCAACCGAAGTTGATATGACCGGCGCAGAAAAATCCGCGACCCGATTTCGGCCGTCGGAACTGGAAGTTACCGACACCATGGGCAAGGATCGCAGGCCGGTCACACTTGGGATTGGAACGCTGCGGTTGCAGTTTGCCCTTGAAACCGATGATATGGCAGATCAGATTGCCATTCCGATTGCCCGCATCATTGAAGTTCGGGCCGACAAAGAAATTATCCTTGATCGCAGCTTTATTCCGTCATGTCTTGATTTGCGTGTTTCAACGTCATTGTCAGGCTACATGCGTGAACTGGAAGGATTGTTGAGCCACCGTATGACAGCGCTTTCAGGGCGCTTATCTGAAGGTGGGCCTGCCAAGGGCGCCGCTGAAATTTCCGATTTTTTGTTACTTATCACCGTAAATCGCTGGCTGCCAATCATCCGGCATATGCTGTCTATTGAAAACGCGCATCCTGCCGATCTATTCGAACGATGCGTCTCTTTGGCGGGTGAATTGTCTGCGTTTATGGCAGACGATAAAAACCCACCCGAGTTTGCCCCTTATCAGCATGATGATCTGACAAATACTTTTGCACCCGTCGTTCGCGTCCTGCGACAATATTTAAGTGCAGTACTGGAACAATCAGCTGTGGCCATCCCGTTGGAGGCGCGCAAATACGGTATCAGCGTGGGCGTAATCGCGGACCGCAAACTGATCAATTCAGCCGGCTTTGTCGTAGCAGTTAGCGCGGAAATCCCTGAAGAAACTGTGCGCCGCCATTTTGCATCGCAAGCCAAGGTTGGCCCCGTTGAAGGAATTCGCCAATTGGTAAACTCGGCACTTCCGGGGATTGGATTAAGGCCACTGCCCGTTGCGCCACGCCAAATCCCTTACCATTCAGGGATGGTCTATTTCGAATTGGAAAAAGACAGCGATTTCTGGCAAAAAATGACAACATCCGGTGGAATTGCGTTTCACGTGTCCGGCGAGTTCCCCGGATTGCAGATGGAACTTTGGGCAATTCGACAGGATTAATTGGTAGGATTTCGGAATGATTGACGACGATCCTTTTGCGGAACCCGGTGATACGGATAAAACCGTCATCAAGCCCAACCCGATGGGACGTCGCTCAGCGCCGGCGAAACAACCGGCGACTGATCAGCAAATTCCGACCGATCCAGCCCCACGCCCGATTTCCCCCAATCAGCCAGCAACTGATGACGCCGTCATAAATCTGGCCCGAACTGGAATGAATCGCCTGAACGCGACCGCCGCAACCCTGTTTGCACTGGTCAGCCGGATCAGAAATCGCGCCCAGCATATGGATCCCGACGAATTGCGCCGTAACGTCGTTTCCGAAGTTCGCAGTTTCGAAAATCGCGCCCTCAAGGCGGGTATCGATAATCAGAATGTAAAAATCGCGCGTTATGCAATTTGTGCCACCATCGACGATGTGGTTCTAAACACCCCTTGGGGTGGAAATTCCAACTGGACCCAGCAAACGATGGTCGGAACCTTTCACAAAGAAACCGTCGGTGGTGATCGGTTCTTTGATCTGTTGGCGCGACTTGAGAAAGACGGTTCAACAGATATCGATCTCCTTGAATTTCTGTATATCTGCCTTTCTCTGGGTTTCGAAGGCCGCCTGCGTGTTGATCCGCGCGGGGCTGATAAACATATGCAAATCCGGGCTGGTCTGGCCCGTTTGATCCGTGATCGGCGTGGTGCCATTGAACGTGATCTTTCACCCCACTGGAAAGGTGTGGACAAGAAAAATCAGCAATTTTCTGTCTGGAAACCTGTCTGGATTGCGGTGGCCAGTCTTGCTGGTGTGCTTGGAATTGGGTTCTTTGGGCTGTCCTGGGCGCTTGGCGGGAACACGGATCATGTCCTTGGTCAGCTTTCGGTGCTGGATTCTGGTGTTGTCGCTGTGTTGGAACGCAAAGCACCGCCGCCGCCGCCACCACCACCGCCACCACCTGAAAAAAACCCGTATGAAAAAGTTAAGAAGTTCCTTGATGTTGAAATTCGCGAGGGCATCGTGCGGGTTATCGATGACGCAAACACTGTTACCGTGTTAATCACTGGTAAGGGAATGTTTGGATCTGGCTCAGACCAATTGAAACCAAAATTTCTGGAACCGCTGCAAAGAATAGCTACCGCACTGAACGACGAAGTTGGCCCGATTATTGTAGCCGGACATTCAGACAATATTCCTATCAAGACAGCGCGGTTTCCATCTAATACGCACCTGTCGCTGGCAAGGGCGCAATCAGTTATGCGCACAATGGTTCTAACCCTGAACGATCCTGGCAGGCTGTCTGCCGAAGGCCGCGCTGACAAGCAACCGCTGGTTAGCAATAAGACCCGAGAAGGTCGCGCAGAAAACAGACGGATTGAGGTCATTCTTGTAAAACAGCTAGGGTTTAGCCAATGAAAAAAGTACTTGGCGCGCTGGTTTCATTCCCGTCATTGGTAATATTCGGCACTTTGATCCTTAGCCTTGTCTTGTGGTTTTTAGGGCCGCTTTTGGGTTTTGGTGATGCGCACCCTTTTGACAGCATGACTGTGCGCATTATCGTGATTGCTGTATTCTGGCTAATCGCAATATTGACAATTGTTATCGTTTTGTGGCGCAAACGCGCACGCGACAAAGCCTTGTCAGGCGATATCGCAGAAGCCGCTGATGAAAGCGGGTTTCAAGACGAAGTTGTTCAAGGCGAGATTAGCGAGATGCGCGACAAGCTGCGTATCGCGCTGGGGCATTTGCGCAAATCCAAACGTGGCCGTGGCCATTTGTATGAACTTCCCTGGTATGTGGTAATAGGACCACCCGGTGCTGGCAAGACAACGGCGATTGTGAATTCCGGCCTCAAGTTTCCACTGTCTGATGAAATCGGAAAATCGGCGATTGGCGGCGTTGGTGGTACGCGCAACTGCGATTGGTGGTTTACAAACGAAGCGGTCCTAATTGATACCGCAGGGCGCTATACAACGCAGGAAAGCGACGAAAGCGCAGATAACTCCGCCTGGACAGGGTTTCTCAGCTTGTTGAAGAAGCACCGTAAACGCCAGCCCATTAATGGCGCCATTATTGCGATCAGCCTGTCTGATCTGTCGATGCAGGATACCACAACACAGGCTGGGCACGCGGCGGCAATCAGGCGGCGCTTGCAGGAACTGCGCGAACAACTTGGCGTTCGGTTTCCTGTTTATATCTTGTTCACCAAAGCTGACCTGATCGCTGGATTTGCGGAATATTTTGACGGTTTGGGAAAACAGGAACGCGAACAGGTCTGGGGCTTTACGCTGCCGCTGAGTTTGCAACGTGATGATGTTTCGCCAATTTCGGGGTTCAGGGAAGAATTTGATGCGTTGCTATCGCAACTGAATTCCCAAAGCCTTGAACGTATTCAAACCGAAATAGACCCGCAGCGCCGCAGCCTGATTGCAGGTTTTCCAAATCAGGTTGCGTCTTTGCGTCAGGTAGCGGGTGATTTTCTGTCAGAGGTATTTCAGGATAACCGGTTTGACGATCGCCAGATGTTGCGCGGGGTCTATTTTACTTCCGGTACGCAGGAAGGGGCGCCGATCGATCGTCTGATGATGGGTATGGCGCGAACATTTGGCATTGGCCGTCAGGCGATTGGTACAGGGCAGGGTACAGGAAAATCCTATTTCCTGACAAAACTATTGCAAGACGTGATTTTCAAAGAATCCGGGCTGGTATCAGCGGATGACAAGGTAGAACGCCGATATCGCTGGATTAGGCGCGGGGCTATTGCGGCCTCTGTTGTTGTTGCAATTGTTCTGGGGTCCGTGTGGACACGTAGTTACCTTGGAAATACGCAGATGATGTCGGATCTGGATGTTCAGATAACGCGCTATAAACAGGAAGCAACGGCAATCCCGAGCAATCCGGTTGGTGATACCGATCTGCCAGCCATTGTTCCGGCGTTGAACATTCTGCGCGATTTACCGGGCAACCCGGTGGTTAATCAGCCCGAACCGGATCAGTCGCTTAAATACGGTCTTTATCAGGGGAATGTGATCGGCACGCAGGCCGCCCAAACGTATCGCGGCGCACTAAACCAACACTTGTTGCCGCGCCTTCTGTTGCGACTGGAAGAGCAGGTGCAGGATAGCAAGAGCAATCCAAACCTGCTTTATGAGGCGCTAAAAACATACCTTATCCTTGGGCTTCAAGGGCCGATGGATAAAGAGTTTGTCAAGGAATGGATGGTCGTTGACTGGCAACTGGCCTATCCGGATAGTTCACGTGATCAATTCCGTTCCGATCTGGCAGACCACCTGAATGCCCTTCTGGATCAGCCGATGCAGGCTATTGCCCTGAATGGCCCACTGGTTGATGAAGTACAGTCAATACTTGCTGACATGCCTCTGGCAGAGCGCATTTATAACGGTATCATAACAAGCCCTGCGGCTGCTAGTGTACCCAAGTGGCGCCTGACAGCGGCGGGTGGTGCGGCAATCTCGCGAGTTTTTGTGAGGCCTTCCGGAAAACCGCTTTCAGGCGGTGTTGATGGGATATTCACCTATAACGGCTTTAATGATGTATTTCTTGGAGAGGCGCTTCAGGTTGCAAAGCGGTTACAAAGCGAAAGTTGGGTAATGGGGGATTATGGCGCGGCCGTTCAGAATGAACAGGCGCTGGCAAATATGAGCCGTGAAGTGCTTGATCTCTACTTCAACGATTTTATTGGGCAATATGAAGGAATTCTTGGGGATCTGGACATCATTCCACTGGATTCATTGTCCAAGGCCGTTGAGATTGCCAATGTCCTTTCGGGCAATTCATCACCAATTGTTAAGTTGTTAAATGCGGTTTCACAAGAAATCAAACTGACGGAAGATCGTTCTGAAACGAGTGACCCCGTCGATACAGGTAATGCAGAAAAAATCGGAAAAAACGAATTGTTACGTTTGAACCGGGGGCGAAACAGGCTGCTGTTGCAAGAGATGATGAAATCGATACAAGGTCAGGGTAGCGCGGACAACCGGCCACCCGGTGCATATGTTGAATATCGTTTTAGCTGGCTGATCGAACTGGTCGCAGTTGTTGATGGTGCACCATCCCAGTTGGACGCAATCACCGACAGCATAGGCGAGGTATATCGTGAACTCAGCAGAATGGCCGGCAACAATGGCATTCTTCCAGACGCTGATGGTGGGGGTGCACTGTTGCGCTTGCAACAAGAAGCAGGCCGTATAACTGAAGGCCCGTTGAAAAGATGGGCCTCGCAAATTGGTGCAGGATCGTCGGGGATTACTGCGCGCGGGACGCGTGCGCAGCTAAACGCCCGTTGGCAAAGTCAGGTATTGTCATTCTGCAGCCAGGCGCTGACAGATCGATATCCATTTACACCACGCGCCAGTGCGGATGTGGCAATTCAGGATTTCACACGCTTGTTTGCCCCGAATGGAATGATCGACACTTTCGTAAATTCTAATCTGTTGGATTTCATCGACTCTTCAAAAAAACCGTGGGCGTGGAAAACCGTGAACGGATCTGATCTGGGCATTTCCAACGGCGTCTTGGAACAATTACAGTTTGCGTCAGAAATTCGGGATGCATTTTTTGGTGCTGGTCCGATCCCAAATGTTACATTTGAAATCCGGCCAGAAGCTTTAAGTGAAAATGCGAAAAAAGTGTTGCTTGAAATTCACGGTGAACAAATTCCTTACCAGCACAATAAGGCACCAGTTCCCGTTTCTATTACTTGGCCCGGTGACGTCGGGTTAAGCCGTATCACTTTTTCTCCCTCACTTGATAATATGGAAAACAGCTTTTTCCGCGAAGGGCCGTGGGCCTGGTTTCGTGTGTTCAATGCGGTCCCAACACCCAAGGCAGGGGGCGGGGATCAGAACCGCATTATCTTTAAGGTTGGCACCCGTACAGGGATTTTTAAAATGCGCCTTGGGTCGGCTATCAACCCATTCACATTACCCGCCTTAACGCGGTTTCGCTGTCCACAGTCGCTTTGATGCCAGATGTGAAACAAGAATTTGGCGCCTTTGGAAAAATGCCCGGTCTTGGGGACTTTTTTCGTTTAAACATGCCGCCGGGATTTGTGGAAAATTGGGATAAATGGTTGCAAAATTGCATACTCATTGCGCGTTCCAATTTGGGGGATCGCTGGCAGGATTGTTATATGTCAGCACCAATCTGGCGATTTACGCTGAGTGCCGGATTGGCAGGATCTTCCCCTGCCATAGGCGTTCTGATGCCATCTGTTGATCGCGTCGGGCGGCAGTTTCCGCTAACACTTGCGCGCGCTTTGCCAATGGATGCCGAACCTGCAACAGAACATTTCAAAAGCGGTGATGAGTTTGAAGCGCTGGAAGCCATTGTTCTGAGCGCGCTTGACGACGATATGACGCGTGATGAACTTGAAAACAGCTTGTCCAAAATCGTTAAGACTAGGCAAGATCAGGTATTGGAACTGTCAGCGGATGCCGGGCATATGACATTGCAAAGTGGTTTGCAGACCAGCCCGGAAGCATATCTGGCAGGTGTGCTATGTGCACAAAAGTATCCCAATCCGTCTGTTTGGTCCGCATCGACACCAGCGGGCTCGCGTCTGCTAGTTTGCAAGGGGTTGCCCGAAAGAGCACAAATACCGGGCCTGTTTGATCTGGATGCGACTGTGTTGCAGGTGATGCAATGAATAGTACTAATTCGATCCGGTTCAGCGCCACAAGCCATGTCGGGCGTGTTCGCAAAATTAATGAAGACAGTCTGATTTCTTTACCGGAACTGGGTGTCTGGCTTATCTCGGATGGGATGGGGGGACATGCGGCGGGTGATTTTGCCAGCCAAACTGTCACCGAAGCTGTCGCCACAATACCCGCCGGGCTCAGCCCTCGTGCACTGATGAGTTCGGTCCGCAGCGCGATCAACCGGGCACATGAAGCTATCCAAAACGCGGCCGCGGAAAACGGTGGAAACACCATCGGTGCAACGGTTGTCGCATTGATTGTAACAGAGGGTCATTTTGTGTCGTTCTGGGCCGGTGACAGCAGATTATATCGCCTAAGAAACGGCGAGATTGAATTGCTGACCACGGATCATTCCATCGTCGCCAATCTGGTTGAAGCAGGAAATCTGACCTGGGATGAAGCAGAACACCACCCGCAATCAAATGCAATCACCCGCGCTGTTGGCGTTGGTGACGATTTTGGGGTTGAAAAGATCCGGGGTGACATTATTGCGAATGACCGATTCTTGTTGTGCAGTGATGGTCTGAACAAATACGCTGACTTTCAGACGATAGAGGGCATTCTGAAATCGCAACCGATTGAAACGGTCGTTGACACGCTTTTGAACTTGGCACTGGATCGCGGGGGTGCCGACAATATTTCAATCATCGTCATCGATATTCCATAGACGAGTGATCATTACTGAATTGTGATCAAGTCCCGATGATCCAACGAATGTATCTGCGCGCTGCTGTTAAGTGCTTCAGAGGATAAGGCTTCTGTAAAGGAAGCCAAAGATTCCGAAACCGGGCGCAAATTTTCAAATAACTGTGCGCTGGAATGGAAAATCAGAATTTTGCTTTCCCCCAATGTGTTGTCCACGTTGAAGGCAATTTTAGAACTATCCCCGGTTGCTTCGCGAAAACCATAAGCGACACGCACATCCAGTTGTTCGAGGCTTCCATTTCTTAGGTTTGCAATGGAATTTTCTTTTCGGTTGGTATTTGGCAGCAGGTGAAAGACGTTTCCTGAAACATCCACGATTGAAACCCAGATGAACCCGTCAACTACGGATGCAGGAATAACCACATCAATCGCAGGGTTTTGGCCCGGTGCGAACTGCCCGGATGGAACGATTGAATTGTCCAACCCATTGCTGAATATAATCTGGAAATCGCCGGTAGCATAGCGTGATAGGAAACCACCCATATGGCATTCATCTGTGCTTAGTACATCTGCACCAATCAAAATTTTGCGATCCCCTGCGACCGCGTCAAGCGCATCAAACAGGCGCCCACGGGTCTGTGTGCTGCTAAGTTTGCCAGTGATGATAATGGATGATCCGATCGGATAACCACCATCAGGTGGATTGCTTTGCGACAAGGAACCACAGTCAGCAACATTTTGCAGTATTTGTTCAACGGAACTGGTGGACAATATTCTTGGCCCAAGCAAAACCTCGATGCTACCGGAGAACCCGCCTAATATTTCCCGGTTCTGAAGATTTGACAACACAATGTCCCTAAGCTGTGCGTCATTGCTAAGTCCACTCACCCGGAAAGTGTTTCCTTCAACTGAGACGCGCCATTCGTCAAGCGCCAACGCATTTTCAATCAGATACTGAACGCCAACGGCCCAGTTGTCATGAATATTGCCACTCGCAAGGTTCAGTTCCGCAACGCCGCCTGCATCTGCAATTTTTGCCTCAAGTGCGGATTTAGTGATTTCATTTGGGACGTAGCCAGTGACATTTGGGGAACCATCACGGCCGCCCTCAGCTATCAGAATATATGGATCCGCTACTTGCATTGGTGGGGTAATGAACCCATCCAATGCGCCTGAAACATACGCACCGGCACCTGCAAGTAGTAGAACGACAAGTCCCAGAACGGCGAAAATTCCACTGCGCTTCTTCCTTGGCTTCGTCTCTGGTGCGGAACTTTGCGATGATTTAGGGGCGGAGGCTTTCGGGATGATGGAATTTTGGCCAACAACCACGGTTCCCAGAAACTGGGGTGCCAAATCCCCCAGCACGTCCTGTGCGCTCTGAAACCTGTCTTCCGGATCGGGATGGGTCATCTTATCCAACAATGACCTGAACGGTTCCGGAACACCTTCTGTATCGAGTGGTTTGGCCTTTATCTCGATGACTTCCATCGGGTTTTTGCCAACGATCGGTGATTTGCCCCGGAATGTTGCTAGCAACAAAGCGCCTAATGCGTAGATGTCTGAACGCGCATCCGAATTTCCACTTAGCTGTTCTGGTGCAGCATAGGCATATTTCCCGGCGAATTCATTTCCGACAATCGTAGCGGCACCCGGATTTGCATCCTTGGCAATGCCAAAGTCGATGATTACGGCTTCGCCAGGTTCGCCACCACGTAGCAAAATATTGTCTGGCGAAAGGTCACGGTGCACGATGTTGCGCGCGTGGATAGCCACCAACCCTTCACAAACGCGCCCCGCAATGACCATCAGATCATCCGCTGACATGCCGCCGGATTTCAATTTTTCATCCAGTGACGGACCCTGAACATAATCCATCAGCAAATAGACATGCCCATCCGGGGTTCGGCTGATTTCGGAATATCGCACAACCGCATCATGTAATACGTCGCGGATTTCTTCTTCGCGTTTCATCAACGCCAGATAATCATCGTTGATTGAAAATTCAGAACTTAACACTTTGAGCGCGACGACGCGGTCATTTATTTCAGACCGTGCGCGATACACTTCCGAAGTGCCACCCCGGCCGAGGATCTTTTCAATTCTGTAGGTCGTGTTCAGAACATCGCCCGGCTGGAAGGTATCGCTCGGTCGCGATGTGATCATATGAACCTCTTAGTGCAGGCTTGGGCGGTTGGTCGTTTGTCTTTAGCTTACAACCTGAAACTCGACCCGGCGGTTTTCGTCGCTTTTCGGATCATCGGAATTGAAGGGATAACGTTCGCCAACCCCAACTGCTTCAAGCCGATTTGGTTCAAGGCCACAATCGCCGACCATGAAGCGTTTGACTTCCTGTGCGCGCAACAGTGACAACTGATCATTGTAGCTTTCGGAACCGGAACTGTCGGTGTGGCCGATAATCTTGAAAACCGCGACATCTGCAACTTTCATTGCTTCGCAAAGATTTGCCAATTGCGGTTTTTGATCTTCGCGCAGTACCGAGCTGTCAAAATCAAATGAAATATTAATGTTGACCTGTTCTTCCTTTGGGATCTCCACGATTTCAATCGCCGCGACGGTTGTGCTGGTCGTGGTCGCCGCATCTACGGCAGGCTGTGAAGGCGCGATAGTAAGGCCACGGGTTTTTTGCAAACTGAACAGATCTATAAATTCTTCGGTAGATTTACCGCCTGAATCGCTCGACTGCGCCGAAATCGTGCCAGAAGAAACGGTCAGAGCGATAATTGCTATTGCTATTATACTGGGTGAACATGCTCGCATGACAAATCTCCTTATGACGTAGAATATCGCTTCGATCTATATACCAAATACACCAGTCAAACAACACACGACATATATTTGAGGGCGCAATCATTTGCTTATTGCCAGATCTAATGTTGGGGAAAGATTGACGGCGGTGGCAGTTTGCTAAAGAATTTCTTTGCAGCAAAATCAACATTTTGTTTGAATAGCGATACAAATTTGCATTCGGCGCAAATAAACGAATGGTAGAGTTATGCGATTTCTTCCCGCGATCTTAGTTTCAATTTCAGTTCTTCTTTTGCCTATTATCTGGCATCTTTCGGCGTCACTTCTAAATCCTGACGGCGGATCCGGGGTAGACAGCTCTGCTCGCATCGAAATAGCAGATATTCATCAGGAACTCTTCAACCTGAACCTTGCAATTGAATCCTTGGAATCTTCGGTTGCAGCGCTGCGTTCTGATCGTTCTGGTCAACCTTCGGACCCTGGTATTGATTCAGCAGGGGGTGATACCGGAATTGATACATCTGCGTATCCGGATGTGGTTCTGATCGGGGATAGGAGGAAAATTAACAAAGGTTTGTCAGTTCCAACACCCGGTTTTCTTGAAAAATTCCTTGGCCGACCGCGCGAAGATATTAACGATAACTGTCAACCAATGACCCACCCAGATTTGAAAGCAATGTTAAAACTTGAAACTGTTGGACCAATCAAAGTGCAGATGTTGCAACCCGCGATAGATTCCCTGGCACGTGTTTTCGACAATATTCGAGCAAGCGACCAGGAACTATATAAAAGGATAAATACGGCTGGTTCGCTTTGTGTGCGCAGGATCAGGGGCTCATTAACCAGTTTGTCTTCTCATTCGTTTGGCCTTGCGCTTGATTTGAATATCAACGGCAAACTTGACACACTGGGGGACGGGAAAACCCAGCTTGGCTTAACTATCCTTGCTGATTTTTTCCGTGATGAAGGCTGGATTTGGGGGGCTGGATTCACACGCGAAGATAGTATGCATTTTGAAGTCAGTCGTGAGCTGCTGGAAAAATGGCGAGGCGCTGGCGATATCTAATATTCTTAAGCAGATCCAGCTTACAGACATCACTGGCAGCAGTTGATTAAATTGTTGATCGCAAGAGCGATAAATCCAACCTGTATTGGTCTTCCTGGCAGGCAAAGGAGCTGACCAAATAAACGGCTAACCACCGTTTTCATCTTCTGGTTTCCTCAGCCACATCAATTCCTTACTTAAGGCCAAGTATATTTAAATGCTGCGTTAGGATGTTCCGAAATCTGTTATTTCTGGACGACTGATCACAGTTCGCTTAGATTGAAATTTGTCGACTAAACGCATTTCATCAACGTCTATAACTATTCTAAAGAAATTGTAGATCACCATTAGTTTGACCAGCAGCGGGAGAATTAAGTTGGCTGACGAAAAGTTTGAAGATTACTTTAATGGGCATGTACGGATTGCTTGCAGCAATTTTCCCGAAAAGTTTGCACTGAAAAAGTGTGATGTGTTGGAAACCATGAGTCAGAATTACCTGATTGTGGCAGAAGTTCTGACGCTGGATCGGGATATCACCGCGGAAGATTTGCTTGATGAATCTTTCACGGTTGAGCTTGATCTGGATCTGGGCCAGCGATTTTTCCATGGTGTCTGCACGGACGTAAAGTTTGTAAATCAAGATGACCGGGCCGTGGAATTGCGTCTGGAATTGCGACCTTCGCTGTGGCACCTGGCAAAACGCGTGGATACGCGCGTATTTGTCGATTACATGCAGATGGATGCGGCAAGAACGGTTTTCAGGAATGCCGGGTTCAGCGATTTCATCGATCGCAGAGATGTCGATGAAACTGATTCCCATGAATTGATCGTTCAGTACAACGAAAGTGATTTCGCATTTGTTTCACGCATGTTTGAAGATGAAGGTGTCTATTTCTTTTTTGAACACCCCGAAGATGGCGCACGCCTTGTTTTCTGTGATGGCCCCGGGTGTCATGAACCCGTTCCCGGATTTCCGATCATAGAATACAAAAAAGCCAAAACGGTTTTTCGCGGCGACAACCCTTGTATCTTTGACTGGGATGAACATTCGCGAAAACGCTCAACCATGTTTTCGACAACGGACTATGACTTCACCAAAATAAACGCAGATTTACATAGTGAATACAGCATTCCGGGAATAATCCACAATCCGGCTGAGGTTTATACTTACCCTGGTGGTTATGCGGAAGTTCCTGATGGTGAACGCCAGATGCGCTTGAAAATGGAAGCATTGGTTGCCGCTTCGGAACGTGTAACTGGCAAGAGCAATGTGCTGACAATGGGGATCGGTCATACTTTTACGCTCGACGGTTTGGATGCCAATTCTGATCTTGATTATCTTATCGTTTCGACCCGTCACATTCTGCATGGTGGATCAAGTGATATATTGGAACAGCATGAACGAAATCCCTACCTTTGCAGTTTTGAAGCAATTCATCTTGAAAAGAATTACCGTTCCATTGCGGTTACTCCGCGCCCGATCATCGCGGGGGTCCAGACGGCCGAGGTTGTGGGGCCCGCAGGAAAAGAGATTTACACCGACGAATACGGCCGCGTGAAAGTTCAGTTCCACTGGGACCGGGTGAATAGCAAAGATGAAACATCATCCTGTTGGATTCGCGTTTCAACACCTTGGGCAGGGCGTAACTGGGGTACGGTTGCTGTGCCGCGCATTGGCCAGGAAGTTATCGTGCAGTTCGAAGAAGGGAACCCGGATCGTCCCATCATTACCGGTATGTTATTTAACAAAAAGAACATGCCACCCAATGGCTTACCCGCTGCCGCGACGAAAATGGGGATGCGTTCAAATTCGTCCCCCGGCGGCGGTGGCGCTAATGAAATTGTGATGGAAGACAAAAAAGGCGCCGAAGAACTGAACATCACAGCCGAACGCGATTATTCCTTGACGGTTAAAAATGACGCGGTGATCAACGTTGGTTATGAAGTTGGCGCTGCGGGCGATTATATACTTAACGTTCACCAAAACCGATTTGAAAATGTATCCAATGGCGATTTCAATGTTGGTGTCGATACCGGAAGCCGGAATACGTATGTAAATACTGATGATACGGTTTCTGTCGACGGCAGCAGAACCGAGACAATCAAGAACACTTTGGGTTCTCAGGCCAAAGACATCACCATGAACGGCACCAAAACCCTGAAGGTTGAAAGCCCGGATGTTGATATCAACGGCAAGACCAAGACCAAGATCGGTTCTGCAGCAATCGAAGTAGATGGGAACACCGTAAAGGTCAGCGGGAAGACGGAAATATTGCTGTCGGTTGGCGGGTCATCGATTAAACTGGACGCGTCTGGTGTCACGATTGCCGGGCCATTGGTGAAGATTAACTAAATTTTTTAAGTCTGCCGACGAAACCGTGTACTTGCTGAAAGTCTCATTCCAGTTTCTTCGTTCGAATTTCGTCAACCGAACGCTCTGTCGAAATGGCGCTGCTCAGTAATTCGGCGGCACCGGTTTCGCGATCGACAAATATCCAGCCTACTCCCGGGCCCTGAAGAAGTGGGTTTCCTGTTTCGATGAATTCCTTCCTTTCGGCAAAAAAAGTCCAACCGATATCGAATTCTTTGGTCCTGTCACCCAAAATCATATATTTGTCTTTCTCGGTGTATTCTACCAAGGTACGCATTGCGATATCTTGTGCTTCGTCGATATTCATGAACCCTCCATGTGAGAACCTTCAGTCTAATAAATTGCGACCATAACCTTATCATTGGGTGGGTAGGCGTTTCTCGCTGCTTGAGGTGAAGTAAATACACTTCCTCCTCCTTGGCCTTCAACTATCCCCACCGCTCCTTTATTGTTTGCAAGGACAACAACGTGTGAGCCACCACCTTGGTGCTGAATTCCGAGAAGTGCTCGCCGACCTTCTTTCTGCGACACATATTCAAACGCTTCTTCATAAGATGAATTGACGAACGCGCTTGCATCAAATCGCCTTGAGATGTCTTGCCAATTCCCATCATCGCCCATCGTCAGGGTAATCTGGTTGGGACTTCTGCCCGACAATCGGCCGTCAACAGCGTCGATAATGTGGCCGCAATTGATGGTGCCATTATTAGGATTCACGGATTGGGCGATATCCAACAACTCCCTGTGGCCCAGCACTTGCTCGGGAACCGCGAATTGCTCTGTTATTTCGTCCTCAAATCCCTTGGGTGGACTAAAAGCCCCGGGGCGGCCCGCAGCTTCTCCTACTTCTTCCGCGACATCGTCTGCTGAGCGCATTAACCCTCTTAGCTTACCAAGCCCTTTGAACATTGCTTTAAATGCCTGGCCAGCAGCCATGCTGGTCAGCGAAGGTAACGGAAAACCTCCAATGATGGTGTTAGGGCTTGCGCTGACTGTTGTGCCTATCATTGGGCCGACAGGGGGGTCGCTTGGTTTAGGGGTCGTGAAAATACAGTGCTTTGTAATGTCTATCCCAATCCGTGCGGCGCGCGCACCTTCCAGCCAGACTGATGAGGACCCCAAAAAGATTTCGTACATCGGGAAATAGCCACCACACCAAATCCCCATACCCATATCACCGCAGCGGGCAGCGGGCAGGTTGTTGATCAGCACTGTCGCCGCACCCGAAATGAACGGGATTGGAATGACCGGGCCGGCGCTTGGCAAGGGTACGGGAACCGGGTTTGGTGGAATAAGGTTTGGAGGGTGCATATGGGCGTGTGGCAAACCGATGGCCATGTCGGTGACCCGTACAGCTGGAAGTGCTGGAAACGGGATCATCGAAAACGCCACCGATAACGCTTGTTCCAGTGCGATCAGCGTTCCAAATACGGCACCGACAGTGGGCAGCGCGCCGTCTGCTTCGGCTATTTTGTACGCTGCATCACCCACACCTTCGGCATTGGCGATAAACGCATCCTGGGTGTCGCTATAGCTGGTGCTGGCCCATTGGCTAATGCCCAATGCTTCAACCTGTTGCATCTGGCTGTCCCAGTCAGCGCGAATTTGTTCGGCGGGGTCTGTCCAGAATTCCTGTTCGTTTTGCACAGCGCCATCCCAGGTGTTTGTCCAGACATCCAGTGGCCCCTGCTTGTCACGTTGGCGTTCGTTACGCGCAACGCCGCGGGCGGTCAGGTTGGCGACTTTTGTTGGATTAATCATGCGCGTATCCAAAGTGTTTCAGCTTGGAAACTATGTCCACCTGTCCACCACGTTTTACATCCTGCAAATCCGGGTTTGAAATCTTGTCATAGAGGGACAGGGCGTAATCCCAGGCTTTCTGCGCCTCTTCACGTTTGTCCGCTTCGTGATTTAAAAGCGCCAGACAATCGCAGACATAGGCCTCACCGGGCAAATTATGTTGTGCCTGAAACATGTTGCGCGCAACGCGCAAGATTTCAAAGGCCCGCTCGGGTTCCCCTGCGCGATGCAAGGCAATCCCAAGGTTGGCAAAAACCATCGGCGCCAACTGATCAAGTTCATGATAACAACAACCATCGGCGGCTTGTATCAGGATTTCGGTTGCTTCTTCGTACCTTTCAGCGCCGATATAGGTGTTGCCAAGATTATACATTGCCAATGCGATTTCGGTTGGATCGCGTGCCGACTTAGCCTCGGTAACCAGTTGTTTTTGTGCCACCTCGGCTGTGTCGTAGTCTTTGCGCCCGCTGGCCATGACCCCCACGACTGCAAGCGCCTGTCTGCGCGCGGCCGGATCAGGTTTGACAGGTGGTTCACCCTTGATCCCGGGTGGGTTCAGTTCTGCTGCGGCGCGTTTTTCTATCTCGTCCGGGCTTAACCAGAACAATTGATTGCCAACTTTCGGGTGATCCTTCAGCCCGGTCAGCATTGGATCAATTCGCGGTTCGAACACGATGAACTTTAGTGATGTTGTTCCTACCTGATCAGCAAAAAATTTAGTCGTCCGCAACCAGTTCTGTTCGTCCCTGACTGAAACGGGATCAAGAATGATGACCAGCGAAGTTATATAATCGGCCAAAGCATTTGCCAGTTTTTCGGCGCGGTTCAGAAAATTTTTCCAGGGCTGGTTTTGTGCCGCGATGTCAGTTTTCAGGTCAGAAATGTTTATTTCTTTTTCTGCAAGCGCTTCGCCATGAATTTCAATTTCACCGTTCAACAATTGTAGTAGTGTATCGTTCCAGTGAACATGCGTATCGAACGCTTCCGTGTGATGCAAAATCAGATGGCGGAATGTATCGTCTCCATCCCGGCTTTCCAGAAATCGGATCGGGACGCGCTGCATTTCAGGATCAATAACCAGCCGAAGAACAGACAATTCCGGATCAGACAGGAATTGTTCCAATTGGGTCAGTTGTTCTTTAAAAAATGCTTCGGAACCGCTCATATTTATCAACTATTCAATTTAATTGCGTAGATGCTATCACAGTTGCGGTGCCGGAAATAGGGATGGTTTTGTGCCCAACGCGGAACGCGCGCAAGGGTAAACGGATCCCTATCCGTTATCGTGGGATGCAAACCAGTTGAAGTCTGGCGCACCGAATGTCCGCGCTGATTTGCATCCAATCCATATGTTTGCGTCTTAACTTGCTTTGAATTTTTCCAGTGCGCCAGCACAGGATTGTTTACTGGCCTCGGGGCAACTTACTGCAAGTCCGTCATATACGATGCTCCAGCCTTCGGTGACGTTTCCATCCAGTGTTCTGGTGCTGCGGGTTATGACATATGTTTCGCCGTCAATGACCATCGAAGTAGCACTGAGGGGTGCAAGTTTTTCAACCGTCGGGTCTTCTTTGCAGGCTGTTAATCCGATTGCCATTGCACAGCAGGTCAGTGATCTTAAGAATAATTGCATGAATCCACTCCTATTTAATCCCGACAATAATCAAGATTTGATGATCATCTGTAAAGGCCAAACCAGCGGATAAGTATTTCAAACCATTTAACTGAAATTCGTGGTGGGCGACGTTCGGGGCCGTATCTTATAGCAACTACGCCCCTGGGCATTATGGTTCCAGTTGGGTGGATGTGTTTTCAGGTGAGTATAGTACAGGGATGACCAAGGCAGATCTGACGATAGATTTTAGCCCGCTTGACCCAATGCGATCTGGAATGACCGAGAACAAGATGTGGTTATAAATTGCCAAAAGAGATTATCAATCGCTAGTGGTCTGGGCGGCGGCCAAATGGCGCGATCCTGGATTTGGGCATGAACATCTGAAAATATTGGTTCCTGCCGCACATAAGGAATTCAGCACACTTTTTTTAAAAGCTGCGCGTGCAGTGAATTTCAATTGAAACCTGAAAACTGCAAAAAAAGGCCCTGATTGTTTGTATCACTGATCCATAGCTGAAAGTGAGGTGTCCGTCAGGCGGTGAAACAAATGGGTGAAAGTTGCAGCACCTAAAATTGGAATAAGCAGGTTTACCAGCGGAACCGACAAAGGTATCGCCATCAATACACCAGCAAACCAGATCTGAGGCAGATTTTTTCGCGCCAGTGTTTTCGCTTTTTGTCGCCCCAAACGGCGCATGGCCACCAGCTGAAAGTATTCACGCCCTAACAAAAAACCGTTCAGACCCCAAAATATCAGCAAGGCAAATGGCGGAAGAACCGCATAGAGAAAAAATGCCAGAAGATTGGCAACGATGATCAGGACCAGAAAATTTAACGTGTCCTGCAACGCCGCAACCCAGGCGACACGGGGTGGAGTTGGTAGATGAGGGTAGTGTCGATCCTCGACAGCTTGGGCAACATCGTCAAGAAACATCGATGTAAAGGCTGATGCAACCGGAACCATCAAAAAGATCGACAAGACGATCATTAACAGGATTGATGCCCATGAAATAAGATCTTTGATCCAGGTAACTTCACCGATGAATGGCAAAGTCATTGTATCCGGTGCGAAAATGGAAATCAGCCCTAGCAAACCCGCATAGATTACAAACAAAAGTGCAATTGTCAGGCCAAGGCCTAGAAACAACACCCGGCGAAAACGCGTGTCGCTGAGTTGGGTCAGAGCCTTGAGGAAATCAGCGAAGATCATTCTGATACCCATGTGGTCAGGGCTGAAATATCCGGCCGGGGTCGTTCTGGCGGCGCATTTGTTTCGGTGCCAATATGGATCATCCCGGCAATGGTTTCATCCGTGCTCAACCCCAGGCCACGTGTCACAAATTCCCTGTCATGGCTGGCCCAGCCAGATAACCAGTTAGCCCCCCAACCAGCGGCAAGGGCGGCATTTAACATCGCCAAACAAACTGCCCCTGCTGAATAAACCTGTTCGATGTAAGGAACTTTTTGCGAAGGTCTGGGCACCTGTACAACGGCAACTACCAGGTCAGCATCTTTATATTGTGATACACCTTTGTGCATTTTTCCCGGATCAATACCAAGCGCAGTTCCGCATTCAAGAGCTAGTTCTGCAAGACGTGAAAGTGCGGTTTTTTCCAGAACAATAAATCGCCATGGTTCCAGCTTTCCATGATCTGGACTGCGTGCCGCTGCTGTCAGGATCGGCACCAGTTCCGGGTGTGCTGGAACAGGTGTTGTCAGTGTTTTTGCCGGGCGTGAACGGCGGGTTTGCAGGAAATCAGAAGCGGCAGGATTTGGGGCAGGCATAAACGTCTCCGGAATATTACTGTGACACATGTCGGGTATCTGCACGGCAGGTTCAAGGGATGGCCGGCATCTGCGGCATAGTTCGCGGTGTTCACGATAGAATAGAAATAAATTGTGACGCCTGCGGCGTCATTTTTTCTGGCTCTTCGTGCAGGATGCCTCCGGCGGGGATAGATATTGGAAAGTCGAAATTTCAAACAAAAAAGTGAAAAACCTCGGCTCGGGTTGCCGGTCAGAGAAAATGAAGTTCGAGATCATCAATGACACCTGAAAAATACCGTTGGAAATCTGAATTGGGCTGTCGTGCATCAAGCGTTTCTTTCAACGGGTCGGGTGCAGTAATCAGGCTGCCAGAAAGAGCTTGTAAAACAGCGTGACCGCAAAAAGGAACATAGACTTCCGAATACCCGCCTTCGTGGACTAAAACGATCTTTCCATCGCAAAGATCGGCAGCGGTTTCTTTGGCCATCTCGGTAAGTTGGTGGAATGTTTCAGCTGTTGCCAGCATACGGCCAAGTGGATCAATCGCGGCTGCGTCATAGCCACATGCAACAACGATAACGTCTGGCTGAAATCGAGTTAGTGCCGGGAAGACGAGGCGGTTAAATGCTTCGATATATGTTGCATGGCCAGCCCCGGGGGGAAGGGGGATGTTCATATTAGCGCCTTGGCCGGCATCTGTGCCAGTGTCTTGCGCGTCGCCGGTATCAATTGGGTAGTTATATTCCTGATGTATTGAAATTGTCAGGACGTCGGGGTTGTCATAGAAAATTGCTTCGGTTCCGTTCCCATGGTGAACATCCCAGTCGAGCACGGCCACGCGGTTGCACAATTGTTCAGCTTGCGCCGCTTTTACTGCAATTGCGATATTCGCGAGCAGGCAGAATCCGTTTGGATATTCTGGCAGGCAATGGTGCCCGGGTGGACGAGACAGGGCATAGGCGTTTTCAACCTGACCGTTCAAAACTGAGAAAAGTGCATTTTTGGCTAAACCTGCGGACAGGGCCGCCAGTTCGAAACCACCTTGCGCGAAAGGGGTTCTGTGGCCCAGTTCACCACCGCCAGCGTCAGATATGTCCTTGAATTGCCGCAGGAATTTTTTGGGATGAACGCGGGTGAGATCCTGCCACGTTGCCGGCTGTGCGTTACGCATTATGAGATCATCACTAAGACCGGTGACGTCGATCAGATTTTTAAGACGGCGCTTGGTTTCGGGGCTTTCGGGCAGCCCCCCGGCGGCAAGCGGCTGGATCAGCCCGCCTAATGGCAGGGTAAAGGCGTAATTGCCACCTGCGTGCCAGAAACAGTGTTCGTCCCAAAAGAAACCCGTTTTCATTTCGCTTGACCCATAACTGCAGTATTCTTAAGGCGAACCATACGAATTCATATCATCAGGTCCATTGAAAACACGATCATGAAAAAAGCCGCGTTGTCTTATTTGGTAAAGCCAGAGGTCGAGATTGCCGTTTGGATGACACCCAATGCGTCAGGAAACGTATTGTTGGAAGAAGATGAAAAGTTGCGAATTTATGTTACGGCTACGCCCGTGGACGGCAAGGCAAACAAAGCAGCGGCCAAGCTGCTGGCCAAGGCGTTAGCAGTTCCCAAATCGCGATTGGCCTTGATCCGCGGGAAAACGGCTCGTGAAAAAGTTTTTCGGATAGCTTAACCGCCGGACTGGCGCAGACGATACACACCCTCTGGCAAATCCAGTGCAGCAGACAAATCGCGCAACTGAACATTCGACAAGGTGACTTTTTCAACCTTGTCTGTGCGTGGGTCAAATTGTTCGATGGTAACGCAGTCATCAAACGCATTAATGATTACATCTTCCTTCAGATGGGTGCCGGCCTCGTCAACGAGGGTCACAACCGTTGCATCAAATTCGTGCTCAATAGTAAACATGTCGTCAGACTATGGCGACGGAGAGGAATTGCCCAGAGCGTTCTAATCTTGTCTGGCTAAGGAGGTCAGATTTGATAGTCTAAGCGCGATTTGTTGATGGAGTGAGTGATGCGCCCGAGTTTTCTGTTCCCTGTGATATTGATAATTTCAGCTTGCGAGATGGTTATTCCCGAGCAGGAAACCAAGCCCTTGCGCAAAAGCACTTCAGCAACTGCTCAGGTTTCTGCCAGAACTTTTGTACAGGTGGTGGAGCGCATGGAACCTGTGGCCGAACGCCTGTGCCTTCAGGAAACAACGGGTGCGAATTGTGATTTCCAGATTGTCGTGGATACACGTAAAGGTCAGCCACCAAATGCCTACCAGACGGTCGACAGATCCGGACGGCCGATTATAGCATTTACGGTTAGTCTGATTGCTGCTGCACAAAATCAAGATGAACTGGCCTTTGTCATGGGGCATGAGGCCGCACATCATATTTCCGGACATCTGACACGAACCCGGGATTCTGCGGTGGCCGGCGCCGTTGTCGGGGGACTATTGGCAACATTGGCCGGTGCGGACGCATCCGCCATTGGGACTGCGCAGGATTACGGTGCCACGATTGGCGCGCGCAGATTTTCAAAGGACTTTGAACTTGAGGCTGACAGTTTGGGAACCGTTATAGCATTTCGTGCAGGGTTTGATCCCGAACGGGGGGCTGAATTTTTCACGCGCATCCCGGATCCGGGAAATCGATTTCTTGGAACACATCCACCCAATGCAGCGAGGATCGAAGTCGTGCGCGAAACCCTTGCAGGATTGCGATAACCTGGCTGATTTGACGATTAACTGCCCGAACGCGGATAAAGCATGATAGATTTCTAAATTGTCAGGCAAATATAGAATGGATTTTTGCCTTTTGTAGTCGTCTGATACATGCCGGGTTGCGCCCGGCTAAGACAGAAAAGTGTTCCTGTATTTTTGCCCGGTGGGCTAAGCTTCTATTTAGTCTGATGGGAAGGTTAATGAAAAATATTTTATTGATCGCAATGCTGAACTTGTTGATATCATGTGATCCGGTTGTTTTGGTAGACCACCCCCTACCGCTATTCGCGGGATATCGTGATCCGGCGGATCAATGTGTCCGGGTTGGTGAAAACAACTATACAAACCAATTCCTTGATGACAGCGCGGCGTTGGTGGGCTGCCCGGCAAGCTATGAGGGACTTGGTGTTTTTGTGCATGAATCCAACGGTGTTCTGGTGGGCGAAGCTCTGGGATATCTATTGTATTCGGTGCCGTTCCGCTAATAATCAATACGAGGAACCAATTTTCTATACCCGCAAATATTGGCGAACCTTTGCTTTTGTGGCGCGGTTGCTCTATTAAAATTATCGTTGAGGTCGCGTTGTCGGTGGGTACACCCACCAATCGATATTGATTTGGTAGAATGAACTTCGCCTTAATTCTTGGCAGACGGGGACAAAATGACAAAAACTTATTCATATGCGTGTAGCGACTATCCTGAAATGGATAGTTGCCCGTCGCAATTCACCAGCGAAACCAAAGAAGAGCTTTGGAAGCATATTGAGCTTCACGCAGTTCAGGCCCATGGCGAAGATCCTTCGTCTTGGACATCCGAAGATCGGGGTTTTCTGGACACTCTGATTGTTTCAGAATAGGCAATTGTACTGTTTCAACAGCGAATGCGTAACTTCAGACTTTTTGTCTGACCTTTTCAACTTGGCCTGCATTCCCCCGATGGGTTAACCATTCCCGATTAGGCAAGCGTATTGAGGGAAAAATGGTTCAGCGTGAATGGCAAAGATTTCGCAATCGGGTAATCTGGTCTTGCAATGGTTGGCTGGATTGTTGGCGCAACGAACCCAGCCTGCATCAGTGGGTCTGGGCAAATGTAGTATCAGCAGGCTTTGCTTTGACGCTGGATCTGGATGGGGCTGAACGCGCGTTGATACTGGCGCTTGGAATTCTGGTGCTCGCCGCAGAGTTGATGAATCCCGGGATTGAACGGGCGATAGATTACATTTCAAAGGATCACCATCCATTGGCAAAACAGGCCAAAGATGCTGCAAGTGCCGCAGTGGCCATGACGGGAATTGCCGCTGGGGTTGCATGGGTCGTAATCCTGATCGGTTAATGATCAACAATGATCAACAAGCAATTCGAGTGCGGTGCAATCAGAAGAAGCCATTACAAATGCGTGTTTTTGAAAATATCCTGACGGATCGTGGATCAAAATATGCTGTGTCTGGCGGCCCAGTACGCGACCGGGCAGAGGCGGTCGCATTTGTGAAAGAATTGCGGCGAGGTAAAAAGTTTGCCAAGGCGACCCATAACACCTGGGCGGTTCTTCTGGATGATGTCCCGTTAAAGAATGACGACGGTGAAAGTGGCGCGGGAATGATCATTCTGCGAATGCTGGAACGCGAAGAACTGCGCAATCACATCGTCGTGGTGACCCGCTGGTATGGCGGTGTAAAGTTGGGTGGTGATCGGTTTCGCCGGGTGCAGGATGCGGTTCGCTACTATTTGGAAGCTGCTAAGCCCCAGCAAAAGTTGTAGGGTGGAAAATTCCTCACCCTGATATTTCCGGACTTCCAGCCAGCGCGATCGTCATCCATGTCATTGATGAAGCCTTATATGCCGGGTAAGGTCAGATCTGGCCCTTGGGGTTGTTCATTATCTCAGTGGCGGCGGTTTTGCCGCCGGGTTTCATTATGAAAATTGTAACACGTGCATGCATTTACTTTCCCGGACCTAGTGTGTGCAAATATTTAGCTTCCGGCTGTGATACCCCAGCGCGATTCGTATGTTACCCAGGCTCTATTTTGCCCAGACGAATGCGATAGCCCTTGCTTCCAGCACCGGTTCATCCGGCTCTAGGAACGGGCAAACAAAAGAAGCCTTGCGAATTTTTTCAAATAGTAGGAAGCTCGAATGAGAAGTTTGTATAAGAACGGTCACACGGCGCGCATGGTTTTGTAATTACGACAGCGCTGACAAGGTAAGGTGGCGAATTCCGCCCATCTACCCTGAGATGTGCCGGAAATCCCGTAGGTTTACACTCAGGGCAGGGGGCTGCATTATGGCATTATCAACAGACATCTATGGCGGGATTGATGGGACCGGTCCTACAAGTAATGCCCAATACGCCGCAGAATTCAAAAACAGTTTCGTCAACAGATTGTACAAGAATTGGCACAGCCCACTGAAGACATATGATCGTGGCCCCGCTTGGAGCGGAAAAACCACAGCGGAAAGGTCGCAATCACTGGCCAGACAAATATCGATGAACTTGAAAATTTTCAGGTACATTAAAAAACCCGACCCATCTGTGGAACCACGAATATACCTTGCGGGATATAGCCGTGGTGGTGCGGCAGTAATCAACACGTGTCATTTGTTGAAAAACCTTGGCGAAAAAGTGCATTGCCTGTTTTTGTTTGATGCGGTCGATCGGACGATTACAATTGATGACGATCATACGATTGTTCCGTCAAATGTGCGGTTTTGTTTTCACGCTCTGCGCAGCCCGTCCAGCGCGTCGCGCGAGGTATTTGAAAACTGCGGCAGCGGCGCTACCGGTCACCGAATTGGTCTAGGTTATAAGGAACTAACTTTTAAATGTACTCATGGAGGTATGGGTGGTGTTGGTTGGACAACTGCCGGTGCTGACGGGTTCATCCGCGAAGAAAACCTGCCTGACTATAGTTCAGGAAAATATGCGGTGATGAAAGGACTAGGAATGAGCGGTGTTGCCGATATTTACAAAGTTGTCACCGATTCAGGACTGGCGCGCACGAACGTGACGCTGGCAATGGAAAAAGCCGGTTCAGCAAGTGTTTGGAGGTGGATGACAAAGAACCTGCAATATGCGCGTGTTCAGGGGCAAAACAAACTGGATGAACAACTAGCGGCCAGGCGGGGGCTGAGTGCGGGCAACACGTTACCACATTAAGGCCAGAAACACCGCGAACTCCATAATCGTAAGCGGTGCGGCGGGTTGGTGTTCCGTTGTGATGGGGGATAGTTTTCACGGTGGTTGTATAATTGGTGGTTTTAAGGTTGGGTAGGTTCTGGTTTCGGCGACCGGGGCCTTAACGTAGAATAATCCGAAGCTCCGTGTTTGGAGCGTTGCACTCATGCTTGGAAAGAGGTTTTTTTAAAACTGTTTCGCATACGGCGTATTGAATTGTTTATTGGCGGCAATGCAATTGGTCTTGCATTGTCTTACAGTGCAGCCAGTTATGAGTTTACGCATTATGGTGGGCTTGAACGGACGGCCTTATCATAAGATTGCAAATGTTTGCTTGCAAATTCAACAAGTCCCTTCCTCGAGCTATCTATCAACTTTTCCAAGTCTTCTTCGGTCGCATCATCAATATTTTTCACGCGTTTAATTGTTTGCGATGCTAGTCGCGTCCACTGACCAGTTAGTTTTTTGTTGTTCCCAGTATCTACAGCTTTCCCATCGCACAAACGATCATAAAACGCTCTACGGCTGGTTTGCTCCCCTCGTCCTATGATCCATCTGGCGTGAACGCGTTCACCATAAAACTCGACTTCCAATATCAAGACGTGCTTTGATTTGGTGAAATCCCCCGATGTGATATCTGGCTGGTCACCCCATGCGGGAACATAGCAACGCAGGTAGGTGTTGGAGCTAGAATCTTGGAGCAAGGTTATTCCCGTTCGTTCTTTGATTGCCTCAAATATTCCATTTAACATTTGCGGTGACTGTACTGCGATGCTGGCATCTCGCATCAAACTCGGGCGCTGACTTATTAAGTATTCCAGCGTTAATCCATGCTTTTGCCACAACTTGCGCGCGAGTCTTTCCATATCCTCATCTGGCACGAACATTCTCCTCAACATAGACACATACGATTGTAGTAGATCACGCGCGAGCGGACCACCGGACGATGACGTAAGGGAATTTTCAAGCGCCAAAGCAATTTCCTCAAACCCCATCGAAGTCCAAATGTCACTCGATGCTTCAGTGCCGGTTGGGGAAACCAAAAAAAATCTGCGCTTAGAATCGGGCCAAAGTTCTTCAGCGGCGGTCTGGTATCTTTGAAGCTGATCGCCGTGCTCCCCACTCCCGGTTTTTAATTCGATCACAAATAGTAGTTTGGGGGAATGGTCTGGCAGATGAATAACAAGGTCCATATTGCGGAACTCTCGATATACCTCGACCTGCCCAATATCCGTTAACTCAAGCTCGAGGCGGAGCCCGTGATCACCGCTTGTCGCCAAAAGCCGATCAATGAGGCATCGTAACACAGTTTCCCCAAATCCGTGTGGGGCAAGCGGGTCAAGGACATTTGCAAGAAAATTGCTGTGGCGAATCTCTGCGCTTGTCACCTTGAGGGCATCAAAGGGGCAAAACACACTCTGACGGTCTGAAAGTGATCGAAAGACCGTGCTAAGTGCAAATTCTGTCAGCTGTTCGATTTCGATATTTTCAGTCAATTAGCTCACTCTCCCCCACAAATCATACTCCCCTGCCTCATCAACCACCACTTCCAGAATATCCCCCGCTTTCAACCCCTCAAAGCCTTCATCAATAAACAGGTTTCCGTCAATCTCGGGTGCGTCAGCCATAGTCCGGCAGGTCGCTGCTTCCGCGTCCACTTCATCGACGATCACCTGAACCCGCGCCCCGACTTTCGCGGCCAGTTTCGCCTCTGATATCGTTTGCGCCTTTTCCATAAATAGGTTCCAGCGGTTTTGTTTAACCTCATCGGGCAGTTGGTCAGGCAGGGCGTTGGATCGCGCGCCAGCTACGTTTTCGTATTGAAAGCAGCCGACACGATCCAATTGCGCCTCATCCATCCAGTCAAGCAGGGTCTGGAATTCATCTTCGGTTTCACCGGGATAGCCGACAATAAAGGTGGAACGCAGCGTGATGTCGGGGCAGATATCGCGCCAGGCGGCGATTTCATCAAGGGTGCGGGTTGCGGCGGCGGGGCGTGCCATTCGGCGTAACACATCCGGGTGGGCGTGCTGAAACGGGATGTCCAGATAAGGCAGGATTAACCCGTCAGCCATAAGGGGCATCAAATCGCGTACAAACGGGTAGGGGTAAACGTAATGCATGCGAACCCAGACGCCGAGAGAACCCAGATCGCGCGCCAATGGCAAAATCGGTGTCTTTTCAGTACGGTCCTTCCAGTCAGTGCCATAGGCAGATGTATCCTGAGAAATCACCAGCAATTCCTTGACGCCGGCATCCACCAATCGTTCGGCTTCGCGCATCACAGCGTGCACCGGGCGACTGGCAAGACGACCGCGCATATCTGGGATTATGCAAAACCTGCATTTGTGATTACAGCCCTCTGATATTTTCAGATAACTGTAGTGTCGCGGCGTGAGGGTGACGCCGGATACCGGTAGCAGGTCGATGAACGGATCTGGATCTGGCGGCACAGCAGCGTGGACGGCATCCAATACGGCCTCGTATTGCTGCGGCCCGGTGACGGCCAAGATTTTTGGATGATTTTCGCGAATGTAATCGGGTTCAGCGCCCAGACAGCCAGTTACGATAACCTTGCCGTTTTCGTTCAGCGCTTCGCCGATGGCATCCAGGCTTTCGGCCTTGGCGGAATCCAGGAAGCCGCAGGTATTAACGATTACGGCACCTGCACCGGCGTAATCTGCGGATATGGCGTAGCCTTCAGCGCGCAGGCGGGTAAGTATACGTTCGCTGTCCACCAACGCCTTGGGGCAACCAAGCGACACCATCCCGATGGTGGGTTGGCCGGAACGGGCGGGTTCGGATATGCGTGCTGGCGGGGCCAGATCGGGGCGTAGGTTCGGGGGGTTCTGGGTCATGGGGGTGCGGTATAAACCACACGGGATGGAATGCAATTTTTGAATGACGTCCGGTTGTGTATGATCAGGCAACCGTAACAAGGGCACCATGATGGCCGACGCTGATTTTATCTATGTTTCTGACACTGACCTTGCCGCCCTTGGCATCACACCGATGGAAGTGGTTGGGGCCATTGAAAAGGCTGTGCTGCAAAAAGCGCACGCACAGCTTTGGGCGGCGCCCAAGGTATCGCTCCTGCCGGGAGACGGGCGGTATATGATGGCAACGCTGGCGGTATCAGATGATCCCCCTGTGATAGCGTTAAAATCTGTAATGGTTGCACCGGGTAATAAGACGCGGGTCCTGCCGGGTACCAACGGTGCGATCATGTTGCAGGACAGCGACACTGGCCAGTTGGTCTGCGTCATGGGGGCCAACTGGGTTACAGCCGTTCGTACTGCGGGGTTGTCGGCGGTGATGGCCAAGCGGCTGGCAAATCCCAAGGCGCAATCGATCGCTTTTATTGGGGCAGGAGTGCAGGCGCGATCACATCTTGAGGCGTTCACGGCATTGTTTCCGCTAAGCCAGCTACGAATATTTGGGCGTGGGCAGGAAAATGTAGATCTGTTGACGACAGCATGTCAGCGCTCAGCGCGCTATTTGTCGATGATCAGGTGCAGGAAGCGACTATGGAAATGCCAATGGTAGCGCCAGCCCTGATCCAGGGTGATCTGGAAAGCGTTCTGACTGGTATGACACAAACTGCTTACGACCCAAAAATCCGGTCAGCTTTTGTATTTCGCGGCTTGGCTGTTGGTGATCTGGCGGTGACGGGATTAGCCTATGAACGGGCGGTAAAATCGCGATGACAGCTTAGCTGCAATAGGTCGGTCTTTTCGCTTCATCTTTAATTACTGCATTCAAGTCACGCGCAGCGATATTCCCGATCACCACTCTACGGCCCATAATAAATCCCGGTGTGCCGACCATTCGAAGGTGGTTGGCAAGTGATATGGCACGTTTTTAGGATACGATAACCTTCCTATCCCGCAAGGGCAGTAAACTGGATATTTGGGCGCTGAATAATTGGGTCAAGCAGCCCGGATCTGCAAACCCCATACCCTGCAAGCGAAAGATCGGCACTGGCCAGTAATCTGCGGCGGGTTTGGCCAAGATTTATTGGCGAATGCGCCAGCCTGTTCGAAAGATGATCCATATTACCGCCAGACAATGGGCAAGAAATCCACAAACGGCAAAGATCGACACCCCAACGGGCACATCAGCGACACCGAAAAAGGACCAGCGAAAACCTGAAATCAGGTAAAAAACAGGATTGAAATGGGTAACAGTTTGCCAAAAAGGCGGCAGCATTGATGCCGAATAAAATGCCCCGCCCAGAAATACCAGTGGTGTTATCAACAACAGCGGGATCAGTTGCAGCTGTTCAAAACTTCCCGCCCAGATGCCGATAATAAATCCAAGCAACGAAAACGACACTCCCGTCAGCAACAAGAACCCGATCATCCACACCGGATGCGCAATGTCCAGGTCAACAAAAAATGCCGATGTTGCCAGGATAATCAGAGAGATCATTATCGCTTTGGTTGCTGCAGAACCGACATAGCCGATGACGATCTCGATAAATGACAACGGGGCAGACATCAGTTCATAAATGGTGCCAATAAATTTTGGGAAATAGATACCAAAGGATGCATTTGTAACCGATTGTTGCAACAGGGTCAGCATGATCAGGCCGGGTACAATGAATGCGCCGTAACCGACACCGTCAACGGATTGGATACGGCTGCCAATCGCAGATCCGAATACAACAAAGTAAAGCACGGTGGACAAAACCGGCGATATGACAGATTGCGCGATCGTGCGAAATGTCCTGGCCATTTCAAAAATATATATCGCCTTGATCGCCTGCCAGTTCATGAACGTTCCTCCACCAATCTCAGGAAGACCTGTTCCAAAGAGCTTTGCGAAGTGGCAAGATCGCGCACCGACAGGTTCGCCTGTGCAAGATCTGACAAAAGCCGGGTGATGCCCGTGCGCTCAGCTTGCGTGTCATACTCAAACAATAGTGAATGACCGCTTTGTAACAATGTGAGACCGTAGGCTTCAAGGCTGTCTGGTATAGCGTCGATTTTTTCCTGCAATTCCAATGTCAGCTGTTTTCGCCCCATCTTTTCATCAAAGTATCTTTATCTTCAACCAGTAACAGTTTGCCATTGTTCATGATGCCTATGCGATCCGCCATTTCTTCGGCTTCTTCAATGTAATGGGTGGTAAGTATGATCGTCACCCCATCGT
>Ga0209344_10000904_pt1 | contig 44156 bp, 65 predicted proteins | sample Cruoilmetagenom6_FD_187293 | JGI IMG/M metagenome (GOLD analysis project Ga0209344, IMG submission 187293) | Oil polluted marine microbial communities from Coal Oil Point, Santa Barbara, California, USA - Santa Barbara Oil Seep Sample 6 (SPAdes)... | ecosystem: Environmental > Aquatic > Marine... | reverse complement strand
CCACTAAGAATTGCTCTGCCGTTATTGAATTTCCCACTTACTTACCTCCCTCTAAATCAAGCCTATCCCAGTTGATAGCTACTAGTCCATACTCACCACCAACATTAACTATTGCGAAGCGGCCTGTGTCTGTCTTAAGCTCACCTGCCACTTCAACTTCATCACCAACAGTTAGGCCACAATCATCCAGGCCATCTACACTATTGACAATGCCAGTGTCGCCCTCTCTACCAGTCTTTGCCATCTTCGCCTTCCTCGTCAGTTTCATTAGTTGTGCTCTCTTCAGGTGCGTCCTCTTTAGCTGCACCTTCATTACCTACACGACCGTCTATAAGCTCCTTCAGCCAATCCTCTAAGCCTGCCCATACATCTTTGTCTGGACTATCCAAGTCGAATAAGACTGTTGGGTTAACCAACTGTGGGGCACTCTCCTCATCCTTCTTACGCATGAGACTTACACCACCAACATTGTTGAAGGTCTTTCCTACGTGTTTGCCACTACCAGCATTTGTCACCAGTGTTAGTAACACGGGCTTACCTAGTAGTTTAGAGAAATCACCGCCAAACTCTAGCTCAGGGTCTATTGCCTTGTAACGCTTAGTCGATGTTGAGTTATCTTGGCTTAAGCTGAACACTGGGAAGCGTTCTGTAATCCAACGTGGCTTGTCCTTAATCTCCTCACCATCCTCATCAATGCAAAACTCATCTAACAACTCATAAGTCATTAAGATGTGTGGTGCTGGTTTCTTCTCCTCACCTTTGAATGGTCGGCGCTTCTGTACACCTAAGTCAATGATCCTGACTATACGTGCTGGGTATCCACCTGGCTCAAGGTGCCCTTGTATAGGCATGTCCGAACTATTACTACTGCTTCCACTTCCTGCTTTAAGTCCCATATTATCACCTTTGTTTAATGTATTTCACTATAGTTATTGCCAAATTGCACAGTCACGCTTAACGGTTTATTAAGCTTGAGAGTTATATTAGCACTCTTAATTGCGTCTTGCAACACCTTTTCCACTTCTTTTTCCTTACCTTCTCCCACTGGTACGATAATCTCATCATGCATTTGGCCGCAAACTTTCACATGCTTCCTGCATCCCCTAACCCAAGTATCAAAACAATAGACACCTGTCCCCTGGTTTAGTGTGCTCCACCTATCCTTCTCAGCTCTCAAGGTATACCAGAATTTACTAACTGGGTTGTATAACCACTTCTGTCCGCTCACTGTTTTCACCTTAGCGTCTTCAGCAATCTTAATTACACTCCAGTTCTTTTTCCAGTACGCTTCAAGTAGCTTCTCAGCTTTGCGTTTACTAACCTTCAAGTTCCTTGCTAGTGCTGTGGCACCAATCCCATACACAGATGAGTAGTTCACAGCCTTATACTCCTTGCGTATGGTTGACATCTTACCGACATCACCCTCACCCAGCTTGTACAAGTCTTCTTCCTCCTTGGTCATAGCCCCAGCGAATACAGCAAGTGAGGTGTGAGGGTCATAGTCGCTACCACTCATCTCCTTGACATACTCAGGGTCATGCTCCCACATATAGTGTTGCTTAGTGTTGTCCTCAAGAGAACACATATCAGAGCCGCACAATACCATACCCTCTGGAGCTGTTAAGCACCCCCTAACTTCCTTGCCGTATGGCTTATCCGTACCTGGTAAATTCACAACAGTTTTATGTTTGAACCGTAAGGTGTTGGTTAAGCCGCTCACTGTAGCTTCGAGGTAGTTATCCTCGCTAGCATCCCTCATGAACCCTTTCAGTATACCTATTCTGTGCTTGATAACGAACAAGTCATCCAGTTCTGCAAGTGATGGCTCCTTGTCGTACAACAGCTTGATGCTCTCACATACACCACCACCTGTCAAGCTAACTTGTGGTATCTTCTTTACATCCCCTGTCTCCTTATCCCTATTATACTTAAATGTCTGTGGCTCCCAACCTAATGAGTGTAGCCAGGATTTAATCTGTGTATGTGAACCTGGGTTAGGCTGCTTAGGCTTACCCTCAACTTCCACAATACCCTCGTAGTCTTCTGGTAGATTGTGTTGCTTGAGTAGATCAAACCATTTAACACCTGTAGCAGACAGTGTACCGTCCTGTTTGAAGGGCTTTGCTGGTCTACCCTTCTTAGTGTATGTCTTAACCTCTGGCATGGCCTCAGCGAGCTTACAGAGCTTCTCAGCCACTATTGGCTCAAGCTTGCCTAGGGATTGTTCGCAATACTCCCTATCAAACTTCCAGCGTATAGCCTCTTGCTCACGTACGCAATCCATTTTAAAGGTGAGGTAGTTGAGGAACCTAATTATGTCTTCCTCACTGTCGTAAACTCTGCACAGTAGGTTGTATTGCTCCTTCCACAGTTTAGTGTTTATGACAACGTCTTGGTCACACCTGTGTACATACTCTTCTACTGACAAACCTTCCCAGTCGTCTACAACTGGCTTAGATATGCCGTAGTCCTTACCGTAAGAGTCTAGGCTGTGGCTAAACCTATTAGGCTCTAAGTACCAGCTTAAGGCTAATGTGTCTACAAGTTTAGCTTTTATCGACACATCCAGTAGTTTTTCAAGGACAGGTATGTCATATCGACATATGTTATGTCCTATAAGAGCTTTGGCACCTAGTAGGAACTCCCTCATACTTTCATAGGTTGTGAGGGCAACACGTTCACCACCAAGTTTAGTATGTACAAGGCAATGTATCTTAGTGGGGTTTAGTCCATTAGTTTCTATATCAAATACTGAAGCTTCAGCTAAGTAGTTCATACCATACCCCCTTAACCTACATTAATGGAGGATAATATAACACCCCGTGGCTCTTTTGTCTTTCCTAAGTACTTCACAGTAAGTTCATCTGTCTGATCTAGACTAACCCAATCACCTACGAAACACTTCCTCTCACTGCCATCTTTGTTGGTATACATCCACTTACCATTCTTAGTGTGTGTCACATCTCCGTCAGGGTGAATCTTCCTTGCATCTTTAGGTGATTTTGCAGCCACCACCATAGAGTTATAAGCCTCAAAACCAAGGTATTTGTCTAGTTCTACTAGGTATAAATTCATAACAACCACCAATTAAACCTCAATAATCCCTGTGGCATCATCTAAGACAGCCTCAGCTAGGTCTTCCTTAAGCACTTCATGCAGCTTACTCATCACATACCGACAATGCCTATGGGCTAATCCTGTAATGTTGCTAATCTCCAAGGGAGTGTAGGATAAGTCATAGAACAAGTGGGCGATCTGTTGAGTCTCGCTGTCACTCTTAGCAAATCGGTTTAGGTATACCTCTTGTACTAGCGGTATGTTGAAGTCAAGGGTGTAGCTAGGCTCAACCTGTTCGTTCTCACCCTTAGCATCAAGGGAGTAGCTCATTCCTTCCAGTCGTTGTGATCTCTGCATAGCTTTAGTGGCTCTGCATAGGTGTCTGTTGAGATAACGATCCATAGACTCTGTGGCTGGTGTATGTGAGTCAAGCTCTTGTAGAGCTGAACAGAACGCTGTCTGAACTACATCCTCACATTCCCTACCGACGCGTCTACGTGCATGGCTCATCATAGTCTTACGCTGTGTTTTGTACAAGAATTCAATATGACTTGTAGCACTCATATCTTCTGTTGAAATGTTCATAATTTTACCTACCTGTTTGTATGTTGTAGGTATAGTCTATAACTAATACCCAGCTGTTGTCAAGGGGCTTCTAGGGAGATCTTCCATGGTTAGGGTGATAGCCATACTTTAAGTTGGCGGCCTGGCGAGCAGCTATGGCTTCAGTTTTGTGGGTGAAGTAACCTAGATTCATGGCTTTTCCATTAGCTTTTATCTGAGCACACCACTTGCTGTTGGCCTTACTCCATGTAACACCCACAAACCCAGAGGTGTTGTCAGACCTAACCCCCTGATTCTTAAGGTTTTCACTTTGATTAGCCTCACGTAAGTTGACCCACCTGTTGTCAGTTCTGTCACCGTTTATGTGATCCACTTGCTCCACCGGCCACTCACCTGTGACATATAAGAATGCCAGACGGTGCGCCCTGTAGGGAGTAGCTGCTATGCTAATTATCCTGTACCCAGTGGACTTGTTAATACACCCTGCGATAGACCCTGCCTTTACTCCTTTCCTGCCCTTAACTCTGGTGAACAGTCCTGTATCTTTGTCGTAACTAAACAACTCCTTAATCTTACTTTGACTTAATTTTGCCTCTTTATCTTTGTTAATACTCACCTTAACTCCTAAATTTCATTCAACCTTCCGGTGTTTTTATCATACTGCAAGTCCACAGCCCCAGTCTGCCCATATGTCCTCTCACTTAACAATACCAGTCGCCTTTGATTACGCTCATCCTCAGATAGATCAGGAGACTTATCACCCTCCATACCTATGAGGATGTGACAACCCCGTGCCATTGCGCGACTTCCAGCAAATTGTGAACTCAAAACGCGACCACCCTCTTGGTGTGACTTACCTTGTGATGGATTACGGAGATGACAAAATATTAGTATCAATATGTTCAAATCCTTAGCCATCATCGACATCTCCTGTGTCACTGTCTGCAATAGTGTATTAGCCTCAGCCGCATCTACACCATTAGATAACGTGGTGATTGGGTCAAGGAAGACAACTTGTGCCCCCCAGTCTACCGCCTCTTCTATATCCAGCTTAACACTATCCCAGGTTAGGTTTTGATAAGTATCAACAAACTTAACTTTGCCACTAACCACCTCACCAGCTTTATCAAACGCCTCACGGTCAAAAGGTATATCAGGTAAATGGAACAACTCACCTGCCACTTGGCCACAAAGTAATCTGTAGCTGTGTGCTGGTAGTTCCTCACTCTTAATCATCAACACCTTAACGTCATCTTCCTTAATGAAGTTGGCTGCCATCTGATTTACTATGGTACTCTTGCCTATCTTTTCCCCAGCACCTATAAAGATAGTCTCGCCTAGCCTAAGCTTCTTAGTAAGGGCGTTCATACCTTCCCAGGGCCATGTCAATTCACCTTCCTTAACCCTTGTAGCTGCTTCCTCGTGAAGACTACTGGCCTCTACGAGCCTAGTCTTCTTAACCTCCTTAGCATCAAATGTAATAAGCTTATGCACCTGCTTACCCATGCCCTTTATCAAGGCTTCGTTGGGATCCTTAACATTTGGTAAGGTAATAGTAGTTGCCTCTGGTAACAGCTTACTAACAGCTACAGTAGCCTTATCGCCAGCTTCGTCTTCATCAAAGCATATACTAATGTGGGTGAAGTTTGCCTTAATCTCCTTCAACACCCGCTTAACATCCTTCTCAGCACTGCCAGCACCATGAGGTAGTGACACTACAGCTGGTATGTATTCCTTGAAGCTATCCTTAGTGTAAAGCTCTAAAATACGATGCATAGCTACACAATCTAATTCACCCTCACATACAATCAACCGCTTAGCGCCGCTCTCTAAAGCTTGCTGCCAACCAAATAGCTCCACATCCCTTTGATTACCAACCGACCAAGTGTTCTTTGTTTGTAAATGCTTAACTTTGTACCCAACAACCTCCCCGCCCTTGTAGTATGGCTGATATACAAACGCTGGGGTCTTCCCATCACTCTCAGAAACCCCAACCTTAATCCCAAAATGCTCCAGGCTAGCCTTCCTTAGTCGCCGACCCTTAAGGTCCATGCACCCTAACTTACCTATCTCCGCCATTTGTGCTGCAATTTCCTCAGCTGTCTTCTTAGGCTTAGCCTTAGGTGCCTTGCCACCACCCAGTGGGTCATCGACAAAAGTGTCACAGGCGAAACAAAAACCCGTGATACTCCCATCTTCCTGCTCAAAGACAGCTAGACCTTCTTGTGTTGTGTGGTCGTCACTGCACTTGTGGGGCATTTTTGCAACACACTGGCCCCGATCCCTTACCTGTCCCATAAAACCCCCTCTACGCGCTGCTACGCCTTCTTGTTGCCTTGTTTGTTAGTGTCGTAAGTGACTATACACCCGCACTTGGTGCAACACTCCACACGCCTAAAGCTTTGCTCGTGCTTACCTTGACAGTCAATTGCCCAGGATACTAACTTCTGCTTAGTTTCTTTGTGTTCGCATCTCATACCTCAACCCCTGCCTTGATCCAAGTGTGTCCACCATCTGTTGAGATTTTGTTAAACTTCAACAGTATGTCGTAAGTGTGAAGTCCTTTACTAGTTAACACCCCACCCTCCTTGACAGCCATAACTAAAACCCTCTCAGTATCACTAACCCACACCATACCTTTGGGGAATGTATCAATATCATAAGGCCTATATTCACACTTAGCCTCCTTAACCACCTGAACCTTCTCAGCGAATAGGTAAGACAATGGTACGCTACCGTCATCTGACATAACAATGTAGCCACCCACTGGTGTTCTGCCTAGTAACTTCTTGACGGGGTACCAACTACATATATAAGGGCTATCACTAACACGCACCAAATCTCCAGTTTTAATATCCATTCTATTCTCCAAGCTTAAGTTAAAATTCTATACCAACCTTTCCCAAGTAATCCAACCACCTATGTATCTAGTTCGGCGTACTTATAAGACAAGGTCACATTACCCTCATCTGACATAACAATATAGTCACCCTCTGGTGTCCTACCTAACAACTCTTTAACATTGTACCAGTAATACCCATCAGGGCTATCGCTAACCCTAACCATATCTCCAGTCTTAATATCCATTTTATTTTCCATCCTATTTCCCCTTAAGTCTTTCATGTATTGTATCGTAGACACTGTCATTAATCAAGTCTCTCATCTTGGCGCAAAGCTCCTTACATCCAGCTAGTGAAGCTCCCTTAGTAGCAAAGACAAGCTCTAACAACCTGTTAGCGTCCTCATCGGAGCACCACCCGTAAAACTCCTCACTCCAGCTTGATATTGTTAAGCTGTCTATAGCTTCCTGTGTGTCTGTGTGAAGGGCCACATCCTGGCTCTCTTGCTCATCTTCAAGTGTCTCTTGTTTACGCCTCAGTAGGCTGTAGTATTCGTCCAAGTTCATCTTAATTACCTCTACTTAGTTGGTTTAGCTGGGTTAGCTTCTATTGCATCAAATATATAAGCTTTGTTCTCTTTCCAGAAGCTTAAAGCCTCGCTGTCCATAGCCCCTATCTCTTGGTCACTAAAGCTTAACCACTCCTTAAAACTGCAATTCTTACAACCTATTTGTAGTCTATCAGAAGTGTAGCACACTTTGTAGGTAGGTGTCTTTATATTTTTAATATAAGTTTGATCGCCTGTTGTGCCCCATAGTCTAGCACCCCCTATGTCAGCACCCTCTAGGTAAGCACCTTCTAGGTTAGAGCATACTAGGTTAGCACCTTCTAGGTAAGCGCCTTCTAGGTAAGCACCAGCTAAGTAAGTGCCATATAGGTAAGCACCTTCTAGGCGAACACCTTCGCTAACAGCTTTCTCAACTGTTAGCTTAATGGTGTTATTCTCACAAGCGTGAGTGAATAAAGCCTTTCCTTTAGTACTCTGTATAGTTATAGCTTTCATAAATATACCTCTTTGTAATTAACCCCAACTTCCTCAAGCTGATTAGCCACACTTAGTAGGTCACTCTCAATCTCTGTAAACCCTAGCAACCTACCACCTGGTAGTCTTATTGTGAACCCACCAGAGCTATCAAGCTTGGCTGTAGCTAGTGTAGATCCTGCCTCAGACCTCAACAACCAAATGGATTTTACTTTGCTGTAGTCTACCCTGTGTAAGTGTGCCATATCAACCTCTATACGTTTAACAGATAGTCTAGCACTAGTAAGACTAGAACACCAGAGGAAATAACAGATAGTTTTAAAATAAGATCATTACCCATTGTTCAACCTCTTATTCCAGAATATATCTACATCCCCCCAGTATGACAACTCACCATCAGGCCAAAGAAAAGCATCAGATACAAAACCTTGCTTACAGTGCGGTACGGAACTACCGCCTAATAGGTTAAAATACTTCTTAACTATACCCAAGCTGTCCAGAAATCTTACAAACTCTATAATGTCTTTCTCTCTTTCAGTCATGCTACCCTCTCTTAGCCTCACCAGGCTGTTTAATTAGTATACCTACCCAACCATACCACCAGCTTGTATAAACCTCCCACAGGCGCTTACACAAGCCCTCAGGTTAGTGTTCAAGCTTATGTAGGACACCTTGTGCATGGCTAAGTGAACTGCACACTGTCACCTCACCTTGGAAGAACACTGCAAAGGCTCCAATGTCAGACACTTTAAGTGAACTATTATACTCTAGATCGCTCTCTTCTATGATTACTATTTTACCGAACATTTTAATTACCTCTTTGATTAGTAGTTATAAGCTTAACACAGCTGACTTGTAAAGCAAGGGCTATCGCTCAGTTAGTTTGTAAGCTGTGTCCTCTAAGGCAAACCAGGCTAGGTGATTTTTAATAGTGGTGTCTTCCTCAGTCTTGTATCCCATTAAGAAGCTTTCAACAACATGTTGATCCACTAAGGTGAATCCGGACACAAGACCAACCACAGACTCGCCAAGCTCCCTAGCAAGCTCCATTACAATCTGATCTATATCTTCCTTATTAGCATCACAGAACTCAACTGTATCGTCGTAGTAAGTAAAGCCACCATAACCACCAGCAGCCCCGTGGTTAGCCACATCAGACAATGTCTGTAAGGCATCCTCGCATAAACTGTCATACCCTAGTTGCTCTACCACTGCATTTTGTAATTTGTTCATAGTACTTGCCTCTTTGATTAATGATCTGATGTCGGCACCACCAAGGTTAGCTCCCTTTAGGTTTGCATTCTTGAATGAGAGATTGTTCATAGTGGTAGTTCCTCTTAGTTAGTAAGTACAAGCTTAACACAAACCGTAGACAAAGCAAGGGTAGGGACAATAAAAACTTAAATTAATTTTATATGTGGATATTAAATAGCCTGGGAATAGGCTTAGGGATAATACAGGATCCTGTACTACCTTGGTCATATTACAAGGGGGTATACCATAGAAGTAATACCCCCACCCCTTGTGTATCCTAGGTATTCCTATCATTCCTCACACTTACTACAACTCCTTATGTATACTTAGTACTCCTATACATACATATAGTCTATCTTATGTATAGGCTACAGCTATAGCTTACATACAGATCCTTATAAGCTTAAGTATATTATATATTATTTAAAAAAAAAAAAAAAAAGGAAAAAAAAAATTTCTCTTAAATCTCTAATAGCTTCTATATAGTAGTAGGACACCATTAGCCACACTTTAACACAACATTTTTGTAACCATTTATATTCCCTATTAAATACAAGCACATACAATACACCAAAACACTCCAGAGACACAAATAATTTGGCTAACATACCTTATAATTTAACCTATTTAAGCAATATCCAGTGTAAGTATACATCCACATAGGAGCTACCAGTAGTCTCTAGTGTAGGAATACCACTACCTTCACCCCTAGCATAGGCAACAAAGCTACCAGCACTATCAAACACACCAAACTCGTAGTCCGTTGTCCCTGTAACTTCATCATATTTCTCTACCATGTGTGTTATTCCATATGGTGTAACAGGCTTAAGGAATACATACACAGCTTGGTCACATTCAGACAGCTTCATGTCTGTGTATATTTCTTTAGTGTTAACCCTGAAGATCGTTTTCATAGCCATACCCTCATCATTGCATTACCCCCTCCCTCAAAAGCTCTGAGAGGGGCTTACAGAAGCTTCTAGCTATACTAGGAAGCTGCCGTCCACATTTATCCCCTTAATGACAACAGGATCATAGCTATCCTTATCACCCTCACCTGTGTATTCAATAGCTTCACCAAGATCAACACCTTCAAGCTGTTCTTTAAGCTTGTCTTCAAAGGACTTACCCTTATTAGCGTCAAAGTCATCATGCATAGGATAGTGATTGTTTATATTTCTCATAGTGTTGTTCCTCTTGGTTAGTCAGTAAGTATAAGCTTAACAGGTTGTGAGGAGAAAGCAAGGGTTGTTACAAATAAGTGTAATCAAGAGGGGATCAAGAGTACAGCCCTAGTGCTGCAAGCTTATAGGTGATATGCAGCAGCTAGCATCAAGAGCTACCAGCAAATCCTTAGGTGTTGGCCTTAGCAACTTACGTAAGCTCCTTAGGCCATTGCCTTAGGTAATACTGAGAAGCTCCTTTAAGCTTACAAGGGGGTGAGTAGCTTACGGGGAAACATAAGGGGAATAAGGAGAAAGGGTAGTGTAGGGAATACATAGATGTGTAGGGAACACACAAGGGGTAAAGCCCCTTGTCCCCCCTTCTCCTTAAGCTTGCTGAGGATGTCTCTGAGGAAAGCCCCTGAGCAGATGGCTGCAATTTCCTAGGCGCAAGCAATAGTCATGCCAAGTTATGATAAGCAATAGGCGTGCCAAGTATGTCCTAGCAATGTTCGTGCCAGAATTATTCCTAGGCAAGCTGCTGCTGGGGGACAGAGGGGGAAAGGGGTTGTACATATATGCTGTATAGCCCCTAAATATTTTCTCGCAGAAATTAGCCATTTCCAGCCCCTCTCTGGGGATGTCCTTCTCAGCTTAGGCATTTCCTGAGCTTCACAGCCCCCTAGGTGATTAAATAGGCCCTTTTCTGAGAAGGAGCTATTGGCTGTTGAGGAAGCCCCTTGACATAATGTGTAGGAGAGCCTGAGAGAGCTTCTGAGGAGTTTCCCTGCAGTAACTGGTAGGGTAGCTTAGGTATTTCCTTAAAAGCTCTCAGAGGAGCTTACAGAAGCTCCTAGCTATATTGGGAAGATGGTCTAGAATGTGTCTATATTGGTGAGGAGTAGGCAGCACTAGGGCTACAAGCTCCTGAGAGGCTGCTGGAGAGGAGCTAGCTATTCCCTAGTACATTCCCCCTCTATAGCCCTATAAGCCTCTCAGAGAGGCTTATAGGTAGGCTCTAATGTCAAAGTGCTTACAGGAGTGTCCTACTATATATTACGAGGTGACTTATGACAGTAGACAAGAAATTGATGACAGATGACAAAGGTGGGATGAGGACACAGAGCCTTTTCCTTGAAATGGGGTACAACTATGATGTAGCCATGTTCACTTTGAAGAGTCAAGATCACACAGCCAAAGGCAAAACTTTCATTAGCCTCAAACGATTATATCTCTCAGCTGAGGACATTATTGAATATGATTTTGCTAATACACATCTACTTGGTTGGGATCATTGGAAACGGCTATGTAATAACAAGCAGCTTGGGGAACATATCAAGGATTGGCGTGAAGAGCTTGAGCTTAAGCTTAGAGGACAAGCTGTTAAAGATATTATTGACCTCTCTGCTGAAGAGCGGGGCTTTCAAGCATTAAAGTGGTTGGCTGATAAGGGTTGGGGTAAGAGAGAAGTTGGTAGGCCAACTAAGGATCAGACAGACCATGAAGACAGAATGAATAAGCGGCTGAATGATGAGTTTGGAGCTGATGTCATCAGAATGAAAGATAAGAGGTAGGGGTGACTGATATGACTGGTGTGTACAACGAAGTGAGAAGGGCTTTCTACCAAGACCTTGAGGACAACCAACTGGAGTTTTTAAAAGTAGTAGTTGGACCATGTGAGAGTAAACCGGAAACTTGCTTACACTGCGAGGTGACAAAGAATAGTGTCGGCGTTGTTAAGATAGGCGACAGAGATTGGGTATGAACAATGTAGGAGTAGCACTATGGAACAGTGGTTAGCTGAAGCGTATGACAGAATAGACAGAATGCCTGAAGCTGCCAAAGAGATTAGGGAGAGGGCTTTAGTAGATCTCCCCTTCTTTGCTCGACTAGTGAACCCTGGGCACCTATACGGGTCTATACATGATTCAATCTTCAGGTGGATGCAGGAATACTCGCTATATGGGCAAGGTAATGGACTTACAGATAACAAGCTAATAATGCTTCCCAGGGGCCACTTGAAAAGTCATTGCGTAGCAACTTGGGCTTCTTGGATAATAACTAGGCACCCAGAAGTTACAATGTTGTATGTATCTGCTACAGCGGAACTTGCTCAATTGCAGCTATATGACATACAGAACATGCTAGGGTCTTCTACATACAGAAGGTTCTTCCCTGAGTACATACACCCACAAGAGGGTAAGCGTGAGAAGTGGAGCGTTAATAAGCTTTCAATAGACCACCCTAAGCGTGCTGAGGAGCGTATACGAGACTCCACTATAGCTACAGCAGGACTAACAACTACAACAACTGGGTGGCACGCTGACATAATCCTAGCGGATGATTTAGTGGTTCCTGAGAATGCCTATACAGAGGATGGTCGGGAGAGTGTCTCCAAGAAGAGCAGTCAGTTCACCTCTATAAGGAACGCTGGTGGCTTCACAATGGCTTGTGGTACAAGGTATCACCCAAAAGACATATACAGTGTTTGGAAAGAGCAAGTGTATGATGACTATGATGATGAAGGCTTGCTAATAGACAAGAAGAATGTATGGGAGATTAATGAACACGTTGTTGAAGAGGACGGTGTGTTCCTATGGCCAAGAGCCGTTAGGGAGGATGGTAAAGCTTTCGGTTGGGATCAGAGGGTGTTGAGTAGGACTAAATCTGAATACACTGACCAGACACAGTTCTTCGCCCAATACTATAACAACCCAAACGATAGTTCAAAAGATAGGATTAGTAGAGACAAATTCCAGTATTACAACCCCAGGCATTTAAGCTATCAAGGTCGTTGGTTTTACAACGGTAAGAAGCTTAATGTCTATGGTGCAGTTGATTTTGCATTCTCCCTTAGTAACAGTGCTGATTATACAGCTATTGTGGTAATAGGGATTGATTGTGACGGTTGCATATACGTATTGGACATAGACAGATTTAAGACAGACAAAACCTATGTGTACTTCCAGCATATTGCTGAGCTTCACTCTAAGTGGCATTTGAGCAAGCTTAGGGCTGAGGTGAGTGTTGCACAGAAGGTTATAGTTAATGCTATTAAAGATCACGTTAAGGATGAGGGTATGTCCCTCTCTATTGAAGAATACAGACCTACTAAGTCTGAGGGTTCTAAGGAAGAGCGTATTGAAGCCACCCTTGGTCACAGGTATGAAGGTTTGAAGATGTGGCATAGAGAGGGCGGTTGGACCCCACAGCTTGAAGAAGAGCTTGTGTTAGCTAGACCACCACATGATGATTTGAAGGATACCTTGGCATCTGCTGTAGGTATTGCTGTAGCACCTAAAGCTCTTAGAGGCGTTGGCCTTGATGAGATGCTAGGTAACAACAAACAACGGGGTAGCCGCTTTGGTGGTTACAAGGCCCATTAGGAGACAATATGTCAGATAAAGTAGCAGAGCTTAACGGCTTGATAAGTCAGGATGATGCCTCCGACTGGGTTAGCTCCCTTTGGGACAAGTTTAACCAACAGCGTGGTGGTAAGATTGATGAGTGGAATGAGCTTAGGCAGTTCCTATTCGCCACTGACACTACGTCAACCAGTGTTAATACACTCCCTCACAGCAACACTACAACAGTACCTAAACTAACGCAGATTAGAGACAACCTACATTCAAACTACATAAGCTCTTTGTTCCCTAATGATGATTGGCTATCCTGGCAGGCTTTCTCTGCTGACTCAGCTAAGAAGTCTAAGGCTGAAGCAATTGAAGCTTATATGTCTAATAAGACACGAGAGGGTGGGTTTAGGACAGAGATTAGTAAGTTGTTAATGGATTATATTGACTTCGGTAATGCCTTTGCAATGCCCTCCTTTGAGGCTCGCTACAGGAAATTAGCTGACGAGACAATAGTAGCTGATTACATTGGCCCTAAAGCTGTTCGTATAAGCCCTCTGGACATTGTATTCAACCCACTAGCAACCTCCTTTAAAGATACATTTAAGATAGTACGGTCAGTTAAGACACTAGGTGAAATACAGAAGATGGCTAATGACGAGCCTGACCAGAGATTCTGGCAGGGTATTGTCGATAAGCGTCTTGCAATACGTATGGGAGCTTATGGCCCTGAAGATTGGAACAAGGCTAATGCCTATTCACTAGATGGGTTTGGTGATTTGTACGAATACTACATGAGTGATTATGTAGAGATATTAGAGTTTTATGGTGATTATCACGATACAGAAGCAGGTCTACTCAAGACAGATGTAGTCCTCACAATTGCCGATAGGTCAATGACTATTCGTGAAGAGCCAATACCATCATGGTTCGGTGGTGCTCCTATATACCATGTAGGTTGGAGGCATAGGCCAGACAACTTGTGGGCTATGGGGCCGTTAGATAACATAGTGGGTATGCAATATAGGTTAGATCACTTAGAGAACTTAAAGAGTGATGCCTTAGATTTAGCAGTTAGCCCCCCTATTAAAGTTATCGGTGAAGTTGAAAGCTTTGAGTGGGCGCCTAGAGAAGAGATCACCATAGATGAAGGTGGCGATGTAGGTGTAATGTCAGTTGACCTCAATGGGATAGCAGCCGCAACAAACAATGCCATACAGCTTATGGAGTTGATGGAGTTGTTTGCAGGTGCACCAAGGGACGCAATGGGCATACGAACTCCGGGCGAGAAGACAGCTACGGAGGTTAACCAACTCAGTAATGCAGCTGGACGGATATTCCAAGAGAAGATCACACACTTTGAGGTTGAGCTATTAGAGAAACTCCTCAACGGTATGTTGGAGACAGCCAGACGTAACTTAGATGAGAGTGATGTCATCCGTATAACTGATAGTGACTTGGGGGCTGTTGAGTTCCTAACAATCACTAAGGAAGACATTGTAGCTAATGGGGTTATACGCCCTATAGGTGCCAGACACTTTGCTAAGCAATCTCAGGATCTCCAAAACCTCATAGGTGTGTTCAACTCTCCGTTAGGTGCTTTAGTTGGACCACATACATCAGGTAAGGAACTTACAAAGCTTGTTAACGACATTGCAGGTTTAGATGGATATAACATATTTAGCCCTAATGTTGCTGTGTTTGAACAACAAGAGACCCAACAGATAGCCAATCAGGCTAGTGAGGACTTGGAAGTGCAGTCACAGACACCAGCAGAGGGTTCGGCAGAAGGTGAGCCAGAGGTAGACCTATGAAGAAGAGTTGGACTAATGGCTTAGACGAAGATCGTGTAGAGTACATACGGGGGGCCTTTACCTCCTCTAACCTCATAAGAAGCCGCCTAGAAGAGATGATACAGCAGCGCATAGGGGCCTCTTATAAGCTTAGCAGATCTGAGTATGACTGCCCCAACTGGGCACTACTACAGGCTGACTCAGTAGGCTACCGAAGAGCTTTAGAAGAAATCATATCACTAATTGAGTGAGTCAGGTTCGCTTATGGGATACAAAAACAAAGAAGACGTAGTACAAGGCACTATAACAGTACAAGACTTATTGGATACCACGGAGATGTTAGACAAAGTGGATAGGGAGTGTTCTGAACAAAAATCTAAAGCTGCTAGAGGCCTTTTTAAGCCTAAAAGTTTTGATAGGAGTAAATTACCAAGAAGCAGTCGGATTTAACCATATCACTAATTGAGAATTAAGAGAGTAAATAATGACAGACCAGTCAGTATTTGAATCAAAACCTAATGAACAAGCACCACAAGAAGCAACACCACCTCAACCAGATTCTAACTTGTTTAATGACCAGTTAAGCATGATTAAGAATGACAAAGGTGAGCCTAAATATGACTCAGTGCCAAAGGCATTAGAAGCTTTGCAACACTCACAGCAGTATATTCCTGAGATTAAAACCCAGCTAGATGCTAGGGATCAGGAGATAGCAACTCTGAAAGAGCAGTTGGCAAAGGCTTCAACTTTGGATGATGTCGTAGATAGATTTACCGCGAGTCAAGCTCCAGCTAGTGAGGCCACACCAGCGCCAGCACAAGCACTTGATGAACAGGCAATAATAGCTATTCTTGATAGTCGAAACGCCCAACAGGCGCAGTTACAAGCTGCACAGACTAATGAGATGGCAGTGAGTAAAGCCCTTACCGATAAGTTTGGTGACAAAGCTCAGGAAGCCCTTGTTAGCAAGGCAGCTGAGATGGGTATGTCAACAGATGAATTGAAGAGCTTAGCTCAAAAGAGTCCCACAGCAGCTTTGCAGTTATTTGGCACAAGTTCTGTGGCGACAAAGCAACCAGTGCAATCCTCAGTAAGTATACCTATGAACCAGGAACAACCTAGTGGGTTAGCCCCACCTGAGAAGTCCTTGCTAGCAGGTTCAACTTACAAAGACCAGCTAGATTACCTGAACAAGGTGAGACAAGCTGTACATTTAAAACATGGCGTACAATAACTTTTAGTTAGGAGCTAAAATATGCAACTTACATCTAATACTCAAGCTTTCATTGATGCTGAAGTCTATTCAGATTTCATCTTATACAACATGCATGACGGAGAGCTTGGTGAACAGTTCTACCGGAACATCTCTGACTTCCAGTCTGGTGACACCCTCAACATTAAAACTGTTGGTACAGTCACTTTGCAAGAAGCTTCAGAAGACACCCCCATCAACTACAGCCCTATCGACACAGGTACAGTTACTCTGTCCATGACTGATAGTGTTGGTGATGCATGGCACGTAACTGACGATCTTCGTGAAGACGGTAGCCAGGTTGACCAGCTCATGACAGCTCGTGCAACTGAGTCTACTCGTGCTTACCAAGAGCATTTTGAAACTCGCTTCTTTGCTGTGGCTAACGCTGCACAGACTAATGCTAATGCAAACGCTATTGATGGCTTTGCTCACCGTATAGCATCTTCTGAGACTAACAACGTATTTGCTCTTTCTCAGTTGGTTTCTCTGCGTTTAGCTTTCAATAAGGCTAACGTACCAGCACAAGGTCGCGTACTCTTCGCTGACTCTGTTGTTGAAGCAACTCTGAACAACTTAGTAACAATCACTTCAGACGTTTCTCCTTTCGCTAGTGACATTCTAGCTAATGGTATGTCTAGCAACATGCGTTTCATGATGAGCCTATATGGTTTTGATATCATCTTAAGCAACCGTTTGCCTACTGGATCTTTCAGTGATGGTGTAACTGCCGTAACTGACGCTGTTGCTAACATAGCAATGTGTGTTCTTGATGACCAGTGCAAGCCTATCATGGGTACTTGGCGTCGACGTCCTGTTGTTAAGGGCGAGTACAACAAAGACCTTTTCCGTTCTGAGTTTACTTCACGAGCACGTTTTGCTCTTGGTGCTCAGCGTGTAGACACTCTCGGTGTCATCATCACTTCAGCATCTAACATCTAAGGGGAATTAAAATGAGCTACGAAGACAGTGCAGGATTGAACGTAAGCAATCACTATGGTGAGCGTAAGGTTGGTGGGGCTATTGGTCACATCAAATCTGAAGGTTCATACAAAGAGCTTACAATTGAAATTACAGGTGAGATGCTGAATGACAGCTTCCGTCCTGAAGTAATCTTACCAGCGGGTGCTCTACCTGTTGAAGCTTACATTGACGTTAGCGAAGTATTCGCACTTGGTGGAACCACTCCAACTATCTTGGTTGGTACTTCTGGAAGTGAAGCTACTAACGGTTTGGTTGTATCTGAAGCTATTGCTGAAGCAGTTGCTACAGAAGACCTTAGCGCAACTTTGACTGGTACTTGGGGAGCTTCTTTAGCTGCCGCAACTACTGTTGGTGTAACTCTAGGTGGAACATCACCTACAGCTGCAGCCGCATCTGGTAAAGGTCGCTTAGTAGTACGTTATATTTCTATCTAGTAAAACAAGGGGGAGGCGATTGTCTCCCCTTTCCTACCTATTGAGAGGATGTTATGGCAGAACACAATACATTGACAGGGGCCAGCTTACACGAGCCTAAAGGGGCAGCGGCAGCATCTTCTGGTGAGGTTTATACAGCTGACGGGGCTGGTAGCGGTGCTTGGACTGAGATTGCAATAGCTGGGCAGAGTGCAGCAGCGGCAGATGAAATACCTAAGAGTGATGGCGCAGGTAGTGTCACTTGGGTAGAGAACAAGGTGCTGACAACCAGTATTCTTAATAGAAGTGAAACAATAGATCAGAACCCATCAACAACAGATACACCATTGCAGATTACTTTCGGTGCTGCACACAACACAACAGAATTCGATATATCAGCAGCAGGTGCCATAACTTGTAATGTTACTGGTTCATACATCATTAGGTTCAACTTCAGGTTTGCTAGGACATCAGGTACAGGTACAGCAATCCTAGTGGGGCGTTACCTACTAGATGGTGTAGAGGCAGCCTCACCAATTACTTGTGAACTTACAGGTGCAGGTGACGTAGTCCCATATTCAGTGTCAGTGCCAGCTCAATTGACAGCAGGTCAGGTACTAACTGTAGAGTTGCTACGTGACAGTTCAGGTAATGATGATGGCGGTTTAGCTTCATTCAACCCCACGTTAGCTGGTTGGGGAACTGTTGGTAGTGCATTAGTAAGTATAGACAAAATGAGAGTTGGCTAATTATGAAGATGACAGTGTTAGAAATCATACAAGAAGTGCTGTCCTACATAGATGGCGATGAAGTTTCAACTTGGGATCACACAACTGAGAGTGAGCAAGTATACACCATAGTCAAGGCCACCTACTTTAACATGATGAGCAATAGGCTATGGCCCCACCTACGAAAAGGTGTGACTGTAGCTACCCTAGCTGATGTCAATACCCCTACACATATGGTGTTGGCTGACACTATTAAAGAATTGTGCTTCATCAATTACAATGTGGCCACAACTACAGACACAAGAAAGAAGTATACTGAGCTTAAGTACTTGTCAGCTGAGGAGTTTATCCACAGAACTAACCAAGAAGACGACAGTCTATCTGAGGTGCAAGTGGTTACAGATCTGTCTGGTATTGAGCTAATGATACGTAATGACAGAGCACCCACATACTACACAAGCTTTGATGATGAGAACCTTGTGATGGATAGCTTTGACTCAGCTGTTGCTACAACACTTGAGACAGCTAAGGTGCAGGCACAAGCCTATGTACTCCCAGCTTGGACAGATGAGACAGATGCATTCATACCTGACCTACCTGATGATGCTTTCAGGAGCTTAGTTGAGAGCTGTAAGTCAGTGGCTTCACAGAGCCTTATACAGACAGCTGACCCAAAGGCAGAGCAAGAGGCCACTAGGCAGAGTAGGTGGCTAGCTAGGAAGGCTAGACGTGTTGAAGGTGGTATTAAGTTTGCAAGCTTTGGTAGGAGGAAGTAAGATGACAGCAAAGGTTATAGGCCAAGAGTATAAGGGCCACAAGATTATAAACAGCTTCGGCACTATGTTTGAGATAAAGGCATTAGGCAAGGGCACAGTTAACAAAGACCTCCGTGGTATGTACACAAGTGCAGCAGCGGCTATGCATGATATAGATAGAGTTAAGTCAATTGCTGCGGAGAAAGACAATGGGACAAAGCAAACAGGTTAAGGAGTTTAGGAACTTCACAGGTGGGTTAGTCACTGATGGCCCCCTCCTAAGTAGGGCGGATAACACCACAACTGATGAAGCTAATTTCAGAATTAATAAGGACGGTAGTAGATCTAGAAGGGATGTGCTGTACAAGGATAACAGCTCTGCAGATTCCTATACAGCATCACAAGGTTATGACGCGACTGTTGACGTAGCCATCACCACCTTCGTGTGGGAAGCGGCTGGTGGAATTCCTGGAAATGACAGGGTCGTGGTGCAGGTAGGTACCGAGGTGTTCTTGTCAGCACAATCAGATAGTATACCTGAACGTAACCACATAACATTCCCATCAATCACTTCCAACTATACAATACCAATGTCATTTGCCACTATGAGTGGTAAGCTTATAATAGCTACAGGCCAAGGTGAGCCATACTTAGTATCACTTAGCGCAGCTGATGTAATAACTGTTGAGCAGATAGCGATAAGGGTTAGGGACAGCTTCGGTGAGGCTGACACAGGTTCAGCATTCTCTGGTGAGTTTAGTCCATTAGATGACTTATTGTCTGAGGGCTTCCTAGATGAACGCCCCACCACAATGACTAGGTCACATGAGTATAATCTCCGTAATCAAGGTTGGGGTACTAAGAGGACTTCATACACAACTGGTAGGACAGAGTATGACCCCATTAGATTGTTTAATACGGATTCAGGTGTCTACCCATCTAATGCAGATAGCGTAGTACCTTGGCTAAAGACAAACCCTAATGCTGGCGCCAACTCATTCAGAATAAGATTTGATAGTGAGAGTCTTGAGAGTAATACACCAACTAACAGTAGAGCGCCATATGGCTCCTTTGTTATAAACCTCCTTAGTCGTGGTCAGAGTAGGGCTACAGAGCTTGAGAGGGTTAACACTAAACAGGGGTTCACTACATTTGCCGGATCTATATCAACTGATCTATCCTCTGGTGGCCCTAGGCTTGTAGAGGAGTTTGCAGGTAGGGTGTGGTATGCTGGTTTCTCAGATGAGGTAACTGGTGGCACAGACCACTCACCTACGTTATCCTCTATATTAGCTTATAGTCAAAGTGTAGAGAAGGACTCGCAGATAGGCAAGTGCTTCCAAGAGGGTGACCCAACACATGAGGATCAGCCAGACCTAGTTGACACTGATGGTGGCTTCATAAAGATTGCTGGTGTCTCAGATGTAGTTAAGTTGGTTGCTGTTGATGACTCGCTAGTTGTGTTTGCACGTAATGGGACCTGGGCTATATCTGGTGGTGAGAGCTTATTTACAGCAAACAATCAGTTGGTGTACAAAGTGTCGGATGATGCCATAGTGCAGGAAGGGTCAACAGTTAAGGTTGGCAACACTGTATATTTCATGAGTGACCTAGCAATACACAAGATAGGTAGGGATCAGTCCGGTAGGTTATCATGCATTAAGATTTCTGATAAGGTATCAACACTATTGTCAGACTGGCAACCATCAACCTTCTCTAACCTATCTGGTGTCTACGATGAGTTTGAGAATGTCATTAAGTGGGTGTTTGGTAATAACCTCCGTAATGCAGGGGAAGCACAGGAGATTGTGTACAACTTAAATTTTGATGCATTTAGCTTTAACACATACCCAGGGGCTGTAGACCCAGCTAATGGTAACTCTGTTGTTGGTTATGTAGAAGTGCCATCAACTGACATAAACTCATTCTTAGAGGTGGTTACTGACGGTGGTGTGACAGTCACAGATAGCGGGGCCGATGTGGAGTCATCTGTCAGCTCTGTCTCTCGTGCGCCAGTGAGGCACAGGTACCTATGTACTGTAGGTGACACAGTGTCAACAACATCATTACAGACATTTGGCACCACCACTAACAGGGACGGGTTCGTCGGTGATTACAGTGATGTGGACTACGAGATGCAGTCATATATTAAGACACCGCCGCTAACACTACCAGAGAGTTCTAGGCGTAAGTCTTGTCCTTATGCGGTGTTTCACTTAGGTTTTTTCGAAGGGCCAGAGGTATCTGTTGGTTCGTCTTGCCTGGTGACACCTAGGTGGGGTTTTGATGAGAAGTTTGGCAAGACGTTTGAGGCATACAAGACTACTGATCTTTTGTTCCCTGGGACTATCATATCGTCTAGACGTAAGATAAGGGGTAGGGGCAGGGAGTTATCATTCCTCATGGAAGCAGACCCAACACTACCACTAGTAATATATGGCTGGGGGATGGACATTGACACAAACAAAAAGCTGTAAAGTGATATTCAAAGAGACAGCAAACTACTGCTTGTCATACATCCACAATGGTTGTGAGTTCCACGTACACTGTGAGGTGTATAACTGGAAGCTTTCAGTCATGAAGGAGTTGTATGTAGAGTTTGCTCACCTACTTGAGGTGGCAAGTGACATGGGGTTTTCTGAGGTGTGGAGTGTCACACCTAACCCTAAGTTCTGCCTCCTCTTTGGTGGTATTGACACTAACACAAACCTTGCAGGTTGCAGGGTTATGTACTGGGAAATTTAGGAGGTTAGTATGGGTACTGGAGTTCTTATAGGACTAACAGTGACAGGTGGTGTGGCTCAAGTGGCTGGCTCTCTTAAAGCTGGTGAGAAACAAGAGGAAGCAGCATTCGCTAATAAAGCCTCACAAGCTCAAGCTACAGCTGAACAACGCAGGCAAACGGTGAGGGAGCAGCGTATTAGGAAGGCTAGGATTGTAGCCGCTTCACAAGCCAGTGGTACAGCTGGTAGCTCCTCTGAGCAAGGTTCGTTAGTTGCATTAGACACCTCCACAGCTAGCAACATAGCTTTCGGGAGGAGTCAAGAGGGTTCTGCCTTAGCTCAGACAGGGGCTTTGCAGAAAGGTCAGAATGCACAGAATAACGCAGCTTTAGCATCCAGTGTGTTTAATCTAGCTGCTACTGGTGTTGAGTATAACGCGAATAAACCTAAGTAGAAGGTAGGTACAGATGTCGTTAAATGAAGATTTAGGCGAAACTATAGAGCCAAGCTCTGAACTATTCAAAACAGAAGAAGAAAGACCAACTCTCAGTCCTTCCTCTAACTCTAACTTAGCGGCACACGGGGCACTACTTACAGGCGATGAGAACATTGGGGCAACCTTTGATTTAATATCAGCAGAGCTTGCCGATGGTGGCGTGTCTGAGACTAGCACTTCCTTAGTGCAGTTAGCTAAAGATGGCGCACAGCAGTCCTCAGAGGACGCTCTTACAGAGATGTTGCTAGACCCTACCGTAAGTCAGGTTGACAAACAATCGGCCATACATGGCTTCTCACAGCTTGCTGTTAAGCCTACTAGTATACAAGATGTAGTGAGTGAGCAAGCTTTGATAGCTCCCTCTGAAGGTGAGACTGTTGAGGCTGAGGTTATACGTATATCCACTGCACAGCTCGTCACTGAACTTAACGATTTCAAAAGACAGAAGACAGCTATACTGAACGCTGCCGCTGCTGAAGGCAGCTCTGAGACAGCTGACATAGTGCTAGACCTAGTTGAGATTATAGCGCCTTTCACTGAGAGTAAGCTAGTCACACAGGTTATGGGTGATGTACGAGGCAAGCATAAGCTTAAGGACTTCGTATTGAGTGGTAGTGCTAAAGAAGAGCTTAGATCTGCCATAGCTGCCATGCCTATTGACCAACAGCTTGAAGCCTCACAGAAGGTTGTAGATATAATATCTAAGAACTCTAGTATAATACTTCCAGGTGATAATGACTTTGCTAAGCTAGACTTACTACGCACAGTCCTTGAGGATGGGTATTACACACAAGCTGACAAGTATTTAGATAACATGGTTAGCCTTCTTGACATGACAATACTAGGTGGTGCTCTTAGCTCACCTGTGCGTGGCCTGAAGAAGCTTGTTAAAGGTTTTAGAGGAGCTAAGGCACCATCAGTTGGTGACACTGTTGCAGATGGTGTTAAGTCCACTGTAAGTCCATCGTCTGTTAGCCAGAACCTAAAGGACACTAACCCAGCTAAGTCTAAGAACTTGCATGACGCTGTAGTGAACAGTGAGGGTGATGACGTAGCTAAGGCTGCTTACGGAGCTGACAAGAATGAAGCTGTTGCTAATGACTTGCTACAAGAGGTTGCTAAGACTGATGGTAGTGTTAAGAACAAAGTTGGAAACATGGGATCTAAGAAGGACCAAGAGATTACAGGCAACCCTGATACATTAGAATTCAATAAGAAAGATGGTCAGATATACTACTTCGAACAAGAGAAGCGTTCAGCTAGGGCGCACATAGCTAATGACCTACATAACGCATTAGGTATTACAGCACGCAGTGAACTAACAACTGTTGAGAGTTTTGGTGGATCTACACGCTTTAGTATGAAGTTCGGCCCCAAGAAAAAGGGCGACTCTAAGGGATTGGCAGTTGTGTCTGGTGTTAAAGGTAAGGGTGAGTTAGCTACAGGTAGTGACCACACTGGCATAACACGCTACAGTATGAAGTATGGCCCTGAACAAGGTGGTTGGTCAAATGCTGGGGATGCTATTGAGGGCGTTAAAATCAGCTTGAGAGATCTTGGTATAACAGATGACAATATCAAACTCCTATACAGAGATGGTGAGAACTACGTACCGACCACACTAGCTGATGAAGCTAAGTTAGCTGATGGACCACAAGATTACATTGTACAGGTTGACTACGACTACAAGGTCAACCCTATGGATGTCGAGGAGTGGGCTAAGCCTGACGTGAAGCGTAACCTATTTGATAGAAGTGCTCTGCTGTCTGGTACAAGTAATGGATCCTTCCAGCGACACCTACTTGATGCTGCTAGTATGCTTGACCCTAAGCTTACAGGTGGTGCTGCACAGGTTATAGATAAGTCTGCTGAGCTGGACAGGAAGCTGGTAGAGGAGCTTAAGAAGTTCTCTGACACGTATGTGGCCCTACCTGCTGACAGACAACAGATGGTTGAGTCTCTACTTAAGGAAGCTAACTTCAAGAGTCAAGGCCCTAACCTAAACAAGCTTATAGCTGATGGCTTCACGCCTAAAGAGATTGAGGCACTATCCTCATGGAAGAACTTCGGTGACACTATGTACTGGCTGGAGAATGCTGACTTAGTTAAGACGCTCTCTAATCAAGGCTTCGGTGTTATTGATGGCACTAAAGATGGATCTAAGCTGTTTGCTAAGGGTATTCAGAGAGGTGGTGTCAAGCAGAATGCTAGAGTGTATGACCCTATTAAGGATGAGGTTGTCACACTGTCCGGTAAAGAGCTTGACGATCTATATGAAGCTGGTGGGGAAGTTGCTACATTGAAGCAGCCAACTATGATTGATGATGACATGGTTGACCTTATAGTGACCACAAATAAGCCGGGTGCGTCCTACTTGAGAAGGTTGAATCCTGAAGACTCAGTATTGACTTACAAGCCTTGGCACTATCAGGTGAGATATAAGGCTCCATACTTCATAGACGAGCTTGTACACAACTCTAAAGGTGAGTTCCTATACAAGAAGGCTGTTGCTGTATCTGGTAATGTTAAAGACGCTGAGAGGGAAGTTAGACGCCTCACAGCTACAACTGGCAGACAGTATGCACCACCACGTAGGGATATCAAGATGATGGACTTAGGTAGTGAGGACTACTGGAGCTTACAGGTTACAACCGGCAGAACATCACAGCGTGTACGTGGTAAGCGTCTTGAAGATTCCACTAATCCTATGAACTCTGGAGCAGATAACCAGTGGGTGCTTGGCCCTATTGATAGTGCTATAGCAGCTGCTAGGAATATGTCTAAGCGAGCTTCCACTAGGGACTACCTAGACGCCACTAAGGCAAGGTTCATGGAGAACTATGGTGACTTGATACCTAAGAACAAGTATGGTCAAGTTGCCTTCCCAAGGACTAGCAAAGATATTAGTAATATGGGTAGTGTTGGTAAGGGACAATCTAAGCGCCTTGCGGATGCTAGGACAACTTACGAGTATATCAAGAGTGTTGAGAATGGTTATGTGAACTCACTGGATGATGCCTTCAAGGCTCTGTTCCGTGGTGTAGGTGATATAGCTGGTAGCATGGGCCTTAAGAAGGTTGAGGGTAGTGCTAATTTCATGGCTGATAACGTCTCTATCACTAGTGACACTAAGCAGCTGGCAACCACCTTGTACATTACAACTAACCCACTGAGACAGATTGCTGTGCAAAGCTCGCAGGCTATGCAGTTGATGGCTAACTTCCCAGGGTATGTTGGTAAGCAAGGTTTGGCTAGGGATATGTCGTGGTTGTATACATTGATGAGTGCTAATGGTGAAGTTGGTAGTACAGCTAAGAAGTTGATTAAGGCAGCTGGACGTACCGAGACTGAAGCTAAGGATATGTACAGATGGTTTATGGAGAGTGGCCAAGCTTCTGGTATTGACAGACAAGCCCTTGTTAAGGGATCTCTGACAGACCTAGTTGAAGCGTCTAAGATTACTGGTAAGAACACCATACTGTCTAAGACATTGGGCACACTACGTAAGTATGGCTTCGATGCTGGGGAGACTGTTAACGTTTCAACCTCTTGGTTAGCTCACTACGACAAGATTAGCAAGGCTAAGAAAGGTAAGCTTACACAAGCTGACTTAGATCAGATCTCTGCTAGTGCTAGGAACTACACAGGAAACTTCAATGATGCGGGCCGTATGCCTTACTCAGAGAACTTCTTAGGGTTGATCTTTCACTATGCTCAGGTTCCACACAAGTTGATCTTGACAGGACTTACTAACAGGGGCTTGTCTCCTGCTGAGAGGGTTAGGTTAACAACCTTCAATGCTCTGATGTTCTCGTTACCACCTGCCACTATGTACTCTATGTTTGGGGACATATTGCCAGAGGGTGAGGAAGCTAGGGATTTGGTTGTGCAGGGTTTGTTGGGGTACACCTTCAACTCCATGCTGACACAAGCCTCGCAGATGGTTGACGAGAGCCAGCCCAAGACTAAGTTAGACTTCTCCAACATGGCACCTAATGACATGACAGGATTGGTTGAGCTTGTACACGGGTTGTTCACTACGGATGCCGGCGAGATTATGTCTAACACACCAGCTGGGCAGTTGTTCTTTGGTGCAAACCCTAGACTGACTAACCTAGCTAAGAGTAGTGCTAGATTGTTCAACTACTTTGATGATGAGCAAGAGCCTATCGCGGTTGCCACTTTGGCTAAGGAAACTGCTAAGATGTTCTCTGGTATGAGCAACTTGTGGAAGGCTAAGATGGCACTCCAGACTGGCTTGAAGCGTAATAGCTTAGGTAACATCACAGATACTCAGGTGTCTGCATTTGAAGGTGTTGGTCAGGCATTTGGCTACCCAACAATGGATGAAAGTCAAAGACGTTGGATTGGTAACGAACGCTACGTTAAGACTAAGGCCTTTAAGGATGATGTGAAGGAATACTACAAGACTATTAAGCGTAACCTAGCAGTTGACGGTATTGATCCTAAGAGTCATGAGGGTATCACCAGAGTTGTTAGTTATGCTTCACAAGGCTTTGAGGGTGTTGCTAAGATTGAAGCACAGCGTATGATTGGTCAGTTGTTAAAGAGAGATGCTAGTGATGGTGATGGCTCTTTGTACAACTCAATCATAAAGGCTAGCGGCATGATGGACGCTCAAGAGACTCACAACATGATTGATGCCATTCCTGACTGGGATGAGAAGAAGCGGCAGAAGGCTCATGATACTATAGACTTCATGCACAACTTTAAGATTGAATCAGAGGTAGATAAGTGATGGTAGATTTTACACAAGCACAAGTGGGAGGCCCACAAGGAACTCCTACAACTGTGCAGGCACCTATATCTGATAGGTCAGCTGAGCTTGGTGTTAATCTGTTTACTGACCTTGTAAGAGGGGTTGGTAAGCAGCAGGAAGCTAAGAGGGAAGCTGAGAGTGTTGACGCTGGTAATACAGCCCTTGCAAACTACTCTAAGCAGCAACTCAAGCTGGCACAAGCTGTAGAGCAAGGTTCTATGTCAAGTGCTAAGGCTCGTACATTGATGCGAGTTAACACTAGTCAGTTCATCTCAGACAACCCAGCACTACGGGAAGACACCTTCAAGGCTCATAAGAGTATTGTTGGTGGGTCTGGGTTAGGTAAGGTTGTTGCTGAAGGTACACAAGCTGAGAAGCTTCAGATTAAGCTGGAGAGTACAGCAGCTCTTGAAGGCTGGCTATCTCCTGACATGACAGATAGTGAACGTGAAGAGGGTGTACAGAATTACCTAGATAACAAAGCTGCTGGACGGGCCTTAGATAAAGCGCAGAAAGATGTGTCTTTAGCCACTGCTAAGGTGGGATTAAGTGAGGCTGAGCGTAAAGCTGCCCTAGGTAAAGCTAAGACAGACACACAGCGGGCCTTATCACAGACAGCTTCAGCTTGGACTAAACGGGCTGTTAGTGAGGTTGGTAGCATCAATAAGCAAGTACAACAGGGTGCTATGTCTGCTCAAGATGGTGAGGTTAGGTTGAACCAGCTTAAGGCCACACTTAATGGCGAGCTTAGCCGTATGGGTGCCCAAGGTGGTGGTGAGTATCTAAACACTATAGCCAACCCTATTATGGATGTATATGACAACGGTATTGAGCAAGTTAGTGGTCGTATGAGTACAGCAGCAGTTAAGCTTGCTAATGACCGCAAGGTTGCCATAGCGACTAACCAACTACTCCAGAATGAGAGTGCTGTAAGAATTAAGGCTGCACAGAGCTTGTCCAACTTTGCTAATGTAATAACTGTTGGTCAGATTACACCAGTTATAGTTGACTTCATGGAAGCAGCTAATGACCCTAGCCCTGAGTCTGAAGTTGCTAACCTAACTGTATCAAAGAACAGTGAAGATGCTAAGAACTACCTCAGCATTATGAAGGATAACTACAAAGCTGATGGCAGAAAGGATACAAACGAGGAACAGAAGGTTGGTATACAGAATGGCGTCAATGACATGCTCAAGAGTCTACCAACTCACGAAGGTAGTATCAAGTCCCCTAAGCAAGTTGCTGAACTGTTGAACCACTATGCAAGTCAGGAGTTTGGCTCCTACAGTGTAGCTAATGGTGCCGTTATGGATCAGGGCGCTGCTGCTGAGAGTGTTAGGGTTATACAAGGTCAAATCCTAAATGCTGTAGGGCCTGAGATTGAGAAGTATTATAACACAGGCTTTAAGATTGAGGGTAATGTTAAGTCAAGAGTAAACCCACTACCACCCACAGATGTTAAGGTTGCTGTAATGCCTAACTTCGTCAATGGTGCTTTCGTGTTTACACCAAGAGCTGAGTTTATCAATGACCCTGACGTACAGGCAAGAGCCTCAAGAATGACTAAGGATATGGCCCCAGCTATTAACAAGCTTATTAAAGCTGAGAGTCATTTGTCTGGCCACAAGTCTTATGCTACAACTTACCAGAACTTGCTACCAGCTATGTTCCCAGGTGAGAGTGGTGAAGAACAGCTTAGTGGCAAGATTGACAGGAGTGGTGGTGCTGTTAAAGCCCCTGAGAGTCCACAGGAGCCTATTACAGAGGAACCTAGTGCAGACGTACCAACTAGCAGAGAAGACCTCCTACGGAGCAGTGAGGGAGTCAGAGAGGAAAGCTACCTAGACAGTAAAGGCAACTTGACTGGTGGTATAGGTCACTTGATGTCTGCTGAAGAGCGTAAGCAATACCCAGAAGGCTCTGCCATACCTAAAGAGGTGGTTGATAAGTGGTTTAAGGAAGATACAGCCACAGCTGCTAAGGAGTCTAAGGAGCTTATAGATGAGCATATAGGAGAGGAAGTACCTAAAGAGGTTGAAGAGATATTATTTGATATGACCTTCAATATGGGTAAGTCTCGTTTATCTAAGTTTAAGAAGACTTTTGCTGCAATCAAGAATAAGGATTACATAGAAGCTGCTATGGAGATGTTGGATAGCAACTGGGCAAGGGATGTCAAAGGTAGGTCTAATGACCTGGCTAGACGTATGATAGCTTTAGACAGGGGTGGGCGTAATGAATAAGCTTACACTAATACTCCTAGTCACACTCCTAGTTGGTTGTGAGTCTATGACACCAATAGGTATGGTCAAGAATGCCTTCGGGTTTGGTGGAGCTGCTAAGGGTGGGATTGAAGTTAGTCCTAACATTGGTAAGGAAATTAAAGATGAAGACTCTGTTGTTAAGGTTGTCGGTGAGACATCTGACATAAAGGCTGAGAAGATAACTGGTGGTATAAACAAAACCACTATTCAAGAAATCCCAATGGAGTTTATGTTGCTGATGGTATTAGGCTGGATGTTGCCAAGCCCTAGTGAGATTTGGCGTGGCTTCACCAACTTATTCCGTAGGAGAAAATCATGAACATTCCTGACGTTGTGACAGCAACAATAACTAGCCTAGCTTTCATTGGTGGTGGTATCGGGCTATACACCAGCTCAGAGTCAAGGGATGCAATCATAGACCAAAGAGTTGAGAATCTACTGACTGTGTCAGAGAGGAACTCAAGTAAGATTGCTGAGCTATCTGAAGCTGTTGGTAACTTACGTGTACAGCAGATGTATGATGATAAGAGCAGAGATGAGTTTATCTATGACATGCGTAAGCTTACAGAAGAGATTAAGCAAGTTAACAGACACCTACTAAACAAAGACCGCTAAGGGGTAGATTATGAGTGAACAAAATATAAATGATTTGAAACACAAGTTCCTTGGTGGTTCTGGCAACATCAATGACATGATGCTAGCTGTCTTGTTAGCTGCTGAGGATAGTACAAACCTATTCTGGGACAATGATGATGGTACGTTAGGGATAGGTGAACCAAGTGATGGGGCGGCCCTTCATGTTGGTGGGTCAATAGAGCAGGTTGTCATAAGTGACCCAACTGTTGTTGGTAGCGTTAGTGATGGGGTTAACCTAAGTGGGGCTTTTGGTAGTTATGTCTCAGGGAGTTATGCATATGTAGCAAACACTCTCGGGGATAGCCTAACAGTAGTTGATGTGTCTGACCCTACAGCTCCTAGTATGATTGGTCAAGTTGTAGACGCCACTAACCTTAATGGTGCTATCAGCGTCTACGTAGTGGGTAGTTATGCCTATGTTGCTTCTGAGGGTGGAGATAGCCTAACAGTAGTTGATGTGTCTGACCCTACAGCTCCTAGTGTGGCTGGGCAGGCAATAGATGGAACTAATCTTAATGGGCCAAGGGGTGTACATATCTCAGGTAATTATGCCTATGTAGCTTGCAACTTTGGGAACAGCTTAACAGCAGTTGATGTGTCCGACCCTACAGCTCCGGTAGTTGCAGGACAAGTAATAGATGGAACCAACTTAAATGGTGCCAGAGGTGTTAAAGTGTCAGGTAATTATGCCTATGTAGCTTGTGGTGGTGGAAATAGCTTAACGGTAGTTGATGTGTCTGACCCCACAGCTCCTAGCGTGGCTGGGCAAGTTATTGATGCTACTAACCTCAATGACCCAAGGGGTGTCAGCTTGTCAGGTGGTTACGCCTATGTAGCTTGTTTCACTGGAGATAGCTTAACGGTAGTTGATGTATCTGACCCTACAGCTCCTAGCGTGGCTGGGCAAGTTATTGACAGTGTAGCTCTAGACAAGGCATCTAGCGTCCATGTATCCGGTAATTACGCTTATGTTGCTGGTAGTGGTGTCACAGTTGTAGACATAAGTGACCATACAGCCCCTAGTGTTGCAGGGCAAGTCACAGACGGTACTGATTTGGATGTTGCCAGAGGTATATACGTGTATGGTGGTTACGCTTATGTAGCTTGTTTCACTGGAAATAGCCTAACAGTTGTTGACATAAATGGCACTAAGCTACTATCAGCTGATATAGGGGACATTAAAACTCACCACATTGATGTAGACCAAGAAGCCCAAGTGGGAAACCTCCTAGTCAAGACTGGGGCTAACATAGGTGGTAACTGCCTGGTAGCTGGACGATTAGCTCTTGGTGGTGGTGGTGTTGAGTTCATCACTGGTACAGGAACTCCTGAGAGTGCTGTAGTGGCTCAGGTAGGTTCAATCTTCACAAGGGCTGATGGCGGAGCCTCAACCACTATGTACATCAAGGAGTCAGGCACAGGTAACACTGGGTGGGTGGCCAAGTAATGATAAAGAAAGCATTGATATGGTTAATGCTAGCAGCTGGAGCCAATACGGCTCTGGCTGACAACTTGCATGTAGGCCAAGTGAGTCACCACTTTGTTCAACATAAGGGAACTGACTGGAGGGAGAAACATGCCTACCTAGTGTATGAGCACGATAAGTCTGGCATCATGTTTGGGTATCTAAGGAACTCTTACAATGATGACTCTTGGCTTATTGGTAGCAAGTTCTTCAAGGGTGGCACTAGGGCTGGTGAGTTTGGTATTAAGGCTGGCCTAGTGTACGGATATGAGGAGTTTCCTGCATATGTGCTAGGCTATTGGAAATTTGCAATATTTGAAGTGAACTACCTACCTACACAAATGATTAGTGCAGGCTTTGTTTTTAAACTTAATTAGGAAGATATATCATGGCAGCTAAGAAGAAGACTATTAAACGAATCAATGGACGTATAACAGACCCTAAAGCAACATCTAAGAGGGTGCCCAGGAAGACTAAGAAGAAGCTCACTGGGTCAACTGGTAGTGGTCTATTAGGTAAGGCTACAAGAGCCAAGAAGGCTCGTAAGAAGCGTTTAAAATCCATCTAGTATGTGAGGTAGGATATGCAAGAACTTGTACTTGTACCAGCAGCAGACTTGAAAGGGGCCTTTAGGCTTGCTAGTGATTGGCATATTAAGGTGAATGGTAAGCTTTGGATTGTGCCAGCAGGAACACTAACTAATGGTGCTAGCATACCTAGCTATCTTAGAGTGTTCTTCAAGCCATTTCATCCACACTACACGGAAGCTTCAGTGTTGCATGACTACTTGACAGGGGAGTGGGATGGTAAACCTAAAGTTGGGTGGGGTGAGGCAACAAATATAATGGGGCAGGTTATGGAAGCTAACGGATCTCCACAGTGGAAGGTAACATTGTTTAAGGCTAGCTTGTTGGTGTATGGATTACACACAGGCAGGTACTAGATAAGAAGCAGCCCAGCATGGACGCTAAGGCTGCCTAGTGTTACTTAATCTTCTGTAGGAGCTTCTGGAGCACCTTCGTAGTCACCACTATTGAAATAAGGCAAGAACACTGCTACAGACTCCCGCATCACCTCAATCTCATCCTTCCCATCTACAGACCATTTCCCATTCTTACACTTAATGACGTAACGGCTACCAGGTAGCTTCTTACGAATTGTGTTTGCCATGTATGCCTCTTTAAAACCATTTGTATCAGTCACTATACTCTCCTCATAAAATTTACGTAACGCCCTCACAGCTAAGCTAATGATGACACCAAAGATTAAAATTACAATAACAAATGCTGTAGCGGCTAGGTAGCCACCAAACATATCATTCAAAACTTCAAACATCTTAACTCCCTCCTGTTAGTGTTAGGTAAAACCTATGCACTGATTCAGCTAAACTCTGTGCAGTTAACCCATCACCATTTTGTCCCATATCCATAAGTAGCAAGACTGCTGCCACAAGTAGTACTATTTTTATTACATTAGCCATTAGGCCCGTCTCCTGTTATTAAACATAATCCAGTGTCCTCACTATTCATACCAATCTGCTGAGCTACAACAAGTACCATTGAACCCATTAGCAGTATGATGATAAACATAAGGACAATCACTAAACTTTCAATTATCTTAGCCATCTTCACCTCGTCACTGTTACATCACTTGTCAATCCAAATAGTACATCCGTAAGTGGTGTCATAAGTCTCTTCCTGTAGCTTTTTACAGCGGGTGCAACACCTAAGTAGGCAAGGGCTTCTTTCTAGTTTTAAGCTCTTTAATTGCTCCCACTCATGACACCCGACAAGGCATAGCAATCTACTGAGTGCACCTTTACTCACATTCCTTCTCCACAACAATAAGCTTAGGCACATTCATCCAAGGTTGGGCCATCATCTGGGGCATTAAAAGGAACGCAAGCCAGAATACGAACAACATGAAGAATATATCTGCTATCAATCTCCTATACTTATTAAGCAACACAGTGTAGCCCTCCGTAGTTCTTATGAATACTGTTACACTTAGGTGGCTCATACAGGAATGTCTCCCCTCTTAAGCTCCACACTAGTAATACTACTCTGCTATTCCTCATCCTTATTCCTCCACATTGTAGCCACTGGGTGAAATGGTATCCCAGACTTAGTTAGCCCACTATATCGAATATTCACCATCTTTCCGATATAAGCACCTTTCCTATCATAGATAGCTTGCTTCTCAGCCTTATTACCTGGTGCTGTCACCTTAAAGGGTTTGCCGTCAACTAGACAATGAAGTAGTGTCACACCAGCATTAGTCTGTGTTATATCCTGTACAGTGAACTCCTCATCTAGGAAGGGCTTAATCTTAATCAACCCTTTAGACCTCTTGCCTTCCTCATACAGGCTAGAAGCTTTCCTAGCTATAGTTCCCTCATAACCATCTTCGACAGCTTCACTCAGTGCACCCTTAATCAAGCTTGACTTTGCAGTGGTGTAGTGCTTGGCGTGTGCCCTGACAACATTATCAGCACCACCTATGAAGATGTTTCTCAATACCTCAATACGGTCACTATACCTAACACCCTCAAGCAACACATCATAGCAAACATAAGTTAGCTTCTTGGAGTCTTCTTGCTCCTTCCTAACCCAGGATGATATTGTCTGAAGTGCTGTACCGTGGTGATACAGCTCCCCATCCAATGTCATGCCCTCTGGCAGCACACCCTCTAAGCTATCTAGGATGTGGTTGACAGAAGTGATTAACTTGCCATTACGTGAGTAAGCCACTAGCTCACCACCATCATTCTTGATTAGGCACCTATGGCCGTCATACTTATATTGCAAGTAGACATCAGTTAAGTCTCCACCATCATACACAGATGCTAGCATTGGTCTAGCAAAGCCTAGGGAGTTAGTCCTCTCACTTGCCTCAACTTCCTCAAGAGAGGGTAGGTATCCAGCTAGGAGCTTCTTGTTTATCATAGAAGCCATCCTGTGATCTACCTGCTCCTCCATAGAGCGCCCTCCTAGCCCCTGTGGGACGTTCTCAAAGGAGGCAGTACCCTTGCCCCCTAAAAGACCATAAGTAACCCCCAGCGGCCCGTGAGGGCCTTCCTTGGTCACTCTCCAGTATCTAATAGAGCCTGTGGCATCCTTAGCGTATAATGTTTTAGTTTCCATGTGTTAACCTCCAACACAAATGTTTGAGTTCCTCTTTACCCACTCTATAGCTTCCTGTACAGTACTAGCCCCACTCCAGCGTACATCGAAGCCACCAGAAGCCAGCCAAAACTTTCCCTCTAAGTCCCTATACCCTGACTCTATATCCCTGCCACCGTAGCCAGTCATCCTATCTAATACAGTGAGACTGCCTAAGTTTGTATGTAGTGCAACTGACTCATCACTCTCAAACTGATAGGCAGGTGTGTGGAACTCAAGATCTGACAGTGGTGTGTCAGGTAAGACTCCCTTGTAGTGCGGTTCATCCAACCCATTTATGTGTTTCTCAGGCATATTGCCTCCTAATTATATCTCACAATTTCCAGCAACGCAACTAAGAGTTTGCATAGCCACTGTCTGGTCTTCCTTCTCATACTCACCTAACTCAGACCAGTCTATGCTCTTTGGCATAACTTTGCAGGCATCTTCGTATTCTTTCTTAGTGATAGCCTGATAAGGGGCTTGAGCATAAGTGTGATCCTGCCGCGGCAAGAAGCTTACACCAGACACATCATCAAAGTTCTTATATAACCATGCGCCTATCTCTAGGAACTCGTCATCACTGTAATAGACAGTCTGGGACACCTTGTGCTCTGTGTAGAAGTCCTGATACACCTTACCAAGCTCAAGCTGCTCCATAGCGCTTAGCTTGTCAACACACAAAGAACCTTCCGGACTCTTAGTTGGGAAGCTGAATACTAGGCCAGTCTCAGGCTTCATAACATCCTCTTCCCAAGGGAATCCATTAGCCTGCATAAGCTTGGCTAGGGGGTCGGTCTTGTCTGCCCTTACAGTTCTTATGTAGTAAGGAGAGAACCTGCCGTGTATACCACTAGCAGAGTCTACCAGCTGTGACACTGTGCCAGAAGGTTTAACACAAGTTATAGCAGCTGCCTGGTTTATATCAAACTTCTTAGCCCACTTCCTGTTTGTGCTTATAGCCTCATCCTTCAGCCTCGTCAACAACCACTCAAGCTTACCATTCTTGTTGTCATACGTCAAGGGGTTGTCCATAATCCCAGTCATACTAACACCTAGCAAGGCTTCCTCATCAGCGTTCTTCTTCCAAATAGCTCTTACATATTTGAAGTCTGTCAAGGTTGCTTGCATAGTCCCTAGCACTGTTGCCACACGGATCTTCCTTAGCAAGTCCTTCTCTGTGTCAGAAGCTCGCACAACAACTTCTGTAAGGTTGCATAGGCCGCCATTCCCACGTAGAAGTATTTCCGAGCAAGGGTTACATATTGTATCATCCCGCTCTTGTCTCCTACCATTCTTAGCCATCTGCTTATTAGCAGCAACCCGACTAAACATACCTCGCTCACCACTCTTAGATTCGTACAGGTTCTCCCATTCCTTGAGGAAGCTCTCCATATCCGGCTTCTCTGTATAAGCTACACTGTTGTTAGCCAAGGCCCGTTGTGGGTTATCTTCCCACCACTGCCCAGATTTGGCCCTACTCATCCGACCATCCGTTAAGTTGGATAATGAGATTAAAGCTGACCTACGGACACCACCGACAATTACTACATCAGCTATCTTACAGATTATATCATGAACCTCAATAGACTGTAGCTTTCTACCAGCTGCATTCTTAAACACCTCAGTGGTAAACTGGAATAAATCCACAAGTGGTTTAGACCCTGAACTACGGCCACCAAACGTCTTAAGCCTAGCTCCTTTTGGTCTAACCTTGCTTACGTCCCAGGTTGGTATCTCACCATTGTACAGAGAAGAGATAACCTTCCTATAAGCACCAGCCCAACCCTCTTTAGAGTCGCCAACAATTATACTACCACCATCTTTAAAGGTGTCTGCTACAGCTGGTAACTTATTTATAAACTGTCGCTCACAACTAAACCCCAGCCCTGTACCGCACATCAGTATGTACAAGATCTCATCAAAAACCCTGGGATGGTCCACAACAACTGCCGAACAATTGTACCCAGCCATGTTGCAGCGATCTAGGGCTGGTCCAGCTGCCATCATGGCTCTCATAGATGGCAACACTTCACAGTTCAGTATAGCGTCCCTAAGTTCGTCTCTTGTATCTTTAGGTATGTCCAACTTGTTGTCAAAGAAGGCTAAGTAACGGTCAACAGTCTCAGGCCACTCCTCTCTGCGCCCCTCATTTTCTAGCCACCGTGCGTAGCGGCTCTTGTGGATAAACTCTCTGTATGTTGTCTCAAGTTCACTCATCTTCAATCCCCCGCAGTTTGCCAACAGTAGTTTTAGGAAATATGTTACTTATGAAAGGTACTTGTGCCTTTATTGGTAAGTCTCCGTAGAACAACTCCCTGACTTTTCCTCCCTCATCTACAGCAAACTTACCTACAGTCATCTTACTAACATTGATACAACACCCGTCCACAGAGTACCAGAACCCAGTACCAACAAACACTTTATCACCTGCGCTTATCATTCCTCAATCCCCGCTGCAACCCAGGTATGGCGATTATTTATTGAAATTTCATAGTAAGCCAGCAAGTCTACATAACTTACTGTAGCTGTCCCACCAATAATCACACCTGTTATCCCAAGAAACCCAACGAACCCAACAAAAGATGTGCAACTCTTCCCTTTAGCTCGTGCCCATACCTGGGCCTTGGGGAAGGTTTCTTGTGTGAAGGGCACAAGCTTAGGCTTCTTTGAGGTGGGGGTAATAAATTCAAATGACTTTATAATCCCATCATCCATCACAAGGGCGTTACCATCAGCACAAAGTCCCACCAACTCGAACGGCCCAAATTCCTTAGCACTGGGGTAGTCCCAACACATAACCTCTTGGAACCACTCATACTCACCACCTTTAAACTTAATCAAGACCATTCTCCTTCTTAATGACAACCATTTGCTTATCAATGTAATCAAGCTTCTTGTTCATCTTGCCAAGATCCATTAGCATCTCAAACACCTTCTCTGGGGTGTTACCATCAGTTAGGAGTTGCACCTCATCAATTATGCACTTAGAGCATATATCCCCAGTATCACTCTCAGCTGAGCATATCCGACAAGGGGCTGTGTATATTGTGGGGTGTGCTAGTCTCCTTAGCAAATTATCCACTAGTGTTTCCATCCGTTCGGTACTCCTGCTGTGTGCCAAGTTTGGCAATTGTCTGTTGAGATTTTCCAGTTGTCTAACACTTCTTTGTACGTTAGGTAACACTCTATTATACCTACCACCGACCCCTTAGTACACAATACTAAGAAAATCTCTGCGCCATCATCCTCTCTTAACCAAACTACACCCCTTGGGAAAGTTTCTAGTGTGTATTCCTCTGTTGCGACTTTTGGTTTGTGTTGTGGCCAATTTAACAGTGACTTGCTACCCACGAATAACTCACACCACACTGTGTCACCCTCACTAAACTTGAAGTACCTACTCCTCCACAAATTCTCATCACTACTCTTAACCAATATCTCTTCGCCCACCTTATACATACCACTACCCCTCTAAGCTTTCACAAAATTTATCAAGAACAGCCTTAAGCTCACTTGCATCCAAGTACTTATCATGACCCTTAAGTACCTTGTTTATCTTCTTCTTTGAAAAATACGGCCCGTAGACATTGTGGTATAAGTTGCTTATAGTCTTCTTAGAGGACTTAGAGCGCCTCTCAATTTCATTGAACTTACCACCTAAGCCACCTATTGAGGCATCATGCAACAACACCTCAGCAAAGTCACCAACTACAAGCTGGTGCCCACTAAAGAATAGTAAGCTCCCAGCACTAGCTACGTTACCCTCAGCTATTGTAGTGATTACACCTTTGCAATTACGCATAGCTTCGACCAGTGAGACAGCTGTATCTAGGTATCCACCAAGAGTGTTTATGTGTACTACAATGTCATCCTGTGGTGTTGAATTGCCTAACACTTCAAACAAGTCTTCGTACGCTTCAGGTGGGCCAATCTCACCATACAGTCTTACAGTATGTACCCAGCCCTTCACATCCATACTTATATTCATATCACTATACCTCATTAACTAAGGAATCTTCAACCCTCTTAACATAACCTTTAATATCATGCCAGTGGTCTGTATATTCAGGATCCCCTGTCAGTATCCGGCTAATCTTAACAGACAGCATCTCTAAAGCTTCACGCTTATCATCAGAGAGGGAGTCCCAGTTTCGGGAGTATCGCATAGATCTCTTAATACCCTGGGAGACAATAGCTTGTTCTTGGAAGTCCCCGTGAGTATTACCCCGCTCCCCTAATGTTTCATCTATGTTTGACATTCTAACCTCAATTTATGTGCTTATTGACAACACACATTACGTTAACGACTAATGACCTAACCCGCCCCCTAAATATCTGGTCTGTGCGGTATTTATACAACATGGTGTGTATACCCTCACCTATTGGTGGCATAGGTTCATCAAGTCTCTGTTGGTAGTTAATGAACATCTCTGTTAGTTCGTCGTACATTGCCTCCCTATCAACCCCACCACTCACTCTTGTGGTTTGCCTCGCTAATGTTTCATCTATGTTCATAGTATATACCGCCTTAATGTAGTGTGTCAACATCTATCCCATCAAATGGGTCAACCTCTAGTTCAGTAGTTTCCACTTCGTCAGGGATTAGTTGACATAGGTATTCTATTAGAATTTCTATTTCTTCTATAGGTAGATCAGGCATGTTGCCTCCTAGTTCCATGATTTGGGTGAAAGCCATACTTTAAGTTAGCAGCTTTACGAGCAGCTATGGCATCCTCTTTGTGGGTGAAGCGGCCAAGGTTCATGGCTTTACGCATAACTGTGATTTGTGCACACCACTTACCCCTAGACTCATTCCAAGACACACCAACAAATCCAGAAGTGTTCTTGTCACTCATCTCCCTGTTCTTGTGGTTCTCATGTGCTGTGGCCTCACGAAGATTGCACCACCTGTTGTCAGCCCTCACCCCATTGATATGGTCAACATGGTGACTAGGCCACGACCCAGTCATGTACAGGAAGGCCAACCGATGTTCCTTGTAGTGGTCACAGTCAAGATTCAGTGTCCTGTATCCGTTAACCTTATTGACCCACCCAGCAATCCTATTAGCCTTCACCCCACGTCCGTTGTTACGCCTACTGAACACACCAGTATTCTCGTCGTAACTTAACACCTCCTTCAGTCTGGCTTGTGTTAACCTAGCTTCCTTCTCCTTGTTAACTTTCATAGTAGTCTTTCATCAAGGAGTCTAAGCTAATCTCGGCAATGTCAGCATTTCCATTAGATGCATTACCTAAGTATATGATCCCTCTCCAGTGGTGCTGAGACTGAGCGTTCATGTAAGGTTCCTCATGGCTGTAGAAAGCCCCCGCCACAACCCCTATATGTACATCACCATTACTTAAATACCTCTTCCCAACCGAGAGGCGCTGCTGGTGGCCACATACAAATGAGTGCCCTAAGTTCTTAATCATGGTTTCCACGGCACCACCTATTGGTGCACCCTTCAAACTACAAGGATTTGAGAATATGTGCGAGAAGCTAATGCCCTCAATTTTCACCACCTCCAGGTAAGGGACAATCTCAATACCTTGGCTGACCATGTACTTTGTGAACTTGTCTTCAATAGACCCTGTTAGCTCTGGCTGAGCTTCCTCTAATCGCTTAACCCTCACGGATATTTCATGGTTACCAGTTGTGATAACCAGCCGGGGGTTATATCCCTTAGCCTTCTTAATTGGTTTAAGAAAGAGCTTAAGAGCGGCGATTGCCGCCGCGGAATCAGACTCTAGTGTTAGGCCCTCTGCTTGCTTCTTACTATTGTACATGGATAGTGACGGTGTGTCAGCGAAATCGCCTATGAAAACTATCACGTCTGGCTTGTGCCAAGCCGCATACTTACCAGCCGCTAATATATGTTTCGTACAAACCCCTTCTCTTGTCTGCACATCCGGAATCACTAAAATATCTGAACTCATCCTACCTACTCCTCATAATATCCATTGTTGTAGTCTTCAACGGCAAAGCTTGTCTTAGGCCGCTTAAGCGCATCCCTAAGATCAAAGCCATTCTCTGGCTCGTCGTATGCATCCTCCAGAAACTTCTTCCCTGTAGCCTCACCAACTGGTGTGAAGCCCTGGATAGGGACACCACCCAGCATATCAACCCTACGCTGTAGTGTGTCAATAGCCTCTTGTAAGTCCTTAAGCTCACCCTTAACTCCCCTCTGACCTGAGCACAATATCTTCTTAATAGCATGTTGTGTAGCCCCACTAGTGTCACGTACACTGAACAGATCACACACAGCGTAGATATCAACTGTGTCCAGCTTAGATACATCCTTGAAGTAATGCTTGTATTTATCTTCAGCACTCATATCAACCCACCTCTTAGTAAGTTTCTCTTAGTTTGCTCCCAACCATACATCCTGACCATAGACACTATCCAATCCACCATAGACCTATCAGTGTTTGATAGTGAATTGTAATACTTACCTAAGTCTAACCCGTCCTCAGCTATGACACGCATGATAGCTAACATATTGTAAGCCTTTATGAAAGGATCTTTTATGTCATCAAATAACGTATGCCCGACAGACAGTCTACCAACCTTCCTACTCATTGTCAACCTCCAATTAATCTATCTGTAAACTGAGAACACTGCCTCATTACTCTTGCAGGTCTTGCAGTATACAATCTTACCATCGTTGACTAACTCCGAAGCGTAGTTAATCTCCTCACCCTTCAACCACCAACCATGTATACCAGCGGCTTTTACACTAGCTAACAACTCCTGCTTACTTTTCTTTGGTGTTGGCAGTGGTGTGTCACGCCAAGTGTGGTTACAGTCACTCACTGTCAACCTCCTTCACTAGGACTTCTTTCGTAACACATGTACCCTTTTGTGTATCAGTGTAGTCAATATGAGTCCACCACTCTTGGTGGCAGGCTAGACATGCCCTGTACCCATCACCAAGATAGTCTTCGGCCTTATATTCACTGCACCCACACTCAGGACACTCTGAACACTTAATATCACTCATTGTCAACCTCCTTTTTCTTTTTAGCCCTTCTAGCAGCAGCCCTTTCAGCTGTCTCCAGCTTACTCTTCTCTTTGTGGCAAGGTAGGCATAGTAGTTGTAATTCCTCAATCTCACAGAACATATTCTCTATCACCTCATCCCAGGATCTAAACCCTGTGACAGGGACAATAGGAACTATGTGGTCAATGGAGGTGTTCTTCTTACGCTTACCGTCAATAACAGTAGTCACTTTAACTTCTTCCTGACACCCTGCACACCTACGAACACCACGTCTAACTGTGGCATTACGGTCACATTGGGATATTGGTGCCCAGCGGCGACTACCAGCTCTTAGTAGAGATTTAATCATACTGTTAAACTGGGCTTCCGTCATAGTGCCGCCACACCTAGTCTTCTCTCCTCTAGCCATTAGTAACCACCTTCCATTTTAGGATTTCCTCAAAGCTCTTAGTGGATGGCTTAGGGCGTTTCTTTAATGCGCTGCTATGCCACAGGTCAAGGTCGTTTGGCCCGACTACACCTACACGATAGCCATTACCTACAATCTCCTGAACAACACATTTGCAGTTAAGCTCAGGGGCTTCCTTACTCACTAAGGAAACCTCCTCATCTATTTTAAACCTCATCATACCCTCCTAGTACATCATAGTGAACTGGTTCACCATCCTCATCAAGCTCTTGGATCATGTACAGCAGCTTACTTTGCTCCCTTGCATATTCTTCCCATCCATCACCTATAACCTCTTTGTATAGGTCTAGGGTGACTTTCTTAAGCTCTTCCTCAGACTTACAATCCACTAAAGCGTTATACGCCTTCTTGGGACCATACCTCGGAAGACCTGGGATATTGTCAGCCCCATCGCCTGTTATCATCTGAGAGTAGAAAAAACTTAATCCACAACCTCGTAGTTTGTTACCTTCCATCTTAATGTAACCCAGCTTAGTCACAAGTTCAGGCCCCCAAGCTAGCTGCTTACCACATGACCACCGGTAGTGCAAGCCTGGTGTTATGGCCAAGTCCTTGTCTCGGCTGCAACAAACTACTTCCCTGCCTTCTTTAGCCGCTTTAACCAGCTCCATACTGATAACGTCATCAGCTTCAACCCCTTGCACAACTTCAGCACCAAGCTGATGGATGAAATGGCAAATGATATTGCGATAGTGGAAAGGCTTCTCTTGCTTTCTGGAGCCTTTATACGGTTTGGAGGTGGCAACCGAGGCGCGGAAATTCTCCTTATAGGTGGTTTCCCCCGCTTCTCTCGCTCCTCGTTCAGTTTTACAATATTCGTCATATGCGTACTCACTCGTAGTTAAGAAAAACCTGTGTGGCTCGTCTGCCCAAACTTCAGATTCTATCTCCTTAATCCTCTGCAAGAGCGCCTCCTCCACCCAATCCCAGCCCCTCACCTGTGGCTCACCGTCATCGTCCTTGTACTGCGCTGCGAAACCCACTTCATATACCAGGATGTCTGCATCTATTAATGCTTGCATAAGCTCCTCCTAAGTTAAGCCCCTCTTCGTAGAAGGGCTGTCTAGTTAACTAGGGCTGTGGCTCAGCTGGTGGTGGATTTAAAGTGTACCACACTACCGAAGCTGCGGCCATTATATCCTTATCAACAAACCTCACTGCCACTGGGTTCTGCTTTACAGCAAGGGTGCACAACTTAACTGTTTGCTTCCTAACAATCCTCAAGGCCATGCCATTCTGCTTAACAGCAAGCCTGCAAACCTTATTAGTCTTGTTAGCTATAAACCTCAGTGCCATGCCATCCTGCCTTACAGCAGCCTCAGACAGATCTTTTGTCTGCATCGTCACAAACTTAATAGCAGAGCCATTCTGCGTAACAGCAGCCAACTCTATCTCAGCAGTGTGTGTGTCAACAAACTTCAAGGCCATGCCGTTCTGCCCAACAGCAGCTAAGGCTATTGCCTCTGTCTGTTCAGTGAACTTAATGGACAGCCCATTCTGACTAACAGCAGCTAAGAACACACCACCAGTTCTAACCTCTGAGTATCTAAGGGCCATACCGTTCTGACCCACTGCGGCAAGGCATATCTCTGTTGTCTGTACCGCAACATCCTTCAAGGCCATCCCATTCTGGGTCACAGCTGCTAAAGCTATTGCCTCTGTCTGTAGGTGTACGTGCTTTAGTGCAAGTCCATCAGCTGAGACAGCGGCTAGTGCCACCTCCTCAGTTTGATCTACTATATACTCCAAAGCTTCCGGATCAGCGACAACTATAGCTAACGCATCACCGTCAGCTAACCCTGTAGTGCCGTCCCCGTTATTCCCTGCCACCACTAAGAATTGCTCTGCCGTTATTGAATTTCCCACTTACTTACCTCCCTCTAAATCAAGCCTATCCCAGTTGATAGCTACTAGTCCATACTCACCACCAACATTAACTATTGCGAAGCGGCCTGATTTA
>Ga0209344_10000903_pt1 | contig 44227 bp, 44 predicted proteins | sample Cruoilmetagenom6_FD_187293 | JGI IMG/M metagenome (GOLD analysis project Ga0209344, IMG submission 187293) | Oil polluted marine microbial communities from Coal Oil Point, Santa Barbara, California, USA - Santa Barbara Oil Seep Sample 6 (SPAdes)... | ecosystem: Environmental > Aquatic > Marine... | reverse complement strand
ACTCAGTTTTAATGTCAACGCTTTTTTGAAACTTTTTAAACTTTCTTTTCAGAAGATTTAAAACCTTTACTTTAAAACGTTAAGTTACCCCATTCAGCCGAAACTGCGCTAGATAACTCATTAAAACACCCTCTTCGACTTGTCCCGAAGAAGTGGAGCGCATTTTAGAGATTTATAGCGCTGCGTCAACCGCTAAATGCAATTTAATTGGTAAAATGTGTTTGTTTGCTTTTTATTTGTACAAGCCTCGCGATGATTGTATTTTAACTGTTCGAAGCGTTGAAAATAACAGCAAAGCAATAGCTGCTAACTTTAACTTTATCGTACTATTTAAGCTTTTGAACAAGACAATTGCAATGAAAGGCACTATTAGGTGACTAATTTTTGCTAAGATATCTGTATCAATCATTAAAAACTCTTACTTTATGCATAATAATAATTTTAGAAGCTATCGTGGTGTATCCCCTCAATTAGGTAACGCGGTTTATGTCGATGCAAGCGCAGTGCTTGTTGGTGATATAAGCTTAGGCGATGATGTTAGTGTTTGGCCTTTAGTTGCAGCAAGAGGTGACGTCAACAAAATTACCATTGGCGCTAGAACCAATATACAAGATGGTACTGTGTTACATGTCACGCGAAAAAGTCCCAGTAACCCTGACGGAAATCCCTTAGTTATTGGTGTTGATGTTACTGTCGGCCATAAGTGTATGTTGCACGGATGTTCATTAGGTGATCGGATTTTGGTCGGTATGGGCGCTATTATTATGGACGGTGCGGTTGTTGAAGATGATGTTTTTATCGGTGCAGGTAGCTTAGTGCCACCGAATAAAACCCTTAAGAGTGGTTATTTATATGTCGGCAACCCAGTTAAGCAAGCAAGAGAACTAAAAGCAAGTGAAGCCCACTTTCTCAAACAATCAGCCACTAACTATGTAGAATTAAAAGCTGAGTATCTGGCAGATAACCATTAAAGGCCTGGTTTACCTCATCTCAATATGTATTTCATTACCTTCTGGCTCGTTTTTCTCGAGCCAGAGTTCCGTTATTTCTTCCAAGTCATACTTAGTGCAATTATCAAGGTCCGTTAATTGCTTTAACTGCATTGAATGAAAGTATATCGTTATCTTTTGTCCAGATAATTGTCCGGTAAATGACCAAGCATCATGTTGCTTATCAAAATGTAAGTCATCATTAAATAAAATAGCTTGGTTCATCGCTGTCCGCTCTACTTGTCGTTATGTTAACTGTGCTCTTAAAGAGGTAAGCACAGGTTCTACATCTGGGTTAATGCCTGTCCACAATTGAAAACTAGCTGCCGCCTGCCCAACCAGCATCCCTAAACCATCAACAACATGCTTAACACCTAGGCTTTTTGCTTGCTTTAAAAAGGCCGTTGGTTCTTTACCATAAACCATATCATAACAAGCAACAGCGCTTTTAATGGTTTGATCAGTTATCGGTAAGCTTGCGCCGGATAAACCTGCTGATGTGGCATTAATAATAACATCAAAGGCTAGCTGATCGGTATCAGCAAAGGTAATCGCCTCAATAGCGTTATTAGGATAATGCTGAGTGATTGCCTGCGCTTTGCTTAAGGTTCTATTGGCGATAGTTAATGATTTTGGTGCTTGTGCCAATAACGATTGCACTACCCCTTTAGCTGCGCCGCCAGCGCCGAGTAATAATATATTACGATCTCGTAATTGAATTTGATGTCGGAGTAAGTCACTGACTAAACCCACACCATCGGTCGTATCACCTGAAATAATACCATTAGAGAAAATTAAGGTGTTAACAGCACCAGCTAATTTCGCTCTTTCGCTGAGTTCATCACAGAGTGCAAATGCTTGTTCTTTAAATGGCGCGGTGACATTGGCACCTTTACCCTGATTAGCGATTAAATTATTTACCGCTAATTCAAACTGCTCAAGTGCAACTAATTCACTTTGATAGTTGAGGCTTTGCTTAGTTTGCTGAGCAAACTGCTGGTGAATAAAAGGTGATTTTGATTGGGCAATAGGATTACCAAATACGCGATATTGATCCATAAGGTTACTGGCTTGAGTGTTTAGTTGTAGATTAACTTAGTTATGAAAAGATGCAAACAAAAAAGCAGTAACAGAGTTACTGCTTTAAGAGCAATTTAATCTACTTAATTTAATAATTTCCTTAGAATTTATAACCTAGCATAAGTGAATAAACCATTGGGTCTACATCTATACTAGCTTTACCAACACTTGCTCCGCCAACCTCAAATGTTGCTTCAGTATCAATATCGATATAACGGATAGAAGCATTTAGCGACCATTGTTCATCTAAATGAAAATCAGCACCTATTTGCGCAGATAGACCAAAGGAACTATCTAGTTCTAGATTGCTTAAACCAAGGGATTTTGGCGCTGCAGAAAACTCTTCATCAAAGAAAATGGTGTAGTTAATACCAAGCCCAATATATGGCTTAAAAGCAGTGTTAGTATCAAAGTAATATAACGCACTTAATGTTGGTGGCAAATGTGATACCTCGCCAAGGTTAGCTCCGTCAACCCCCAGAACTGCGTTTTTATCTTGAATAGTAACATCGTGGCTATAAGGTGTTGCGGCCAATAACTCAACTGCCCAGTTACTATCATAAAAGTAAACAAAATTCAGACCAAGCTGTGTGTTGTCATCAACTGTTAGTGTCATGCTTGAATCAGTGCCCGCCAACACAATGTTAGATTTGTCACTGTCTGGATCAATCATAGTGGCACCGCCACGGATGATAAAATCACCGGCTTGGTTTGCAAAAACAAGTGGCGATAATGTAAGAGCGGATAGTATTAATCCATTAATTACTGATGTTTTCATTAGAATATTACCTTTTGTCAAATAGAAAATATTAAATTCGCTTAATAAGGTAATTTTACGCTTGCGCCAGAATAGAGTAATTGATCTAGCACAAGCTTCATAAGAAACCACAAAATAATTATGGGTATAGCTAGAGTTATCGATGAAAACTTTGTGTTTTGTGATCTAACGCACAAATAGCATGTTGGCCTGATATAGTGCTTAGGCGTTAAAGGAAAGCAAGTCCGCTCTTACTACAACCATTCTTGAGGTACTAAATAGCCAGCTAGTTGTGCTTCCGCACTTTCTGGCTCGGCTTGAAAGTTATATTCCCAACGAGCTAACGGCGGCATCGACATCAATATTGATTCAGTTCGGCCACCTGATTGTAAACCAAATAAAGTACCGCGGTCGAAAACCAAGTTAAATTCAACATAACGGCCGCGACGATATAATTGGAATTGGCGATGATTATCATCAAATGGGGTAGCTTTACGTTTTTCCAATAAAGGCAAATAGGCATCAATAAAGCCCTTACCAACCGCTTGCATATAAGAAAAACATTTATCGAAGCCCCACTGATTGAGATCATCAAAAAATAAGCCGCCGACACCACGGGTTTCATTGCGATGTTGTAAATAAAAGTATTCATCACACCACTTTTTATACTCGGGATACACTTCATCACCAAACGGTTGGCAAATATTTTTGGCGGTTTGGTGCCAATGCACCACATCTTCTTTAAAGGGGTAAAATGGCGTCAAATCAAAACCACCACCAAACCACCACACCGGCTCTTCGCCAGCTTTTTCCGCAATAAAAAATCGTACATTGGCATGCGAGGTGGGAATAAAAGGATTTTTCGGGTGAATGACTAATGACACCCCACACGCTTGCCATTTTCGGCCAGCCAATTCCGGTCGATGTGCGGTCGCTGATGGAGGTAATTTATCGCCAGATACCACGGAAAAGTTGACCCCACCTTGTTCTATGACACTGCCATTGGTTAAGACCCGCGTTCTACCGCCACCGCCTTCAGCGCGTTGCCAATTATCTTCAATAAACTTGCCACTACCATCCGCAGCTTCCAGTGCAGAACAAATTTGATCTTGCAGCGATTTTAAAAATTCAATAACAACATTGATATTTACAGTGCTCATGAGCGAATAACATCTCCAGATAATGCATCAATAATAGTAGAAGGCTGATCAAAGCCTAAGGTTTGGCCTTTAATAATAAAATCAATTTTATCCGCAAGTTCTTTCGGGATATCTTGCCATGTTTTAGCTGGGGTTTGACCGGCTAAATTAGCACTGGTAGAAACTATCGGTTTATTCGTTGCGTTACAAAGTGCCACCACGTCAGGTTGACTAGTGATACGCACCGCAATGGTATCAAATCGCCCAGTTAGTAAAACAGAGGTATTGGCATTTTTTGCCACGAGTTGCGTAATGCCATCAGGCCAACGTGATAGCACAGTAAAGCGTTTATCTTGTGGTATTTTACTGTCATCTATATAAGGTAATAGTTGTGAGTAATTACCGGCCAGTAGGATTAAACCTTTTTCCACTGGCCGTGATTTTATCGCCAGTAGCTTTTCAATGGCCTGCTCGTTATCTGGATCACAGCCCAAACCAAATACCGCTTCGGTTGGGTAAGCTAAGACCCCGCCCTGCTGAAATGTTGTTAATGCGCTCGTCATTGAATGTTATGATCTGTCGTTAGTAAAGTAATTTACCGCTGATTATACGTTTTTTACTGACAAACAACATGATTAGCACGAAAAAACGGTAAGAGTTGGCAAAAACCCTTACCGCTGAGCATATAATTATTTAAAAAAGATTAGGTTTCAAACAGTGTTTTTACCTTCTGTCGCAAGACAAACTTCTGAACTTTGCCAGTAGAGGTTTTAGGTAGCTCACTAAAAACAATCGTTTTAGGCACTTTAAAACCGGCTAAGTGATCTCGGCAATGCTGAATAACCTCTTGCTCGGTTAAGCTTTGTCCACCCTTTACGCCTACAAAAGCACAGGGCGTTTCACCCCATTTTTCATCTTTTTTCGCCACCACCGCGGCTTCTAAAATAGCAGGGTGCATATATAGTACGCCCTCGACTTCGACCGAAGAAATATTTTCACCACCAGAAATAATAATATCTTTCGAGCGATCGCGAATTTCAATATAACCATCGGGGTGTTTAACGGCTAAATCGCCAGAATGAAACCAACCGCCGGCAAACGCTTCTTCAGTTGCTTGTGCATTTTTCAAATACCCCTTCATAGTGGTATTACCGCGAAACATAATTTCGCCCATGGTTTCACCGTCAGCGCAAACCGGTTGCATAGTATCAGGGTCAAGTACATCTACGTCTTCTTGGGTCAGATAACGTACACCTTGGCGGGCTTTTAAGGCCGCTCGTTCATCGGCGCTGCGATCATTCCATTCATCTTTCCACTCACTAACCACACAAGGTCCATAAACTTCCGTTAAACCATAGCTTTGCGTGATTTCGATACCAATTTTCTCAATGCCTTTAATTACAGCAGCAGGGGGTGGTGCACCGGCAGTCATCACTTTAATATTTTTAGGTAATTGTGCCAGTAAGCTTTCATCGGCATTTAAAATCATATTAAGCACAATCGGCGCGCCGCAAAAATGACTGACCTTATGCTCAATCATGGCATTAACAATTGCGCCAACTTCTACCTGTCTTAAACAAATTTGCGTACCACCTACCGCGACTATCGTCCATGGAAAACACCAGCCATTGCAATGAAACATCGGTAAGGTCCAGAGGTAATTAGTGTTGTTGTCGGTTGGCCAAATAAAATTATGACCGATGGCGTTAAGATAGGCACCACGATGTGAGTAAACCACGCCTTTTGGGTTGCCAGTCGTACCCGAAGTATAATTGAGTGCTAATGCCTGCCATTCATCATGGACTAACGAGCCAGTAAAATTTTCATCGCCTTGCGCGAGCAGCTCTTGATACTCCAATGAGCCAAGGCGTTCCCCACCTGGACCTTCAATATCATCAATATCAATCACTAAAGGCTGACGTTTGCTAATGGCTAATGCTTGTTTAATCACCGCAGAAAACGCGGTATCTGTTAACAACACGTCACATTCCGCGTGATCGAGAATAAAAGCAATGTTTTCGGCATCAAGGCGAATATTAATGGCATTAAGCACCGCACCGGTTAAAGGCACACCATAATGGGCATCGAGAAAGGCCGGAATATTCGCGGCCATAATACTGACGGTTTGCCCAGGTTTTACACCATGGCTGATGAGCCCTGATGCTAAGCGGCGAACATTTTTTCGGTACTGCTGATAAGTGAACTGTTGTTTACCATGGATTATCGCTATTTTATCGGGATGAACATCGGCAGTGCGATTTAAAAAGTTAATCGGGGTTAGCGGCTGACTATTAGCAGCAACCTTGTCTAATCCTTGCTTATAGATGTTACTCATGACTCTCCTCACTGGGTAGCAAAGTGACGGGCAATACCACACTTTAGCTGCTTTCGAATTTGCTAGATAAAAAATATCATACGCCAATAATTAAAATAAAAAATTAGCCTTTGGTCTATATCGGTCAAGATTAACCTTTATCGATTTAAGGAAAGATTTGTCATTTCAGAATATTTTCAAACACGTTATAATCTTGAATTAATTTTCACCTAATCGTTAAATAATATCCCGTGTCATAATGAATGTATCATCTGCTATGCAATTTATTATCTCAACGACGATAACGTTAGGTTTCAAATCACACCATCAAAAGGCACTAAGCATATGAAAGTAGGAATTATCATGGGGTCAAAGTCAGATTGGCCAACCATGCAACATGCAGCTGAAATGTTAGATTTATTTAACGTTCCTTATGAAACCAAAGTTGTTTCAGCACATAGAACCCCTCATTTGCTTGCTGAATATGCCGAAAGCGCGAAAGATCGCGGTATTAAAGTGATTATTGGTGGCGCAGGTGGCGCAGCACATTTACCGGGCATGACCGCAGCTTATACTAGCTTGCCAGTATTAGGCGTGCCGGTGCAATCAAAAGCATTGAGTGGCCAAGACTCTTTACTCTCTATTGTGCAAATGCCAAAAGGTATTGCTGTAGGCACCTTAGCCATAGGCACCGCCGGTGCCGCAAATGCCGGTTTATTAGCCGCTCAGATTATCGGGCTGGCCGATCCAGCCGTGCAAGCGGCGGTTGAAAAGTTTAGAGCAGAGCAAACCCAAACGATTCTCGATAACCCAAACCCTGCAGCATAAGGCTAGGTAAATGAATGTTTTAGTATTAGGGGCAGGACAATTAGCTCGCATGATGGCGTTGGCTGTTAAACCGTTAAATATCACTATACGGGCTTTTGATGTTGGCTCTGGCAAGGTAGTTGATCCACTTGCAAGCAATATCGTATTTGGCAGCTTAGAGCAAGGCATTGAATTTGCGGACTTTATTACCGCTGAATTTGAACACATTGACCACCAAACTCTGGCTCTTTGTCAAGCGTCTGGTAAATTACGCCCGTCTAGCCAAGCGATTAAAGTCGGTGGCGATAGACGCTTAGAAAAACAGCTGTTAATAAAGTGTGGTGTTGCTAATGCCGAGCACAGCATCATCGCAACAAAAGCAGACTTTGACCAAGCGTTAAACAACTTGTCTTTGCCGTTAATTCTAAAAAGTGCCTTGGCCGGTTATGACGGTAAAGGTCAGTGGCGCTTAAAAGATAAAGCCCAAGCAGCAGCAACATGGCATGATATTAAAGCGTTTTTTGATGGCGGCGAGCAAGGTGTAAAGCATGCGGTAGTGGCTGAACAAATGGTGCCCTTTGATCGAGAAGTCTCCTTAGTTGGTGCGCGTGATAGCCAAGGTAATACTGTGGTTTATCCGCTGACTGAAAATCATCACACTAACGGTGTGCTGAGTGTCTCAATTGCCAGAGAAATTAACCAAGCGCTGCAAGCACAAGCAAAGCAAATGTTTGATAGCATCGCCAATGAGTTAGACTACATTGGGGTACTAGCAATTGAATTTTTTCAAGTTGGCGAGCAATTATTAGTGAATGAAATTGCCCCTCGCGTGCATAACTCAGGTCATTGGACACAGCAAGGCGCGGATACTTGTCAATTCGAAAATCATATACGTGCGGTATGTGATTTACCCCTGGGCAGCACAGAGTTAGTGCGTCCATCGGCGATGATTAATATTCTCGGTGAAGATCACGTTCCTAATGAAATATTGCAGGTGGCAAGTACGACTTTACACTGGTACGGCAAAAGCAAACGTGCAGGTCGTAAAATGGGCCACATTAATGTTTCAGGAAATTCTGAGCAGCAATTAGCCTCGCGCTTAACGCAATTAGCGGAGATACTGCCAGCGGCCACATTTGATGAACTTAACCCTTATGTTACTGCCTACCAGCAACAATTAAGTTAGTCATTGATTAGCAATGTGACTAGTAATAAAAAAGCCAGCTAATCACTGGCTTTTTTTTGGAAAAATACTGAGCAATTGTAAGTTATAGCAATTTGATTAATTATGTTTTCTACTTTTTCATGAGGAAAAGTGGATAATGACGGCATTATTCATTTGAACCATTAAAAATGAGCAGCTAATTAATCAACTTGGTATTAAACCTTCTGGAAGTGTCCGCAAGGTTTAGCAGCACACTGTAGTTTTTCGCCTGCTGCCATTTGCCGCTTTAACAATAATGCAAAACCACACTTTTCACACTCGCCAATAACGGGTTCATGATTGACGACAAATTTACATTTTGGGTAGTGATCACAGGAATAAAAGGTTTTACCAAAGCGGCTAGTTTTTGACTGCAAATGACCTTTTTGACACTGTGGGCAGCTAACATTTTGTTGTTCAAGTTCATTATGATCTTGCGCGACGATATGATGGCATTCTGGGTAGTTGGTACAACCGATAAACATACCATAACGACCTTGTTTTACCGCCAGCTCATTACCACACTCAGGGCATTCGCTGCCCGGCAATATTTTGTCGTCAACACGCTCATGTTCAACCACTGGTCGAGTGTATTGACAGTTAGGATAAGCAACACAGCCAAAAAATGAACCTGATTTACTGTGTTTAATCGTCAGTTTTTCGCCGCATTGTGGGCAAACTTCAGCAGTTTTCTCTAAGGCATGTTCATGACGTGAAAATAAGGGTTTTTCGGGGTTTGACATAATAAATGCACCTAAAAAATTAGGTGCATAGTATGCCATAATTTAGTGACTTAGCTGTAGTGTAATTTTCGTGCAGCGCGATTGCCTTACACTGTCATTAATGCAACGGCCCTTCTTGCTCATCAAAGATCAGGTCTTCCATTTGAGAATAGGCATTTTCTTTACCTGGCACATTAAACAACACCATCAATACCACCCACTTTAAATCATCAATCGAGAAGAACTTAGTATCAAGTTCCATCACTCGGTCTATGACCATTTCTCGAGTGGTAAAATCTAGGACATTAACCTGCTCTAAAAACATCAGAAAACCTCGACATTCGACATCGAGAATTTGACTTTCTTCGCTGGTATAAATACGAACCGATTGATTACCAACACGGGTTAGATAAGGATAAGTTTCAGTGTCTTGTAAAGCAGCGAGCTTTTCCAACCAAGCCAAGGCTTTATAAATTTCATCTTGGTGAAAACCGGCACGGGTTAATTCATCCGTCAGCAGCTCATGGTCAACCATGACTTCGGCTTCACTATGAATATAATTTTCAAAAAGGTACATCAAGATATCAAACATAACTAGCCCCTATTTAATTTAAGGTAGCCCCCTGGCACGGCAGACACCAGACCTCTAAGCTCAAGCACGGTTAATCGAGTTAGCACTACATCTATTGGTAAATTACACCGAGAAACCACCAAATCCACAGGAGTGATTTCATAGCCCACACTAGCTAACATTGGATCGTTACACAAGTGCTGTTTTTTACTTTTTACTGTTGAATTATCTTTCTCTTTGTTTCTACTTAAGTTTAGACTATCTGTCACTATGTCTTCGAACTCTTCCACTATATCGGCAATGTCCTCGATAAGTTTAGCCCCTTGCTTAATTAACCAGTGACAGCCTTTTGCCTGGGTATTATAAATAGAGCTCGGTACCGCGAATACCTCTCTACCTTGCTCTAACGCACAACGCGCCGTAATTAATGAGCCGCTTTTTAATGATGCTTCAACCACCAAAACCCCTACACTCAAGCCACTGATCAAGCGATTTCTTTTTGGGAAATGGCCTGCCTTGGGTGCTACACCAGGGGCAAACTCACTAATAATAAGACCGTCATTGGTGATAATATCTTTCTGTAAGCTTTTATGTCGAGACGGGTAGATACTATCTAACCCCGTGGCCACCACAGCAATAGTATAACCCTGCTGATGTAACGCTCCCAAATGAGCTTGCGCGTCAATCCCTAGGGCTAAGCCACTGGTGATAACAAAATTCGTCGTTAATTGTCCCGCCAGCTGATGTGCAATTTCTCGACCTGATACGCTGGCATTACGACTGCCGACAATGGCTATTTTGGGCAAAGCAAGTAAATCGACATTTCCGCGAATAAACAGCACTATCGGTGGATCATAGATTTCTTTCAATAATGCTGGGTATAACGGCTCATCAAAAACAATTATTTGGCTGTGGCAAAGTGCAGAGTCAGAAATTATTTTAGAAACGGCTTGCCAGTCGGGAGAGCTTATTGCAAAACGTTGCGACTTAGTTAAGCCAGAGTGAGTGAGATCAATATTTGCGGAGAATAAAGCCGTTAAACCAAACTTTTCCACCAAGGCAATTTTTTTATGACTGGCTAGCCGTGGAATTGCTTTCACCGCTAGCCAATAATGTGCCGGAGTTAACGCTCCATTGACCCTGTTGTTGATGTTATTTGCCACCTGCTTCTCCTTAAGCATGGCTCACACTAAGTTTACGGTGCAGCAACTCCATCAAGCACGCGTAAAGGTTTTTCCGAATGAAGAATTAACGCCATGCTCACTTTATCGTAAACTTTAAAGACCATCACTTTGCCAATCGCTTCAGTGGGCATATCGTAATCTGAATTACTGTCGTTAGCCATTCGGTTCCAACGAGAGGTTTCATTGACGTATTGCGGGCCATGGTCGGTCTCAACCACCGAAGGACTTTTCCGACTAACCGTTAAAACATCACCAGCCTGAACGGCTTGCGCAGTGCCTTTATTTATCATCACGACATCAAATTTAGCAAATTCTGTTAGCTCTGTGACTGAACTAACAATCAAGCCTTTAGTCTCTGCTGAAGCCGCTCGCATAGTAAAAATAGAGGGATATTGCTGATCATCATTTACCGGCACCACATAAGCACCAGAGCGGATTTCACGTTTTGCGCCATCAACATAAATGGTGCTGGGCTGCTTTTTGCGGATATCGCCACTTTGCGTAGCTTTACCTGTGCCGACAAGCCTAATGTTATAACCTAAGGTTTCTGCTGTTTCAGGATCAATAATGGCGCTGCCTTTTTGAAAAATACCATAGCTTTGTCCGACAGTTAAATCACTGTTAGCATACACTTTAAAGCCATCAATGCTCGACTTATGACCTTTATCACTGCCAATAACATAGGGTAAGTTATCTAACTCAGCTAAGGTTTTTACACTGTCGTAACGAATATAAGGTGCAATAGCGTGTAAAGGTAGCGTACTTACTGGGTTTTGATCTTTTAACTGCTTGCGTACTTTAGGTGACCATTTTAGCTCAGGCTTACCTCTAACTAACATCGGCCGACCTTGCTCATCAAAGACTAGACGCAGTTCATCACCAGGATAAATTAAATGTGGGTTATTAATTTCAGGGTTGAGGCGCCACAACTTCGGCCACAACCAAGGTTGATTGAGAAATATTCCGGATATATCCCATAAGGTATCACCTTTTTTGACAATATAAGATTTTGGCGCATCCGACTTTAATGTTAACTCATCAGCCAGTAAAGTTACTGACATAGTAATACCAAGTATTAAGGAAAAAATTCTTATTAGCATGTTAATCTGCCTATTATTATAGGTTTTATCCTAAACCACTATGATTAATTTTAAATAATGGCTAAAATTGAAACATAACACTCTATGCGAGTTTTCGCGAACTCTTTTGATAAATTATGGCTATTTTACCTGTATTACGATTTCCTGATGAGAGATTAAGAACAAAAGCACAACCCGTAACTGAAGTTAACGATGAAATTCGCACTATTATCAGCAACATGTTCGAAACCATGTATGCGGAAAATGGTGTTGGTTTAGCAGCAACGCAAGTGGATATTCATCAACGCATTGTCGTTATTGATGTCTCTGAGAACAAAGAACAACCTTATGTCTTAATTAATCCTGAAATCACCCGTAAAAGTGATGACACTATTATTAATGAAGAAGGTTGTTTATCAGTGCCGGGGTGTTACGCAAAAGTTGACCGCAGTGTTGATGTCACTGTCACTGCCCTTGATGAAAATGGCAAAGAATTTAGCCTAGACGGTGAAGAGCTCTTAGCTGTTTGTATTCAGCATGAACTTGATCACCTTAATGGCATCTTATTTGTTGATTACTTATCACCACTTAAGCGTCAGCGCATTAAAAAGAAATTAGAAAAAGAAGCACGCTTAGATAAAGCAAACGCTTAAGTGCTTAGCACTTCATATAACTCAATTGCATTTTGGAACCTCCTTTGTCGAACGCTGTAACTAAACCATTAAATATTATTTTTGCTGGTACACCCGACTTCGCCGCCAAGCATTTGGCAGCGCTACTGCAATCAGAGCACAATATTGTTGCGGTATACTGTCCGCCGGATAAACCTGCCGGACGTGGCAAAAAGCTCAGCGCTTGTGCAACAAAATTATTGGCTTTAGAAAGTAATATCCCGGTTGAGCAACCTGAAAACTTCAAAGCTGAAATAGACCAAACGACCTTAGCTAATTATCAAGCAGACGTTATGGTGGTGGTGGCCTATGGCTTATTATTACCGACAGTAATATTAACCACGCCAAGATTAGGTTGTATTAATGTCCACGGCTCTATTTTACCTAAATGGCGCGGTGCAGCGCCAATACAACGAGCTTTAGAGGCGGGGGATGCAAAAACTGGCGTAACTATCATGCAAATGGATAAAGGTTTAGATACCGGGGATATGATTCTAACTGCCACTTGCGACATCAGCCTAAAAGACACCAGCGCAAGTTTATATGAAAAATTGGCAGAGCTTGGCCCAACGGCATTATTAGATACCTTAGCATTAATGGTGACAGGCGAATATTCACGCCAACCGCAAGACAATGCACAAGCCACACATGCCGCCAAACTTGATAAAGCAGAAGCGGAATTAAATTGGCAGCTATCAGCTCAGACCCTTGAACGTAAAATTAGAGCTTATATTCCTTGGCCTGTGGCACAATTTACTTTTAGCGAAAACACTAATCAGCATCGAATTCGCGTTTGGCAAGCTAGTGCAATAAAGCTTGAGCACCAACAAGCTCTAGGCACTATTATCAGCGCGGATAAACAAGGCATTACCGTGGCGACTGCTGACGGAGCCTTACGCTTAGAAATTATTCAACTGCCCGGCAAAAAAGCTTTAGCGGTAGCGGATATTTTAAATGGTAAAGCGCATTGGTTTGCGCCAGGTTTATCGATCAACGGACTAGATACGTCAACACAGGGGCCAGCGTAATCATGGCGGCAAATCTTAGAGCGTTAGCAGCCCGATGTACTTTTGCAGTCGTCGATAAAGGTCGCAGCTTAGCTGACGAATTACCGCAGCAGTTAGCCAAAATAGACGGTAAAGATAAAGGTTTACTGCAAGAGCTTTGTTACGGCGTTCTTAGGCATTTACCGGAATTAGAATATGATGTTCGTGAGTTTATTAAAAAGCCCTTAACGGGTAAACAGCGCGTTGGCCATTTCTTAATGCTCGTTGGTGTTTATCAAATTAAATATACCCGTATTCCAGATCACGCGGCTTTTAATGAAACAGTATCAGCCTGTAAGCCTTTAAAGTGTGAGCACTTAAAAGGGGTTATCAATGGCGTATTAAGAAATTTCCAGCGCCAACAAGCGGCACAAAGTAGCGAAAACTTAACGAACAAAGACTTACCTGACGCCATCGCCTTTAATCATCCTTCTTGGTTTATTCAAAAGTTACAAAGTGCTTACCCTGAACAATGGCAAGCAATACTAACGGCAAATATGCAACGACCGCCGATGTGGTTACGGGTCAATCAGCTGCACCATAGTGTTGATGAATATTTAGCACTTTTAGCGGCAGAAAACATAGCCCACCAATTCGTTGATGAAAAGTCTGGTGCCATTCGCTTAACTGAAGCTGTGGACGTGAACAAATTACCTGGTTTTCAGCTCGGCTGGGTATCCATTCAAGACGCTGCTGCGCAACAAGCGGCAAGTTTACTTGATTGTCAGCCTGATGATAACGTGCTTGATTGTTGCGCTGCCCCAGGTGGAAAAACCTGCCATATCCTCGAATATAGTCCAAAAATAAAAGCCATGACGGCCATTGATATTGAAGCTGTGCGACTAGAGCGCGTCGAAGAAAACTTACAACGGCTAAACCTATCGGCAAAGGTGATTACTGGTGATGCTGCCACGCCAGACGAATGGTGGGATGGCGAATTATTTGATCGTATTTTACTTGATGCCCCCTGCTCCGGCACTGGAGTAATACGTCGCCATCCTGATATTAAATGGTTACGTAAAAGCCCAGACATAGCAAGATTAACTGACTTGCAACAAGATATCCTAAAAAATGTATGGTCTTTATTAAAACCCGGTGGTACTTTGCTCTATGCAACATGTAGCATTTTACCGGAAGAAAATAGCGAACAAGTTCAACGTTTTGTTAATGAAAATAGCGACGCAGAGCATGTTGCTATCAACCAAAATAGCAATGATATTGGCTGGCAGATTCTTCCCAGCGACCAATCGATGGATGGTTTTTATTACGCCAAACTTATTAAAAAATCACTGTAAAACAACAATAAAAGCAATCTAAAATGAAAATTATAATTATTGGTGCTGGGCAAGTCGGTGGCACATTAGCGGAAAACCTTGTTGGCGAAAAAAACGACATAACGCTAATTGACACTAACAGCGAAACTTTACGTGAATTACAAGACAAAATGGATTTGCGCGTGGTTATCGGCCATGGTTCTCACCCCGATGTGCTCAAACAAGCTGGCGCTGAAGACGCTGAACTCGTTGTTGCTGTTACCAACGACGATGCCACCAACATGATTGCATGCCAAATTTGTTATTCTCTATTTAATACCGCCAATAAAATTGCGCGGATTCGCTCCAGTAAAATTCTCAAATATCAGGAAGAGCTTTTTCAAAACAAAAATATCCCGGTTGATCATGTCATTGCCCCTGAGCAACTAGTCACTCGCGATATTGCCCGGTTAATTGATTACCCTGGCGCATTACAAGTACTAGAGTTTGCCCAAGGTAAAGTGAGTTTAGTCGCGGTTAAAGCGTATTACGGCGGCTTATTAGTTGGTCATGCCCTGTCGACGTTACGCGAACATATTCCGAATATTGATACCCGGGTTGCCGCAATTTACCGCAACGGTAAACCGATCAGACCCTTGGGCACAACTGTCATTGAAGCCGATGATGAAGTATTTTTTATTGCCGCGACCATTCATATTCGCGCAGTGATGAATGAGCTACAAAAATTAGAAGCGCCTTATCAAAAAATTATGATTGCGGGTGGTGGTAATATTGGTGCTGGTTTAGCGCGACTACTAGAGAAAAACCATCAAGTAAAATTAATTGAACATTCGGCTAAACGTGCGGCTTATTTAGCCTCTGAATTAAACGACACTTTAGTGTTTGCTGGTGACTCTTCTGATCAGGAATTACTGATGGAAGAACATATTGATCAATTTGATGTCTTTATTGCCGTCACGAATGATGATGAAGCTAACATTATGTCGTCATTATTAGCTAAACGCTTAGGTGTACGTAAAGCTATGGTATTAATCCAACGCAGTGCCTACATTGACTTAGTCCATGGTAGTAATATAGATATTGCGGTATCGCCACAACATGCGACGATTTCAGCCTTATTAACCCATGTACGCCGCGGTAATATAAATAACGTTTATAGCCTGCGTGGCGGTGCTGCTGAAGCGATAGAAATCGTGGCAAAAGGTGATGAAAAATCATCGAAAGTGATCGGTAAAACCATCCAGCAAATTAAGTTACCCCCGGGAACAACTATTGCCGCAATCGTACGTGGTGAAGAAGTTTTAATAGCTCACTCCAACACTAAGATAGAAACAGAAGATCATGTTGTGCTGTTTTTAGTGAATAAGCGCTATATCAATGACGTAGAGGCTTTATTTCAACTCGATGCTATTGCATTTTTCTAATGTAGCATACTAAATAACCCGAGCCGGTGTTAAAGAGTATATCGGCTAGGTTCGCCAAAATGCTGGGGTAAATAACACCAGCAAGGTGAATATTTCTAATCGGCCAAATAACATAGCAACCACCAAGACCCATTTACTAAAGTCATTTATCTCAGCAAAGTTCGCGGCAACCTGGCCTAAACCCGGGCCGAGATTATTTAAACAGGCTGCCACTGCAGTAAAAGCCGCTAGATCATCCATGCCTGCTGCTAATAACAACAACATACAAATAATAAAAACCGCCGCATAAGCAGAAAAGAAACCCCATATAGCTTCCACCACCCGATTAGGTAAGGCTTTATTACCTAACTTGATCGTAAAAACAGCTTTCGGATGCACCAATTTATTTAGTTCACGTATGCCCTGTAGATAAAGCAGTACCACACGAATAACTTTCATGCCGCCCCCCGTACTTCCTGCACAACCACCGATAAAACTGGAAAATATTAATAAAAGAGGTAACAAGGTTGGCCAACTAGAAAACGCGACTTCACCTGAAGATGTTCCGGCAAAGCCTGCTGTGGTGCCAATTGAAACTGCATGAAAAAGCGCTTGCTCAAAATTATCAAAATTTGACTGATAGACATTGAAACTAGTGAGTACCACAAAACAGATTAAAATTAGTACGGCTTGAATACCTAAAAATGCTTTAAATTCAGAATCATAAAAATAATTACGTAATGAACGGCTGTTGACGACGGCAAAATGTAGCGCAAAGTTCACGCCGGCAACCAATAAGAAAAACACACAAATAAAGTTGATCAAGGGACTGTCAAAATAGCCCATGCTTAAATCATGGGTTGAAAAGCCCCCTATCGCAATCGTAGAGAACGAGTGACATAAGGCATCAAATAAACTCATGCCTGCTGCCCAATAACTCGCTGCGCAGGCAAGGGTTAATGTCACGTAAATTAGCCATAAATGCTTAGCGGTGTCAGCTATACGTGGTGTCATTTTGGAATCTTTTACTGGCCCGGGGGTTTCCGCCCGATAGAGTTGCATGCCCCCAATACCTAGCATAGGTAAAATAGCGACCGCTAAAACAATGATCCCCATCCCCCCTAACCATTGTAATTGTTGTCGATACCACAGAACGGCATGAGGCAAGCCATCAATTTTAGTTAAGATAGTTGCCCCTGTGGTGGTCAAGCCAGAAAAAGATTCAAAAAAGGCATCGGCAACGGAGAGATTAGGCTGATCTAATAACAATAATGGTACGGCAGAGAAGCTCGCCAAAACACTCCAGAACAGCACAACAATTAAAAAACCTTCTCGCGCCCTTAAGTCACTTTTTTCAGCTCGGTAGGGATACCAAGCTAAGAGGCCCGCAATAAGACAAAAAACAAAGGACATCAGGAACGACACACCGCCACCATCTCGATATATCAGAGAAACTAAAGCAGGCGGTAACATAGTGACACTCAATAAAGCGACTAGCAGCCCTAATATTCGGATGATATTTTTTATTTGCACGGTAGTTTATTATTGCTTTTTAGTTGTCGGTTGTAATGTTAATTGCCCAGCAGACATTTCTTGTAATTGCTGCTGGAAAACTTCAAGTTTTTCATCAGGCAGCGCCAGTGTCATGAAAACATTTTCCTGGTAATCTTGCTGGATAATTTCGCCACCAAATTGGCCAATAAGATACAAAACATCATCTATTTGGCTATATTGACACGCTAATGTTTTGCGTACCATAGGAATTTTCAGTTTTGTCGGTAAAAGCGCCAATGCTTGTTTAACACTGCCGCCATAAGCACGTTGTAATCCCCCCGGTCCAAGTTTGGTGCCACCAAAATAGCGAACAACCACAGCGCAAACTTCGCCGATGTTACTGCCCATCAACATACTCAGCATAGGTTTACCTGCTGTGCCCGAGGGCTCACCATCATCAGAAAAGCCATATAATTGGCTATTTTCAGGTCTACCAGCAATAAAAGCATAACAATGATGATTCGCTTGCGGGTGTAGTATTTGTAAGCTTTTTATGAAAGCTTTCGCACTCGCAGCACTGTCACAGGGCGCAAGGTAACAAATAAAGCGACTACGAGTAACTATTGTTTCATCAATAACCTCGTCAGCCGCTATTGAGTATGGGCTAGACACAAATATATTCGCTTAATTTAACTCAAGATCTCGGGTCATATTTTCATTGTGCGACTGATGAACAATAATATTATCTTCGATTCTGATGCCGCCAAAGGGCCGCATAGCATCGACCTCTGGCCAATTAACCATTTTGCCATGGGCGGAAGCTTTTAAATCAGCAAGTAACGAGTCAATAAAATATAAGCCAGGTTCAATAGTAAACACTTGATTACTTTCAATCACCCGCGAGGTACGTAAAAAGGGATGTTGCTCTGGCGTATTAACATGAGTGCCACGTTCATCAGCCATAAACCCTCCAACATCATGAACTTGCAAACCTAAGTGGTGGCCTAACCCATGTGGGAAGAAGGTAGAAATAATGCCGCTTTCTACCGCAACATCAAGATCAACGTTAATAAAGTTAAACTCTTGTAACACCTTGCCAATTTCCCGGTAGGTGGCAATATGCAAATCAACGTAACTCAGGCCAGGCTTTAAGCCATCAACAGCATTTAACATTAATGTATCCATGCGAGCAATTAACTCAGCAAAGCGATCACGTTTAAACGAGTAAGTACGGGTTATATCAGCAGCATAACCATGATAATTAGCACCGGCATCAAGTAAAAATGAACGATGTGCTTGTGGTACATCACGATTTAATGCTGTGTAATGCAAAATAGAGGTATTTTCATTTAATGCGACAATATTGCCATAAGGTGTTTCGCTTTCAACATGTTGCGTCGCTTTTAGGTAAGCGTGTTGAATATCATACTCTGACGCGCCGGCAAAAAACGCCGCTTTTGCCGCTTGATGCCCCTTAACTGCAATAGCATTCGAGCGACGAAGGCACTCCTGCTCGTATGGCGTTTTATAGGCACGATGAAAATGCAAAAAGTTAATCAGTGGCTCAGGGTTGATATGTTCAAAGCCTAACGCTTTCGCGACTTCAATATGAGCGCCAATATAGGCAAAAGCTTTTTTGTCATAAGGTAATAATTTATCGACCTCACTGGCTTTAGCTAATATCTTAATATCGAAAAACTCATGCCAATAGTCATCAGTCAATGCAATAACTTTATGCCAAAAATCAACTGGTTGGTAATATATTAAGGTAGGTTTATCTGTGCCATTAACCAGCAGCCAGCAGTTAGCAATGTCAACTAACGGCAACCACGCTTTAAAGTGTGGGTTAACCCGAAACGGATAGCTGTTATCGTCTAAAAAAGCTTTAATTTCTTGACCAGAGTGAATGACTAAACCATCAAGATTTTCTCGTGTTAATACCGATTTTGTTCTTTTTTGTAACTCAGCTACATGAGCTGGGTAATGATTAGCTAGTGTCTTCATCTGGTAACTCTCTAAATTTTTTGATATTTAATTATACCGCGTTTAGCATGAGATGATAAAGTTTAGCGCGTGGCTATTCATTTATATTCATCGCAATGATTTGATCAAACAGCGAAGCCGCTTGTCCTACTTTGTGCTGATATATTTGCTGATAAGCTAAAACACTCTTAACGTATTCTCGGGTTTCTTTATAGGGAATGGTTTCAATCCAAACATCAGCCGGTAATGACTCCGCGTCTTTTAACCAACTGGCAACCCGGTAAGGGCCGGCATTATAGGCAGCCGTTGCAAGCACCTGGTTACCATCATGACGGTCCAATAAATTACGTAAATATTTCGTGCCTAATTTAATATTATTTTTAGCATTGAATAGATAGCCATTAGAAACTTTTTTACGGGCCAATTTTTTGGCTGTACCCGGCATAATTTGCATCAAACCTTTAGCGCCAGCAGAAGAGTTCGCGTCAGACATGAACGAGCTTTCTCGCCGCGCAATAGCAAAGGCCCAAGCTGAATTAATTTTTTCATTACCGGCATAATGTTTAATTTCACTTTCAAAGCCGAGTGGAAAACGTAAATTAACATCATCAAGGTAGCCTACTTTTGCTAAAGTAAATATCGCTCTATCATACCATTGCATTTCATTGGCTATTTTAGAGGCAACTAATTTTTCGCGCTCATTAAGCTTTGACAACCAAAAGTTCCACTCTTGGCGTGCGTGATGAAAGCGGCCAATGGCAAACAACTCAAAAGCCCTTTTTGCTTCAGGGCTGTTAGCAATCAAGGCTTTTTCATCAACGCTAACATCCAGTGGTATATTTTGAAAATTAGCCGGTATATTTGAGTAACTTGCTGCTAAAAAACCATAGTAGTGCCGGCTTTGAGCTAGCTCATTGAGAATTTCATTCCCTTTAGTTAGTTCTGTAGTAGCCAACAAACTTCTGCCGTACCAATAGCGCCATTGCAGGCTTTTTTGCACACTTTTAGGTAATTTTAATAACTTTGCTTTAATGTGTTGCCAATTCTGCTCACGTAGCGCATCAGTAATATACCATTGAGTTAAATTACTGTTAAAAAGGTTTTCATCGACTTGTGCTAGCCATAACTCTGCCTCTGGATGATTTTTACTGGCTAAGGCTAAGGCAAACTTCAAGGTGATTTGTTGCTGCTGTTGCTCAGTAAATGGCAATAATGATTTTACTAATGCATAAGTATCAAGGGCTTGTTCTGGAGCACGCCAAATTAAGCGTTTTAAGCCATAGGTGATAATAGCGGCTTCTCGTGCTGTGTTTTTGTTAAATTTTGATAAATTTACAACGTATGCTGGGTCCCGACGAACCTTATGCCAGAGCCTTGCTAAGTGTTGCTCACTTTTAGGCAATAAAGTGGTTAAATAAGGTATTAAAGTATGTTTACCACCATCCGCCGATAATGCGATCCGTTGCCATACCATCTCGTGAGTTCGATACCCTGCTTGCTGCCACTGCTGAAATAATGGATCGCAAACCTTAGGCTGCGACTTTCCAACTAACCACAGCGAGCTCACTTTCGGCAACACTCTGCTTGGTGCGACTCCCGTTTGCAATTGATAACGATAATACTGACATCTGAGTTCAACATTACTGGTAGCACGATAAAAGCTTTGAAACAGTACAGGTTTGTTTCGTTTCGCTAAATAGTTTAACCACTTCTTTCTTAGCGGCCAATCCAGCGGCGTCCCTTGATATTGCGTTAAAAAGTTGTTGATATCTGACGCTGAAGACAACTTCATATTAGTCATTAAACGTTTCTGATCTAAATACGGCTGCAATGGATAGTAATGTAATTGATTGTATAGATTTTGATAGGTTGCGGAATTGCTATTCCAAATTTGCTTTTCCGCTTGCAGAAAAGTTTTACGCTGTTGCTTGTCGTCATTAGCGAATGTCGCGGTACTTGCTACGATAGCACTGAGGAAAATGATTTTGATAAAACGGAAACTACCTAACGGCATTTGATGACCTTGGAAAATTAACCATAGCTCAATTATTCACTCCTAATCTAACAAAGCAAGTCTATTCCCTTATTTATTGACTAATTGTCAATTTTTACCGTCGAATTGGTTTTTGTTTGGGTAGTTTCAGGATGGAAAAAATAATCTAGGAAAATTTATGGTTGCGTGATAATAAATAGGCTTTAAACTTAGCGCCAGTAAAAATCTCCTTAGCAAGGTTAACAATGAACAACAGCCTCTTACCTGAGACAGATCACCAATTAGATGCCATGGGTCTTCGTTGTCCAGAGCCAGTGATGATGCTGCGTCAAAAGATTCGTAAAATTTCTGTCGGTGAAACCTTATTGGTTAGTGCTGATGACCCCTCAACGGCGCGAGATATCCCAAGTTTTTGTCGTTTTATGGAGCATCAACTCATAAGTCAGCAAGTCGAAGTATTCCCTTTTCAATTTGTGATCAAAAAAGGTTTATAGAAATTATCAGCCGCTCTAAGCGAGTATAATTTGTTCTTAAGCTTAGAGCCTCCCATAAGGTATTCAAGTTATAAAAAAAGGAATGCCATGGACATTCCTTTTTACTTTTTAATAGCGACGGTTTGCCAGTCAATATAACGAAGTTAGGCACCTCACAGTATTAATAGCTACGGCTAAGCTCTACTGTAATAACGAAATATCAGCAATGGCAAAAAAGCTATTACGTATTTCGTTTAATAACGTCAAACGATTAGTTTTAACTTGCTCATCATCAGCCATTACCATGACATTATCGAAAAAGTTATCGATAGGTTGCTTTAGCGCCGATAACTCGGTCAATGCGCCTTGATAATCTTTGGCTGCCATTAACGGTTTAATTTTATTTTTAACTATTGCAAAGGCGCTAGCTAACTCAGTTTCAGCAGTTTCTGTTGCTAAATCAAGATTAAACGCTGTAAATAACTGACCTTTAAATTTAACTAAGATATTGCCTACCCGCTTATTCGCCGCTGCTAATGTTTCAGCTGCCGCTAAAGTTTTAAAATGTGTTACGGCATGAATACGCTTATTAAAATCTAAGGGGGCTGAAGGAGCATTAGCTAAAACTGCTTGGATAACATCGATACTAATATTTTGATCTTGGTAATACGCACGGTAACGACCAAAAATAAAATTAAGTACTTGTTTACTCACGTCCGAATTAGATAATTTGTCTTGATACAGCTCAACACTTTTTGCCACCAATTCAGCAATATCTAAGTTAAGCTCTTTCTCAACAATTATACGAATTAAGCCAATCGCAGCGCGTCGTAAAGCAAACGGATCTTTATCACCCTTAGGTGCTTGGTTAATACCAAATATACCGACTAAAGTATCGACCTTATCGGCGATTGCTACGGCACAACCTATTGTTTGTTCTGGCAATCTATCGCCGGCGAAGCGCGGACGATATTGATCTTCAAGCGCTTGTGCTACTGCTGCTGGTTCACCGTCATGTTGGGCGTAGTATTTACCCATAGTACCTTGAACTTGTGGAAATTCGAGTACCATGTCTGACATCAAATCTGTTTTGCTCAACAATCCTGCTCGATGGGCCATAGCAGTATCATCACCAATTTTACCAGCAACATATTCACTTAGTGCCGCAATCCGTTCAGACTTGGCTTTAACGGTGCCGAGCTGTTTTTGAAACAATACGCTATCTAAACTTTCTAATCTTGATTCAAGTGATTGTTTTTTATCTGTTTTAAAGAAAAACTCTGCATCAGCTAATCTAGGGCGAATTACCTTCTCATTTCCCTTAATAACTTGGCTAGGGTCTTTACTATCAATATTTGATACAAATATGAACTTATTCAATAAGTTACCTTCAGAGTCTGTCACTGGAAAGTACTTTTGATGATCTTTCATCGAATAAATCAAGGGTTCAGCGGGCACATTTAAAAACTCTTCATCGAAGCTGCCAATTAATACTACAGGCCATTCAACTATCGAGGTCACTTCTTCTAACAACTCATCATCGGGTAAAACAATTCCGCCTATGTCCAGAGCCGCGGCATTAATTTGCGCAAGAATAGTTTCTTTACGTGCTTCGTAGTCAACCACAACATGTGCAGATCTTAAGGCACTTTCGTAATCATTAGCATGAGCTAAAGCTAGTAAGCCGTGATGATGAAATCGATGACCCGTCACTAAGTTATTAGAGCGAATATTTAGCGACTCACCCGCAATAACAGTCGAGCCATACATTAATGTCAGGGTGTGCACAGGGCGAATAAACTGTGTTCTACCTGAGCCCCAACGCATCGGCTTGGGCACAGGTAATTTAGCAATGGCATTGTTTACCATACTCGGAATTAACTGTTCAACATGCTTACCTTGCTCGACAGTTTTATAAAGTAACCATTCACCTTTTTCCGTCACTAAACGTTCTGCTGCATCAACGGTAATACCGTTTGAACGTGCCCAGCCTTCAGCAGCTTTACTTGCGTTACCTTCAGCATCAAATGCAACATTGACTGCAGGTCCGCGCTTCTCTATTGCTTTGTCGGCTTGATTTGCTATTAAATTTTCAACTTTAACCGCTAAACGTCTTGGTGTTGCATACCAACAAATATCTGAATAGCTAAGTTTTGCATCGTCTAATTGTAATTTAATTTGTTCAAAAAATGTTGTCGCTAGTGTTCTTAAAGATTTAGGTGGTAACTCTTCAGTACCTAGTTCAATCAATAGTGTTTCTGTCGTCATTATGATTTCACCTCTGTAGAATTACCATTTGCAGAATTATTTTTACAAAGTGGAAAGCCAAGCTCTTCACGTTTTGCGTAATATGCTTGTGCACAAGCTTTTGACAGCGTTCTAACTCTTAATATGTAACGTTGTCGTTCTGTCACTGATATGGCATGACGTGCGTCAAGCAAGTTAAAGGCATGAGAAGCTTTCATTACTTGCTCGTATGCCGGTAATGCTAAGCCTGCTTCAATGAGTTTTTCACTGTCTTTTTCACACTGATCAAAAGTGTTAAACAATGCGTCCACATCCGCATATTCAAAGTTGTAAGTAGATTGCTCAACTTCATTTTGATGGAAGACATCACCATAAAGCACTTTACCCATAGGACCGTCGGTCCAAACTAAGTCATAAATGCTATCAACGTTTTGAATGTACATAGCTAAACGTTCCAGGCCATAAGTAATTTCACCAGTAACCGGCGCACATTCTATGCCACCGACTTGTTGAAAATACGTAAACTGGGTAATTTCCATGCCGTTTAACCAGATTTCCCAACCCAAGCCCCAAGCGCCTAATGTTGGTGATTCCCAATTATCTTCAACAAAACGAATATCGTGTACAAGCGGGTCAATGCCCATCTCTTTTAAAGAGTTTAAGTATAATTCTTGGATATTGTCAGGTGACGGTTTCAACATCACTTGAAATTGATAGTAATGTTGTAAGCGGTTTGGATTCTCGCCGTAACGGCCATCGGTCGGACGACGACAGGGCTGCACATAAGCACTACTCATTGGCTCTGGGCCAATGGAACGTAAAAAAGTCATCGGGTGAAATGTACCAGCCCCTACTTCTAAATCTAATGGCTGTACTATGACACAGCCTTGACGCGACCAATAATCTTGCAACTGCAATATTAGCCCTTGAAAGGTCTTTATATTAAACGTACTCATAACAATCCGAATCTATGGTTAGTTTGTATTAAATAAGGCTAATTATACCTATTGTCGCTTTATTAGCCTAGTGTCCTTGCTGAGATGTTTAGGGTTTATTCACTATAAAAGGCAAGGTTATAAACAAAAAATGCCCGATTTGATGATCGGGCATTTTAATTTGAAGATGTTAAAGACTAGACATCTAAGTTAGCCACTTTAAGCGCGTTCTCTTCAATGAAATGTCTGCGTGGCTCAACATGATCACCCATCAGAGTATTAAACAACTGATCGGCTGCAATAGCATCCTCAATGGTTACCTGCAGCATTCTACGTGACTCAGGATCCATGGTGGTTTCCCATAATTGATCTGGGTTCATTTCACCTAGACCTTTATAACGTTGAATGTATTGACCGCGCTTCGATTCTGCCATTAACCAGTTTAATGCTTCTTCAAACTCAGTGATAGGCTTAACTTTATCGTTACGTTTAACATAAGCACCTTCCTCCATTAAACCATTTATCGCTTTATTTAAGTTTTGAATCGAGGCGAACTCTTTTGAATCAAAAAATTCATAGTTACAGTCGTAAACGGTATCAATACCATGCTTACGGACATTAAAGCTTGGGTAATACACATTACGCTCTTGGTCATGCTTAACTTCAACAGTATATATAGAACCATTACCATCTTGGTCATCTAGCTGCTTAAGCAGGTTAGCTGTCCAAGCGTCAACACTGGCTTTATTTTTGAAATCTTCAGTCGTAATCACGTCACCGTAGATCATCTTCTCTAGAATATCAGCTGGAATTAAACGCGCGACGCGTTTAATAGTCTCGTGGGTTTTACGGAACTGTTTCACTAAATTCTCTAAAGGTAAACCCGATAATGCTGGCGCAGACTCATTCACATGTATCTCGGCATTCTCTAAGGCAAGCGTGGTTAAATACTCTGTTAGACCTTCATCATCTTTAATGTAACGCTCTTGCTTACCTTTTTTCACTTTATAAAGTGGTGGTTGCGCAATATAAATATAACCGCGCTCCATGATCTCTGGCATTTGACGATAGAAAAATGTCAGTAACAAAGTACGGATATGCGAACCATCGACATCAGCATCGGTCATGATAATAATACTGTGATAACGCAATTTATCTGGGTTATATTCATCACGGCCAATACCACAACCTAACGCTGTGATTAAGGTTCCGACTTCTTGTGAAGATATCATTTTATCGAAACGAGCTTTTTCTACGTTAAGAATTTTACCTTTAAGTGGTAAGATAGCTTGGTTTTTACGGTTTCTTCCCTGCTTGGCTGAGCCGCCAGCAGAGTCCCCTTCCACTATATATAGTTCAGATAAAGCAGGATCTTTTTCCTGACAATCAGCTAATTTACCGGGTAAACCAGCAATATCTAACGCACCTTTACGGCGTGTCATTTCTCGCGCTTTACGGGCTGCTTCACGCGCACGTGCTGCATCAACAATCTTCATGATAATGGTACGAGCAACAGCTGGCTTCTCTAACAGGTATTCACCTAGTTTTTCTCCCATCGCTTGTTCTACGGCTGTTTTCACTTCCGATGAAACTAATTTATCTTTCGTTTGAGAAGAGAATTTAGGATCAGGTACTTTCACTGAGATTACTGCGGTTAAACCTTCACGGGCATCGTCTCCTGAGGCACTGGTTTCGGTACTGCCGCCTTTCTTGGTTTTGTTTAAGCCTTCTTTAACCATGTAACTATTCAGCGTACGCGTTAATGCGGTACGAAAGCCACTTAAATGAGTACCACCATCGCGTTGAGGAATATTATTTGTAAAACAATGAATGCTTTCTTGGAAGCCATCATTCCACTGCATGGCAACTTCTACAACAATGCCATCTTCACGCGCTAAATCGAAATAGAATATTTCTTCGTTAACAGGCGTTTTATTGGTATTTAAATAATCGACAAAAGCTTGAATACCACCATCAAAATGGAAATGCTCTTCTCTACCTTCTTCGCGCTCATCAATTAATTTGATTGAGACACCAGAGTTCAGAAAAGATAATTCTCGAATTCTTTTCACCAGTAAATCAAAATGAAAAACCACATCCGAAAAAGTATCTTCACTTGGCCAAAATCTAACTTCTGTGCCTGTTTTATCACTTTCTCCAACAACCTTTAACGGCTCTTGCGGTACACCAATATGATAAAATTGCTCAAATAATTTCCCGTCTCGACGAATATTTAGTTTTAGCTTACTACTTAAGGCATTAACTACTGAAATACCAACACCATGTAAACCGCCAGAGACTTTATAGCCAGAGTCTTCGCCACCAAACTTACCACCAGCATGAAGTACTGTCATGATAACTTCCGCTGCTGAAACGCCTTCTTCAGGGTGAAGTTCTGTTGGAATTCCTCGACCGTCATCTCTTACCGATACTGAGCCATCCAAGTGAATCTTAACAATAATATCACTACAGTGACCTGCAAGTGCTTCATCAATTGAGTTATCCAATACTTCAAATACCATATGATGAAGGCCAGTGCCATCATCGGTATCACCGATATACATCCCTGGTCGTTTGCGAACCGCATCTAAGCCTTTAAGTACTTTTATACTTGCCGAGTCATATTCATTTTCTGTTGTCATAGCTTGTAGCCTACTCACTCATTACTGATAGTTTGCCATGTTTCACGTGAAACATTTTATAGTTTTCTTCTTGTGGAACAAGCTGTTCCACTGCTGTTTTATCTATTGCTGTTACAATAACCTGACATTCAATGGCTGCTATTGCATTATTTAATAACGCTCTAGAGTGAATATCCAGCTCTGCACCTACATCATCAATTAATAAAATTGGTTTTACTCGATTTACTCTTTCAATAAGTTTTGCTTGTGCAAAAGTTAAAGCTAGTAAAAACAACTTTTGTTGACCTCGCGATAATTGATTATCTAATGAAGTCCCATTTAAAATAAATCTTACATCAAACTTTTGTGCGCCAAATAAGCTATAGCCTAATGTTAATTCTTTCTGTCGATATTGAGTTAGCACATCCAGTAAAGCTTTTTTTGAATTCCAACCTTGTAGGTACTGAATTACTATATCATCAGATACCGACGGTAACATGATTTTTAGCCAAAAACTTAACTCATTAGTCAACTGATTAACATACTCTGCCCTATGGTTGGCAATTTGCTGTGAGCTCTCTGCAAAGACCTCGGTCCAATAGCTTAATGTTGCTAAATCTGCCTTCGTTCTCAAACAGGCATTACGTTGCTTAAGTATTCTAGCAAACTCTCGCCAATGGTCAGAAAATGAATGTTTCACGTGAAACAATCCTAAATCGATAAACCGCCGACGTTGCTTTGGACCACCAAAAAAGAGTATAAAACTTTCAGGGGTAATAACTTGCACTGCAACATTTTTTGCCAGCGACGAGAATTTACTTTGCTTCTCTCCATCTATTCTTATTTCACTACTACTGGCATTAGTGTTAAAACCTTTCCTAACCCCAAGTTGACAGTTTTTATCTGTTTTGGCACTAACGGTAAAAGTACTTTTTTCATGCTTAAGCAAATTATCTACTTTCGAGCTTCGAAAAGACTTACCGTGTCCTAAATAAAAAATCGCCTCTAATAAACTACTTTTACCGCTACCATTATCACCAATGATAAAATTGACGTCGGCATGAAAATCTACTGAGACACTGTCTATGTTACGAAAATTTTGAATAATTAATTTACCAATACTCACTTAAGTTATATCTACAAACGCATTGGCATAACAACGTATAAAGCTTCGCCAGACTCACCACCTTCAATAACAACACTACTGTTGGCATCAGCTAAAGTAAATTTAACTTCAGGCTCTTTAATAGCATTGAGTACGTCTAAGACATAGCTAACATTGAAACCGATCTCAACTTCATCATAAGGAAAGTCAATTTCAATAACTTCTTCTGCTTGTTCTTGTTCTGGGTTATTCGCCGTTATCTTTAATTCTGTGCTAGCAAAATTCAGACGAACACCTTTAAATTTTTCATTCGATAAAATAGAGGCACGTGACAACACCTGTCTTAGTTCATCTTTATTTGCATTAAGAATTTTGTCGCCATTACGTGGCAATACACGACGGTAATCAGGAAAGCGACCGTCAACAAGCTTACTGGTAAACGAGAACTCACTATCAATAATTCGAATATGATTAGAGCCTAAAAACACTTGCACAGTTTCATCAACAGGATCTAATAAACGGATAATCTCTAGAATACCTTTACGCGGCACTATCACTTGACGTGCAGGCAACTGAAGATCTTGATTAGAAATTTTACAAATAGCTAAACGATGGCCGTCGGTCGCCACTGAACGTATTTCATGGCCTTCTGTTTCTATCGACATGCCGTTTAAATAATAACGAACATCTTGGTTTGCCATGGAAAAATGGGTACTTTCTATCAGCCGTAATAATTCAGATTTTAACAATTTGAATTCAACATCGCCTTGCCACTGCTCAATATTTGGAAAATCACTAGCCGGTAAAGTTGAAAGTGAATATTTACTACGACCGGTACTGATTTTGATCACATCATTATCAGACTCAAAGGTCAGCATAGAGTCATCAGGTAGGCTTTTACAAATATCAAGTAACTTACGTGCTGGAATAGTAACTTTGCCGTCTTCAGCCTGATTATCAACCAGTGCATACGCCACCATCTCTAGCTCTAAATCAGTAGCTGTTAACGTAAGTGATTGCCCACTTACGTCAAAAAGTATATTACCTAAAATAGGCAAAGTACTTTTGCGCTCTACAGCACCAGAAACCAATAACAAAGGTTTCAATAGTAATTCTCTGTTCAATGAAAATTTCATATCTGACTCACTTTTAACTTATTATTATTATGATGACAATGTTCTGGTTAAATTTGAATAATCTTCTTTAATATCGTGAGATTCTTCACGTAAAGCTTTCACCTTACGACAAGCATGTAATACTGTCGTATGATCTCGACCACCAAAGGCATCGCCAATCTCAGGTAAACTGTGATTAGTTAGCTCTTTAGATAATGCCATTGCAATTTGACGAGGTCTAGCTACTGAGCGATTTCTTCGTTTAGAAAGCAAGTCAGCGACTTTAATTTTATAATATTCTGCCACTGTACGCTGAATATTATCAATGGTGACTAACTTGTCTTGTAGTGCGAGTAAATCACGAAGAGCTTCTCGAACAAAATCTATGGTAATTGCCCGACCAGTAAAATTAGCATTTGCGATCACCCTATTCAAGGCACCTTCTAATTCCCTAACATTAGAGCGTAAACGTTTGGCAATAAAAAAGGCCACTTCATCAGCTAAATTAATATGACTCTCTTGGGCTTTACGCTTCAAAATAGCGACACGGGTTTCTAATTCCGGCGGCTCAATGGCAATAGTTAAGCCCCAGCCGAAGCGTGATTTTAAACGATCTTCAACGTCAACTTCTTTTGGATAACGATCACTGGTTAAAATAATCTGTTGATTACCTTCGAGTAAAGCATTGAAAGTATGAAAGAATTCTTCTTGAGTGCGATCTTTACCAGCAAAAAATTGAATATCATCAATCAACAAAGCATCAACTGAACGGTAATATTGTTTAAACTTTTCCATGGCGTTATTTTGTAACGCACGCACCATATCTTGAACAAAGCGCTCTGAATGCATATAAGCGATTTTGGCATTCGGCTTATTGAGTAGAATACCATTACCGACCGCATGCAATAAATGCGTTTTACCTAAACCGGTACCGCCATAGATAAATAACGGGTTGTATGCAGCCCCTGGATTATCTGCTACTTGTGACGCGGCTGCCCGTGCTAATTGGTTTGATTTACCCTCAACAAAGTTATCAAAAGTATACTTAACTCTAATATTGGTGGTTTTAGGTAGGTTACTTTCAGGTGCTACGGTTTCTTTATTCGAGGTTTTAATATTGGGTTGTAATTGGCTAATGCTATTTTGGATATTGCTTTGTTGTGCAGGGATACTACCGACATCAAAGCGTAATAATGGTGGGTTAGCACTATCTTGCATACCAACTAACTCATTAATACGATTGACATATTTATCTCTGACCCAGTCCAAAACAAAGCGATTTGGCGCATATAAGGTCATAATATTATCCGTGATCACACACTGTAATGGACGAATCCACATACTAAACTGTTGTGCAGGTAACTCTTCTTGAAGAACAGATAAACATTTTTGCCAAAGTGAATGATCCAACAACCGACTCCTGTTAAATACTAGGCTTCCTGCAATTAATAACGTATAAAAATGAACGGTAAAAAAACAGCATAGGAAATTATTAATTTTTATAATGGTGCCTATTATCACCATAGTTATCCACAACATCAATATTGACTTTTCAATAAATTGATTTTATTTTCAGTTTTTTTTCTTAAGCTCAATGAAATTAGATACATCGCTTAATGCTAATAGCCAATTAATACTAAAAAACTTTCAATATACTATTTAATTATTACTGAATATTAATGACTTTTTTACGATAAAAATAAAAAATTGTTTATAAAATTGTGGATATATTTTCGATCTGAATGATCCGCAAACGATCTTTTAAAAATAGCTAGCGAATAAGCATTGACAAAGATTCATTCTCTATATAGAATTTCGCCTCATTTTTAGACCCAGTGTGCTCATGAAGGCTGTTTTGCCAGGGCAACAACAACAGACGGATTAGCGTAATGAAAAGAACATTTCAACCTAGTGTATTAAAGCGTAAACGCAACCATGGCTTCCGTGCTCGCATGGCTACGAAAAACGGTCGTGCTGTAATTGCACGTCGTCGTGCTAAAGGCCGCGCAAGCCTTAGTGCTTAATCTTTTAACTTGCAACTTTAAGTTAAAGGAATAGTAGCCGCTATGGTTACTTATGAATTTAATCGGGAGTCACGTTTGTTGACTCCCGGTCAATTTCAAGCTGTTTTCACAAAACCTCTTCGTTTTGGCTCTAGCCACATCACCATACTCGTCATCCCAAATTCTGATAATAATAACCGTCTCGGTTTAGCGATTGCTAAAAAACGGGTTAAGTTAGCTGTACAACGAAATCGTATTAAACGACAAATTCGAGAGAGCTTCCGTTTAAATCAACATCATCTCCCCGCAATAGATATCGTTGTTATGGTAAAATCTGGCACTGATAAGCTAGAAAATAAAGAAATTAATCAGCAATTGGAAAAAATATGGCGAAAAATAATTCAGCGCCACAAAAAGTAGCCATTACCCTAGTAAAAGCATACCAGCGCTGGCTTAGCCCATTGCTCGGACCCCATTGTAGATTTGATCCAACCTGCTCTTTTTATGCCATAGAAGCAATAAATCGCTTTGGTGTGATAAAAGGTTGTTGGTTAGCAGGCAAACGTATACTAAAATGCCACCCACTCAATGCGGGAGGACATGATCCCGTGCCACTATCAAAAAAAGAGAAATAAGACATTATGGAATCACAACGCAGTTTTCTTTTTATTGCGCTTATGGTTGTTACCTATTTGCTATTTACCCAATGGCAAACAGACAATGCTCCTGTTATTGAGCAACCAGCAGTATCTCAACAAACTACTCCAAGCAATAATAACGGCGATTTTGTTCCTGAATCATCAGCTACAGCAACGTCTATTGTCAATAATACAAAAGTAGCCAGTGCCACGCTAATTTCAGTAACCAACGATGTTTTATCACTAAAAATTGATACCCAAGGTGGTGATATTGTTGAAGCTAAATTATTAAAATTTGATACCGAGCTAGATAGCGGCATCCCTTTTACTATTTTACGCAATGACCGTGACCGCTATGTCGCACAAAGTGGTTTAACCGGCGCACAAGGTTTAGACCGTGTTATTCCAGGTCGTCCTATTTACCAAACCGCTGCCACCTCTTATCAGGCTAATGCCAATGAACCACTGGTGATCGATTTAAACTATGTTGATAATGCGGGTTTGTCGGTTACTAAGCGCTTTACGCTTAATAACGATAGCTATGCCATAAATGTCGAATATATCATTACTAACAACGCCAACACTCCAGCAAGTGTGCAGATGTATGCGCAACTAAAACAAACCACTTTAATTGAAAGCGGTAGTAGCTTAATTCCCACATATAAAGGCGCTGCTTTTTCAACCACAGAAGATGTCTACGAGAAGTATGACTTCGATGATATCGCAGAAAAGAACCTAAATGTGTCAACGCAGGGTGGTTGGGTTGCCATGCTACAACATTACTTTGTTTCTGCTTGGGTACCTGAAAAGTCAGCAACGAATCAATTATATACTAGCTACGCAAGTAACAAAGATGCGGTAATAGGCTTTAAAGCTCCAGCAATAACTGTAGAGCCGCACAATAGCGCAACGACATCTGCAACGTTTTATGTTGGCCCGAAAGACCAAGACGTCTTAGAAAGCATTGAAGAAAATCTGGATCTAACTATCGACTACGGCTTTTTATTCATGATCAGCCAACCGCTATTCTGGTTACTGATAAAAATTCAATCTATTGTCACTAACTGGGGGGTAGCTATCATTATCATTACCCTCATTGTTAAAGGTGGTATGTACCCGTTAACCAAAGCCCAATATACTTCAATGGCGAAAATGCGTGCTTTACAGCCAAAAATGACCCAGCTTAAAGAACGCTTTGGTGATGATAAACAAAAAATGTCACAAGCTATGATGGAACTTTATCGCAAAGAAAAAGTGAATCCGGCCGGTGGCTGTTTGCCTTTAATTGTCCAAATGCCTATTTTCTTAGCGTTATATTGGGTATTTCTGGAAAGTGTTGAATTACGTCATGCGCCATTTATGTTGTGGATCCAGGATCTATCAGCACAAGACCCGTTCTACATCTTACCGGTCTTGATGGGTATCAGTATGTTCATTATGCAAAAAATGCAGCCAATGACAGTACAAGATCCTATGCAGCAAAAAATAATGCAATATATGCCGGTGATGTTCACCGTATTCTTTTTCTGGTTCCCATCAGGCCTAGTACTTTACTGGTTGGTCAGTAACATTATTTCCATTGTCCAAATGAAGATAATATTCTCGGGCATCGAAAAAGCTAAAGCTAAATAATATTATTTTTAATCTCAAAAAAGGTAGCCTAGGCTACCTTTTTTTATCGCCAAAATTTCCACTTGCTACTACTAAAAATCACCGCTTAACTACGATAAGTCAAACAATAACTAAGACTGCATTTCCTCCGCATAGTTAACGGTTTATAATATCGCCAATTAAGCTAATTTACTGTTAACTGAGAACATGTCATGACCAATCTTGCTTTTTCATCAAGCCAAAAAGAAACCATTGCAGCACAGGCTACAGCCCCTGGTAGAGGTGGCGTTGGTATCATCAGAGTATCAGGTCCTGAAGTTAAAAATGTCGCTCAGGCCATTTTAGGTAAAGTACCTGAATTAAGAAAAGCAGAATACTTAACCTTTAATGATCCACAAGGCCTGGCCTTAGACCAAGGTATAGCACTCTATTTTAAAGGCCCAAACTCCTTTACGGGCGAAGATGTGCTTGAGCTACAAGGCCATGGTGGACCCATTATCTTAGACATGTTGCTGAAAGTGATTTTAGCGCTTCCTAATGTGCGTATGGCAGGACCAGGCGAGTTTAGTGAACAAGCTTTTCTCAATGACAAACTCGATTTAGCCCAAGCAGAAGCCATCGCAGATTTAATTAACTCTAGCTCAGAGCAAGCGGCTCGCTGCGCCCTACATTCTCTGCAAGGCGACTTTTCTAAACTGGTTCATCAAATGGTTAATGACACCATACATTTACGCATGTACGTTGAAGCCGCCATCGATTTCCCTGAAGAAGAAATAGACTTTCTCGCAGACGAAAAAGTACTTAACGACTTAAAAGCCATCATTACACAAGTTGAAGAAGTAAAAAATAAAGCCCAACAAGGCAGCATTATTCGCGAAGGTATGCGAGTAGTGATTGCCGGCCGCCCTAACGCTGGTAAATCAAGTTTACTTAATGCTTTAAGCGGTAAAGAAAGCGCAATCGTCACTGATATTGAAGGCACTACTCGCGACGTATTATCAGAGCAAATCCATATTGATGGCATGCCACTGCATATTATAGATACCGCAGGTTTACGTGAAAGCGCCGATAAAGTCGAACAAATAGGCATTGAGCGAGCGTGGCAAGAGATTCAACAAGCCGATCGTGTCTTGTTAATGATTGACTCTTGCCAGGATGAAACAATCGATGCTAAATCGGTTTGGCCTGAGTTTTTTGAGAAACTTCCTCGAAATATTGGCTTAACCGTGATCAGAAATAAAGCCGATATTAGTCAAGCCAAAACGGGCTACAGCGAATTAAACGCAACACCGACAGTAACTTTGTCAGCAAAAACGGGGGCAGGCGTTACTGCGCTAACAGAGCACCTTAAACACATTATGGGCTATCAAGGTAGTACAGAAGGTGGCTTTATGGCAAGACGACGTCACCTGGTTGCTCTCGAACAAGCTCACCAGCACTTAGTCATAGGCTTAGAACAACTTGAGTCTTATGTCGCTGGAGAAATACTGGCCGAAGAACTGCGTTTTTGTCAGCAAGAGCTGAATAAGATCACCGGAGAATTTACTAATGATGACTTATTAAGCGAAATTTTTTCATCATTTTGTATCGGTAAATAGCAAAAATACCACTTAAAATAATCTTTAAATTTTAGTAATAGGAGCAGAAATGAGCTCATTTCAAGTAATTGTTGGCAGTATGTTAGGTGGCTCAGAATATGTCGCTGAAGCCTGTGAAGAAACATTAATAACGCTTGGCCATCAAGTTGAACTTCATTTTCAACCTAAATTTGCACAAATATTAAGCGAAAATCAAACTTGGTTAATTTGTACTTCAACCCATGGTGCCGGTGACTATCCTGATAATATTCAAGCATTCGCTAAAGATCTTGAAAATACCGATCGAGATCTATCCTCAGTTAAATTTCTGACGATCGGTATTGGGGATTCAAGTTATGATACATTCTGTTTTGCAGCTAAAAACATAAATAAACTACTGTTATCAAAAGGTTGTATTGAAATAGCCCCGTTAATAACCTTAGACATGAGCCAAGATATTGATCCAGAAGAGCAATCACAAGCTTGGCTAAATGAAAATAAAGATCATTTATAAGTCACTTACCCATAAGTTATACACATAATACTTAAACAAAAACATCAATTGTGCATAAGTATGGGTAAAAGCTATTAATTATCTATTATTATTCAGTGTATAGAAAAGTCTTTTATTTCCCCTGTGGATAACTAGTCGTTTTGATCAAAGGATATAACGGACTTGATCAAGGTTTGATCACAAGCTAAGGCATAGATTAGTTTATTGTTTTATATGATTAAATTCTACTTATCAACAGAAAACAAGGATCCTAATAAGTAATAGTAATAAGATCTTTAAATAGATCTTTATATATTATTTAAGGATCAAGTTAAGATCTTTTCCGAAATTAGATCATTCCCCTGCAGGGAAAAAAGCGCTAAAATACCGCTCTTAATTTTTAAATTGAAAACAAAACAAGGTCAGTTATTTATGTGGTATCAAGAGTCTTATGACGTAATTGTTGTTGGTGGGGGTCATGCTGGTACAGAAGCGTCACTTGCAGCTGCACGCATGGGCTGTAAAACATTATTGCTGACCCACAATATCGATACCCTTGGTCAAATGTCATGTAATCCAGCGATAGGCGGTATTGGCAAAGGACATCTGGTGAAAGAAATTGATGCCCTTGGTGGACTAATGGCGACAGCAGCTGACCATGCAGCGATCCAATTTAGAACCTTAAATGCTAGCAAAGGCCCTGCTGTTCGAGCTACTCGGGTACAAGCCGATCGTAATTTATATCGAAATTTTGTTCGTAACTACTTAGAAAATCAAGAAAATTTAACAATATTCCAACAACCCTGCGATGATCTGATTCTAGAAAATAATAAGATCGTTGGTGTTTCCACGCAAATGAGCTTGAAATTTAAAGCTAAGAGCGTTGTGCTGACGGTAGGTACATTCCTTGCTGGCCAGATCCATATTGGCATGAACAATTATCAAGGTGGACGAGCCGGAGATCCTGCCAGTGTCAATCTTGCTGCCCGCTTGCGTGATATGCCATTTCGAATTGATCGTTTAAAAACCGGTACACCGCCACGATTAGATGCTAGAACACTTGATTTTTCAGTGATGGCAGAGCAACCAGGTGATGATCCTCGTCCAGTCTTTTCTTACATGGGATCGGTTAACGATCACCCTGAACAAGTGTCTTGTTTTATTACTCATACCAACAAGAAAACCCATGAAATTATTAAATCAGGTTTAGACCGTTCACCAATGTATACCGGAGTTATAGAGGGAATAGGGCCACGTTACTGCCCTTCTATTGAAGATAAGATTCACCGTTTTGCAGAAAAAGACAGCCATCAAATATTTGTTGAACCTGAAGGTTTAAACACCCATGAAATTTACCCTAATGGCATTTCTACCAGTTTACCATTTGATGTGCAGATGGATCTGGTTAGATCGATTAAAGGTTTTGAAAATGCCCACATAACCAGACCAGGTTATGCTATAGAATATGATTTCTTCGATCCTCGAGATTTAAAACAAACGTTGGAAAGTAAGTTTGTTGAAAACTTGTATTTTGCTGGCCAAATTAATGGCACCACAGGTTATGAAGAAGCCGGTGCACAAGGCTTAGTTGCAGCAACAAATGCTGCAGCACGAGTGCAAGGTAAAGAAGAATTAATATTGACCCGTGATCAAGCTTACATGGGGGTTCTTATTGATGATCTAGCGACCTTAGGCACTAAAGAGCCTTACCGTATGTTTACCTCTCGTGCTGAATATCGTTTATTGTTACGTGAAGATAATGCTGATATTCGCTTAACTGAAAAAGGTCGTGCCCTTGGTTTAGTGAATGATCAACGCTGGCAGCGCTTTAATGAAAAAATGGAAAATGTTGAACAAGAGCGTCAACGTTTACGTTCTACTTGGTTACAAAAAGATCATCCAGCCGTTACAGCAGTTAATGAATTATTGAAAACGCCGTTAAGTCGTGAAAACAGTTTAGAAGATCTAGTGCGTCGTCCTGAGGTACGTTATGACGATTTAGTGTCGATAAAAGGTTTAGGGCCAAAACTAGCGGATGAACAAGCTGCTGAACAAGTTGAAATTCAAATAAAATATGCCGGTTATATTGAGCGACAACTTGATGAAATTGCGAAAAAGAAACGCCATGAAAATACTTTAATACCACTAGATTTTGATTTTACTCAGATATCAGGCTTATCAAATGAAGTGGTTGCTAAGCTTTCAGATGCCCGCCCTGAAACTATTGGCAAAGCATCGCGTATTTCTGGTATTACTCCTGCAGCAATTTCGTTATTATTGGTCTATCTGAAAAAACATGGCTTATTACGCAAAATTGCTTAAATAGTCAGCACATATGAAATATTCGACCTTATGACATTATCTGAACAGCTCACTGCGCTTCTGAAAGAAACCTCGCTTGAGGTTTCAACAGCGCAAATTTCACTACTTATTCAATATGTAGAATTATTGAATAAGTGGAATAAGGCCTACAATTTAACTTCTATTCGCGATCCTAAAGATATGATAATAAAGCATATCATGGATAGCTTAATGGTAGGGCCTCACCTGAAAGGTCAATCATTCATTGATGTCGGCACTGGCCCAGGTTTACCTGGTATTCCACTGGCTATCTTGTATCCTGAGCGTAATTTCGTATTATTAGACAGTTTAGGTAAAAGAATCACCTTTTTAAGACAGGTGGTTTTTCAATTAAAACTCGAAAATGTTACGCCAGTTAAATCACGAGTTGAGCAATATCATCCTGAACAACCTTTTGATGGTGTACTCAGTCGAGCTTTTTCATCATTGATTGATATGGTGACTTGGTGTGAACATTTAGTTAGTGTTGAACATGGTCGATTTTTAGCATTAAAAGGACTTTATCCTAGCGATGAAATATCGGCTTTACCGAGTAATATTACAGTGGTAAATAGTTATACTATCGTCGTGCCACAGTTAACCGGTGAACGCCATTTAATTGAATTAGTAAAATCATAAATAATAATAAGCTTTTGCTCAGAAAGTATTTGAGGTTCCTGTGGGAAAAATAATCGCGGTTGCAAATCAAAAAGGTGGTGTTGGTAAAACGACTACCTCGGTTAATCTGGCTGCGTCGCTGGCAGCAACTAAACGTAAAGTTTTATTGATCGATCTTGATCCCCAAGGTAACGCTACTATGGGTAGCGGTATCGATAAATATGAAGTACCAGCAACCTGTTATGAGTTGCTGATAGAAGAACGTCCTTTTGAGGAGGTGGTTTGTAAAAATACTGCCGGTGTTTACGATCTTATTGCCGCTAATAGTGATGTAACAGCCGCTGAAATTAAATTAATGGAAGTTTATTCTCGCGAGCATCGTTTAAAAAATGCCTTGTCAAAAGTAAGAAAAGATTACGACTTTATTATTATCGACTGCCCACCGTCGTTAAATATGTTAACGGTAAATGCTATGACCGCGGCAGATTCTGTTTTGGTGCCGATGCAGTGTGAATATTATGCCTTAGAGGGGTTAACAGCGTTAATGGATACCATTTCGCAACTAACCACAGTAGTGAACGGTAAACTACATATTGAGGGCATCTTACGTACAATGTACGATCCTCGAAATCGCTTAGCGAACGATGTTTCTGAACAATTAAAACGTCACTTTGGCGATAAAGTTTATCGCACCGTTATTCCACGTAATGTCCGTTTAGCTGAAGCGCCTAGTTTTGGCGCACCGGTGATGTATTACGATAAATCTTCAACGGGTGCAAAAGCTTATCTTGCCTTGGCCGGTGAAATATTACGTCGTGCAGAACAAGCAAAACAACCTATGCCGCAAGCAACTACTGAGTAAACACAAGGAATATCATGAGTCAAACAAAACGTAGAGGGCTAGGTCGCGGTCTTGATGCCTTATTAACAAAGCCTGAAAAGCAACAAGCAGATAGTTCTGAGGGGCAAAAGGAGTTAACTAGTAAAGGCGCAGAATTACAAAATTTACCGATAGAACAATTGCATCCTGGTAAGTATCAACCGCGTAAAGATATGTCGGCTGAAGCCTTAGATGATTTAGCAAATTCGATAAAATCACAAGGTATTATTCAACCTATTGTGGTGCGCCCAGTTAGTGAATACAGTTATGAAATTATTGCTGGGGAACGTCGCTGGCGTGCTGCGCAACTAGCGGAATTAGATACCGTGCCTTGTTTAATAAAACATGTTCCGGATGAAGCCGCTGTTGCGATTGCCTTAATCGAAAATATTCAACGTGAAGATTTAAATGCCATGGAAGAAGCCATAGCATTAGAGCGTTTATTAATTGAATTTGAACTGACCCACCAAGAAGTTGCCGACGCCGTTGGTAAATCAAGAACAGCAGTGACTAACTTATTACGCTTAAATAATCTTAATAGTGAAGTGAAAACTTTACTTGAGCATGGTGATATCGAAATGGGTCATGCACGCGCGTTGTTAGCGCTAGATAATGATATTCAAACTAACACTGCCCGTATTGTGGTCGCGAAAGAGCTGAATGTTCGCGAGACTGAAGCATTAATTAAAAAAGTTCAACAACCGGCGCAAGAAGTTGTTGAAAAGCCAGTTGATCCAAACACTAAGGCGTTAGAGCAAAATTTATCAGAAAAATTAGGCTCACAGGTTGTGATAAATCACAATAAGAAAGGTAAAGGCAAGTTAGTTATCTCTTACAATGACTTATCAGAGCTTGACGGTATTGTTTCTCGCTTTAACTCTTTCTAGCTCGCTATTTATGCGTTGTTGATAGATCAATAGCAATTTACGGCAATATTGCTATTGTTATTTCGGCTTTGGAAATCAACAAGAAAGTTTTCATCGTCGATTATACATTAGTCGTAATTTTGACTATTTGTTTTATATTTCGCACATTATCTTAGCAATGAGCGCCCTATTCTATTGCATTGACGCTGTAATTAAGTATACTTGCGTCGGCTTTTTAAAGAGGAAAATACATCTTTAAAAACCTGTAAGTAATACGACAAATATCGTACGGAGCTTCTGGTGAGTTTATTTATTCATAATGAGTTAGCTAAACCAGGAAGAGCATTTGCTTTTAAGCAAATATTGATTTCGATAATCATCGTTTTGGCTTGCAGTGTAACAACATATTTTATTTGGGGATTATCTTTCGCACATTCTGTGTTAACAGGTGGCGCGATAAGTATAATCCCTAATTTTATCTTTGCTCTTAAAGCGTTTAAATATGCCGGAGCAAGATCGTCAGAAAAGGTCTTAGATGCCTTTTATAGTGGCGAAAAATTGAAAATAGTATTAACGGCGGTTTTGTTTGCGCTAGCCTTCAGATTTTTAGCGATAGAGCCAATAGCTTTTTTCAGCAGTTTTTGTTTAGTAGTGGCATTGCCGTTATTAACACCATTTTTGTTTAAACTTTAATCATTGGGATAATTGATATGTCTTCAGGTGCGGAAATTACCAGCCAAGAATATATTAAACACCATTTAACCAACTTATCTGTCGGTGAAGGGTTTATGACCGTTCATATAGATACACTTGGTTGGTCGGTGTTTTTAGGTTTGGTTTTTATTATGTTGTTTCGTTCAGTAGCTAAAAAAGCCAATACCGGTGTTCCGGGTAAGTGGCAATGTGCTGTTGAAATGATCGTTGGTTTTGTCGATGACAGTGTTAAAAGTACCTTTCATGGTAAAAACCCTGTTATTGCCCCATTAGCATTAACCATTTTTGTTTGGGTATTGTTAATGAACGCTATGGATTGGATACCGGTTGATTTAATACCAACTATTGCTCAACAAATAGCCGGTCTGTTTGGTGTTGCACCACAGGATGTCTATATTAAGTCGGTGCCGACTACCGATCCAAACATGACCTTCGCGTTAGCGTTAGGGGTGTTTGTGTTAATTATTTACTATTCAATTAAAGTAAAAGGTATTGGCGGCTTTATTAAAGAATTGACTACGCAACCGTTTGGTCATTGGTCGCTGTACCCTATTAACTTTATTTTAGAAATGGTTACTTTACTTGCGCGACCGTTATCATTAGCACTACGTTTATTTGGTAACTTGTACGCAGGTGAGTTGATTTTCTTATTGATTGCAACAATTGGTTTATTCCAATTGCCAGTGCATTTCTTGTGGGCGGCCTTTCATATTTTGATTATACCGTTACAGGCATTTATCTTTATGATGTTAACGATTCTATATTTGAGTCTAGCGCACGAAGATCACTAATTCATTTAGCTCTTCGGAGCTAAGGGCAGGAAGCCCAAAACATAGTTTTTTTAACCTTAGTTTTTAACCTTAGTTTTTTAACTTTATAACTTTAAATAATCGGAGATAAATATGTTATATATCGCTGTTGCTTTATTAATCGGTCTAGGTGCTCTTGGTACTGCGATTGGTTTTGGTTTACTTGGTGGCAAATTCCTAGAGTCTGCTGCACGTCAACCTGAATTAGCACCTCAACTTCAAGTAAAAATGTTCATCGTAGCGGGTCTTATCGATGCTATCGCAATGATCGGTGTTGCTATCGGCTTATACCTATTATTCGCAGTTGGTGTTCCAGCTTAATTTATAACGCGAATTTGAATAGGAGATACATAAATGAATCTTAATATGACCTTAGTTGGTGAATTAATCGCATTTATCGTATTCGTAATTTTTTGTATGAAGTTTGTATGGCCACCAATTATTGGTGCCATCGAAGCTCGCCAAGCAATTATTGCTGATGGTCTTGCTGCTTCAGACCGTGCCGCTAAAGACCTTGAGCTTGCTCAAGAGAAAGCTACAGCACAATTAAAAGACGCTAAAGCGCAGGCAGCTGGTATTGTAGAAGCTGCTAAAAAGCGTGAAGCTCAAATAATTGAAGAAGCTGCAGTGAAAGCACAAGCTGAGAAAGAAAAAATCTTAGCATCAGGTCATGCAGAAATTGATACTGAACGTAACCAAGCTAAAGAAGAATTGCGCCAACAAGTGGCTATTCTAGCGATAGCGGGTGCTGAGAAAATTCTTGAACGTTCAATTGATGCCGCGGTACATAGCGACATTTTAGATAAACTTGTAGCTGAACTTTAGAGGGAAATGAGCTTATGTCTGAATTGACAACCATCGCTCGTCCCTACGCTAAAGCGGCGTTTGATTTTGCTATTGAAGCAAATGCAGTAGAAAGCTGGCTAGAAATGCTAGTGTTCGCGGCAGAAGTTGCTAACGATAAAACCATCAGAGATTATCTTTCTGGTGGTGCATCGGTAGAACAAGCACAAGACATTTTTTTAAAAGTCTGTGATGTTCAACTTGATAGTAATGGCCAAAACCTTATTAAGGTAATGGCTGAAAATCAACGTTTATTGGTGCTACCACAGGTTCTTTCTCATTTTAGTGAATTAAAAGCTGAACATGAGAAAACAATTTCTGTGGATGTAACTTCAGCTGTTAAATTAACAGCTGAACAAGAAACTACATTAGGCGCTGCGCTTGAAAAGCGTTTGGCTCGAAAAGTAAAACTTAATTGTAAAATTGATGCAAACGTAGTCTCTGGCTTAGTAATAAAAGCTGGTGACATGGTAATAGATGGTTCAGTACGAGGTAAATTGAGCCGCTTAGCAACAACAATGCAATCCTAACGGGGAACAGAGCATGCAACTGAATTCCACTGAAATCGCTGAACTGATCAAGAGTCGTATTGAACAGTTTGACGTAGTTAGTGAAGCTCGTAATGAAGG
>Ga0209344_10000900_pt1 | contig 44368 bp, 48 predicted proteins | sample Cruoilmetagenom6_FD_187293 | JGI IMG/M metagenome (GOLD analysis project Ga0209344, IMG submission 187293) | Oil polluted marine microbial communities from Coal Oil Point, Santa Barbara, California, USA - Santa Barbara Oil Seep Sample 6 (SPAdes)... | ecosystem: Environmental > Aquatic > Marine... | reverse complement strand
TTCTCCCGTTTCGTAATGAGTCGCAAAAAGTTCTAGCGTCTCTTTTTCATAACACCAATTTTCTAAAACTTGACTTGGTAATTCAACAAAATCCCAGTAAACACTAGTTCCACTTAGGCTTTTGTATTGAGTGTTTGCTAACATTCCATGTAAAGCATGGCCAAATTCGTGAAAGAGCGTGGTTACCTCATTAAACGTTAGTAGCGATGGCTTGGTTGCAGTTGGTTTTGTGAAGTTGCAGACGATCGATACATGCGGACGATCATTTACAACGCCCGTTTCTGTAGTAACCAATTGTTGTGGCTTATAGCTTGTCATCCAGGCACCACCACGCTTTCCTGCACGCGGATGGAAATCGGCATAAAACAATGCTACAAATTCACCTTCTGCGTCAGTAACGCGATATGTTTTTACGTCTTTATGATAAACATAGATTGTTTCGTCAAGTTTAAACTGCAGTCCGAATAACTTTTGCGCTACGGTAAACACACCATTTATAACGTTTTCAAGTTTAAAATAAGGCTTTAGCTGTTCGTCGTCGAGACTAAATTTCTTTTGTTTTAGTTTTTCAGCATAAAAAGAACTGTCCCATTTTTCAAGTCGGTCGATTTGGTCCAATTCTTTAGCGAATGCTTCCAGCTCATCAAACTCTTTTTCCGCAGCTGGTTTCGCCTTTTCAAGCAATTCTTGAAGAAAAGACTTCACTTTTTGCGGTGTTTCTGCCATTCGCTCTTCGAGCACAAAGTGAGCGTGACTTTTATAACCCAGTAACTGCGCTCGCTGATGACGCAGATTTGCAATCGATAAAACATGTTGCTGGTTGTCGTTTTTGTCGCCTTTAAAAGCGCGAGATCCAAACGCGAGCGCAAGCTCCTTCCGGAGTGCCCGATTTTCAGCGTAAGTCATAAATGGAATGTAGCTTGGATAATCTAAGGTGATCACCCAACCTTCTTTGTCTTTTTCTTTGGCTGTTTGAGCCGCAGCTTCTTTTACACCGTCTGGTAGGCCGGCAAGATCCTCTTCCGAAGTAAGGTGCATTTGAAAAGCTTGGGTTGCAGCGAGTACATTTTCACCAAAGGTGAGCTTTAGTTTGGCCAGATCGGCGTCAATAGTACGCAGTTGCTTCTTTTTTTCTTCTGAAAGATTAGCACCATTTCTGGCAAAGCTTTTATACTGTTTTTCGAGCAGCATCTGCTGTTCGGCGTTGAGGTCTAAAGCATCTTTTTGTTCATAAACGGTCTTGACACGTGCAAAAAGAGCTTCATTGAGAAGCAAGTCGTTTGAAAAATCGGAAAGTAAAGGGGAGACCTCTTGTGCTATCTTCTGAATTTTGTTATTGGTTTCGGCGCTATTCAAATTAAAAAAAATGCTCGTGGCCCGATCTAATTGAAGCCCTGTGTTTTCTAAAGCCTCAACAGTGTTCTCGAAAGTAGGAATAGCCGTGTTTTTCGTGATTGTATCAATTTCCGCTTTTGTTACTTCAATGAGTTTTTTAATGGCAGGGAGAAAATCTTGATTTTTAATTTTTGAAAATGGGGCGATGTCAAATTTTTCTAATAACGAATTCATAAGTGCTGTAAGCGTTTGAGGTTTTGAAAGTAATTTGGATTAAGGAAAGTGGCTACTGTTTATTGCGGATTTGTGCTGCGCCTTCTTCTACTTTCATTTTTAGGCCTTCCTTATAGGCGATAACTTTGTCTAAAACGCATTTGTCTGCAACGCCAACAATTTGTGCGGCAAGGATACCTGCATTTTTAGCGCCATTTAAAGCGACGGTTGCCACGGGAACACCGCCGGGCATTTGTAGGATCGATAAGATAGAATCCCAGCCGTCAATAGAGTTACTTGATTTTACGGGTACGCCAATAACAGGCAAGGGCGAAAGTGAAGCGATCATTCCGGGGAGATGCGCCGCGCCTCCGGCTCCAGCAATAATTACCGAAATACCACGAGTATGGGCGTTTTTACCATAATCGAAAAGTTTGTCGGGTGTGCGATGCGCAGATACAATATCTACATCTACTTCAATATCGAAGCCTTTTAAAATATCGATGGCGTCCTGCATAACGGGCATGTCGCTCGTGCTTCCCATAATGATTGCTACTTTCATATGTCTTAAATTCAGTATTTATTTACTAATCACGTGTATCGTTTTCTTTACTTCTTCGGCGATCCGTCGTGCTTCTTCAATATTTTCGTTCACAATAGTTACATGACCCATTTTTCGAAACGGACGTGTTTGTTTTTTGCCGTAAATATGCGGTGTTACACCATCCATAGCTAAAATGGTATGAATGTTTTCGTATACCACTTCGCCCGTATGACCTTCGGCGCCAACTAAATTGACCATAATTCCGCCAAGCTTACTACCTGTTTTTCCCAAAGGAAGATCTAAAATAGCACGCAAATGTTGTTCAAATTGGTTGGTATAACTAGCTTCAATACTATAATGCCCGCTATTATGTGGTCTTGGAGCGACTTCATTCACCAAGATCTCATCGTCTTGTGTTTGAAATAATTCTACTGCCAATAAACCTACATGTTTAAATGCTTCGGAAACTTGCGTAGCCACGGCTCTCGCCTTTTCAGCAACCGCATCATCGATACGTGCTGGGCAGATTACGTATTCTACCTGATTGGCTTCAGGATGAAATTCCATTTCAACCACAGGATAGGTTCGCACATCACCGCTTGGATTGCGAGCAACGATCACCGCTAATTCGTGTTTAAAAGGAATCATCTTTTCAGCAATACAGCGCGTGTCTGGCAGCGGAATAATATCTTCAGCATCTCGAATAATACTTACGCCTTTTCCATCATAGCCACCTGTGCAGCTTTTCCAAACAAAAGGATAGTGTAATTTTTTGCGAACGATCGCTTCATTAAGCGCGTTTTTGTTGGTAAACAACACAAACGGCGATGTTGGGATCTTATGTTTTTTATAAAATTGCTTCTGAATGCCTTTGTCGTTGATGTTGCGTAAGGTTTCGGATGAAGGAAATACTTTTTTTCCTTCCGCTTCAAGCGCAGCTAAGGCGTCTATGTTGACATTCTCAATTTCAAAAGTGAGCACGTCTACCTTCCTTCCGAAGTGAACCACTGTGTCAAAATCCATTAGATCGCCCTGCTCAAAATAATCGCAGGCAATACGGGACGGTGCTTCGGCGCTCGGGTCTAAAACATGCGTAGTGATATCAAATTTGCGGGTATCATAGAGCATCATTTTGCCCAATTGGCCTCCGCCTAAAATACCTAAGGTGAATTTGGAAGAAAAATAATTTGCCATGCCACAAAGGTACAATCTTCTTTGTAAATGTTATCTTTGCATCTTATTGAATATTAACCTTTGCTATTACCTCTTTTTTATGTGGAATTGGATGCGAAATTTCTTCGGAAAAGCGCGTAAAGCAGCAAAAAATAGTGACTCGAAATCGGGTACAAAATCTATGAAAAACATTGTATTATTTGGCCCTCCAGGTGCTGGAAAAGGAACACAAGCTGACGTATTAAAAGAAAAATATCAATTGATACATTTATCAACGGGCGATATGTTCCGCTATAATATGAAAAACGGCACCGACTTAGGAACGTTGGCAAAAAGCTATGCCGATAAAGGACATTTAGTTCCAGATAGCGTAACCAATGATATGTTGAAGGATGAAGTGAATAGACGTCTTGAGACAAAGCCAAATGGTTTTATTTTTGATGGATATCCGCGAACCAAAGCGCAAGCACAGGTTTTGAGAGAGTTCTTGGAAGAGAAAAACACCAGTATTGATGCAATGGTAGCTTTAGAGGTTGATGATGAGGTTTTGGTAAAACGTCTATTGGAACGCGGTATCACAAGTGGCCGCGCTGATGATGCTGATGAAAACGTAATTCGTGAGCGTATTGCAGAATATTACCGTAAAACCGACATTCTCAAAGAATTCTACATGCAAGAAAATAAATATTTTGGTGTAGATGGTGTTGGTAGCATTGAAGAGATTACAGACCGCTTAAGTGCGGTTATTGATAAGCTTTAAACCCTGTCGTATGCATTCGTGTTTAACGAAGCTTACGTATTATATGCATTTTTGTATCAAACAAAGATTATAATTAAAGATTCTTCCCTACATGGGAAATAGATATGACTGAAGGAAATTTTGTAGACTACGTTAAGATTCATGTAACTTCCGGGAAGGGAGGACAAGGGAGTGCGCATTTGCGTCGCGAAAAATATATTCCGAAAGGAGGTCCCGATGGAGGTGATGGAGGTCGAGGAGGTCATATCATACTCAGGGGTAATAGAAATATGTGGACGCTACTGCATTTAAAGCATAAACGTCATTATAGATCTGATCAAGGTGGTGCTGGAAGCAAATCTACCAGTACGGGTGCCGATGGTGCCGATGTTTATATTGAGGTGCCACTAGGAACCGTGGTTAGAGATACCGAAACCCAAGAAGTAATTTTGGAGATTTTAGAACATGGCCAAGAACTTATCATTGCACAGGGTGGTATGGGTGGTCGCGGGAACGCACATTTTAAGTCATCTACCAACCAGACACCTCGTTATGCGCAACCAGGTATGGAGGGTCAAGAAGCAGACATCACCTTAGAAATGAAGGTCTTAGCAGATGTAGGTCTTGTAGGGTTTCCAAATGCCGGAAAATCAACCTTATTATCTGTAATTACTGCGGCAAAACCAAAAATCGCGAATTACGAGTTTACTACATTAAAGCCAAACCTAGGAATTGTTGATTACCGTAATCATCAAACGTTTGTAATGGCCGATATTCCCGGTATCATTGAAGGTGCTGCGGAAGGGAAAGGTCTCGGACATTACTTTTTACGACATATTGAACGCAATTCTACCTTGCTTTTCTTAATTCCTGCAGACGCAGACGATATTAAAAAGCAATATGAAATTCTTTTGGATGAGCTTCGTCGCTACAACCCTGAAATGCTCGATAAAGATCGTTTGGTCGCGATTTCAAAAAGCGATATGCTTGATGATGAACTAAAGGCCGAAATGAAAGAACTCCTCGATAAAGATTTAAAGGGAATTCCCTATTTATTTTTCTCTTCCGTTGCACAACAAGGCTTGATGGAACTTAAAGACAAGCTCTGGGAAATGCTTAATGGAACTTCAGTGCAGCAGTAAGGCTTCGTCATTTACGTGAGCACTTCGGAAAGAATCATCACCCAAAAAATAGTTAAAGAATAAAACCTAGCAATCCCTTGGCGCGTTTTTTGCGTAGATTTACTAGAAATATCTTGCTATGAAATTTTTATACTTACTATTGATTTCCATTGTGCTGGTCTCCTGCGGATCATCCGTGGCACTCGATTATGAAAAAGGAACCGACTGGACCCAATTTACAGCGTATCAATTTTCACAAGCCCACACGGGTCCAAATGGTGAGGAACAAGTATCTTCTGGCTTAAATGAATTAGACGATAAACGTGTAATGCGTGCGGTAGACAGTGTTTTTCAGGCACGAGGCTACCAAAAAACAGACTATAATCAATTCTATATCGATTTCTTCGTAGAAGAATACCTTAGCAATTCTAGAAATACCATCGGTATTGGTTTGGGAAGTGGAGGCGGAAATGTAAACATAGGTGGCGGTATTGGCATTCCTATTGGTGGTAAGATCATTAATCAGCGTTTTACGATGGAATTCTACGAAGCTGACTCGGGCAGAAAACTGCTTTGGCAAGCGATCTATGATGGTGAACTTAAAGAAAAGGCGACCCCAGCGCAAAAAGATGCCTATTACTACAATGTAGTTTCAAAAATGCTCAAGAAGTATCCGCCAGAACAATAATAACGTCTAGTAAAATTATCAACGCGAATTTCGTTTTAATACCGAACCTTAAGCCCCATGAGAAACCTATTTTTATTAATTCTTTGTATTCCTACCATTGCTTTTTCTCAAACATCGTTTGAGCGCGCTGAACAGTATTTTCAAGCCGAACAATTCAGCAAAGCAAAACCAATTTTTCAAACATATTTAAAGGAGCACCCCGGACATGATAAAACACATGAATATCTTGGTGATATTGCAGGTTATGAAAAAGATTGGGACACGGCCATAGATCATTATGAGGTCTTGGTCGAAAAAGACAACAACAACGCAAACTACCATTTCAAATATGGCGGTGCGCTCGGTATGAAAGCGCTTTCTATTAGTCGAATTCGCGCGGCGACCTATATTGGTGACATAAAAGAAGAATTTGAAACTGCCGCGCGACTTGATCCTAGACATATAGAAGTTCGTTGGGCGCTGGTTGAATTTTACATTCAGTTGCCAGGCATCATTGGCGGAAGCGAAAGCAAAGCGATAAAATACGCCAATGAACTCGGTCGTATTAGTGAGGTAGATGGCTATTTAGCCAATGGCTATATTGCAGAATACAGTGAGCGTTCTGAAGATGCCGAACGCTTCTATAAAAAAGCGATCGATGTAGGCGGTTCTCCACATACCTACAAAAAACTTTCCGAACATTACGAAAAGCGCAATAAACCAAGGGAAGCAATTGCAACCGCCGCAAAATCATTACAGATTCACAAACGCAATCAACTCAACTATCAAATAGGAAAGATCGCCGCTCAGTATAATCTCGATGCCGAATTGGGTATCAATTGCCTCCAGGCCTATATCCAAAATCATTCAGCAAAAGACGGAGTGCCTAAAGATTGGGCGTATTTCCGACTCGCACAGATCTATAAAAATTTAGGAGAAAAGTCGGAAGCATTGAGCTGGATCAATAAGGCGCTTTCAAAACGTCCAGATTTTAAAGAAGCCAAGCAAGAAAAAACAGCGATCCTCAGTCTATAATTTTTTTGAAATATGATTAGGGCAAATCCCAGACGCTTCCTACGTTCCTGCTTGCATGTTTTAGCTATCAGACGCGCTGGGTCGGGCTTTCGGCTGTATTCCCGCCGCTCGTTCCTCGGGCGCGCGATGTCGCCTCTATCCCTTTTGCGGGCTTCGGCTATTATATTTACCTTCGTAGAAGAATTCCGAAGAAACACGCTTACAACACTAAATTTTCCGCAATCGCGGTACACATTATGAAAATACATTTTATTGCCATTGGCGGAAGCGCCATGCACAATCTGGCGTTAGCCCTACACAATAAAGGCGAGGAAATTACGGGTAGCGACGACGAAATTTTTGATCCTTCCAAAAGTAGGTTAGCAGCCAAAGGGCTCTTGCCTGAAGCATACGGATGGTTTCCCGAGAAAATTTCCGAAGATATTGACGCTATCATTCTTGGAATGCACGCCAAAGCTGATAATCCTGAGTTGTTGAAGGCGAAAGAACTCGGACTCACAATCTACAGTTATCCCGAGTTTTTGTACGAGCAGTCAAAAAATAAAACGCGTGTCGTTATTGGCGGTTCTCACGGTAAAACAACGATCACCTCGATGATTTTGCATGTAATGCATTACCATGATAAGGAAGTAGATTATATGGTAGGCGCTCAATTGGAAGGGTTTGATACCATGGTACATCTTACAGAAGAAAACGATTTTATGGTTCTTGAGGGAGATGAATATTTGTCATCTCCTATAGATCGGCGACCAAAATTTCATTTGTATAAGCCTAATATTGCACTGCTTAGCGGAATTGCTTGGGATCATATCAATGTGTTTCCAACCTATGAAAACTATGTAGCCCAATTTGAGATCTTTTTGACTGAAATCACAAACGGTGGCGCCATCATTTATAATGAGGAAGATGCTGAGGTAAAGCGCGTAGTTACATCAAGTGACAGTCTTATAAAAAAATATCCATATCAAACTCCAAATTATGAAGTGGTAGACGGTGTGACTCTTTTAGATACGCCAGAAGGGCCAATGCCTATAGAGGTGTTCGGAAAACACAATTTAAACAACCTAGAGGGTGCTCGATGGATCTGTCAGTTGATGGGGATCGATGCAAGCGATTTTTATGAGGCGATTGCAACCTTTAAGGGAGCTAGTAAACGATTAGAGAAAATTGCTGAAAGCGAAACTACGATCGCGTTTAAAGACTTTGCTCATTCTCCTTCCAAAGTAAAGGCAACCACAGAAGCCGTTAAAGATCAGTATCCAGACAGGAAATTGATCGCCTGTTTAGAATTACATACCTATAGCAGTTTAAATCCAGAATTTTTAAGCGAATATAAAGGTGCTTTAGATGCAGCCGATGTTGCGATTGTATTTTACTCACCTCATGCAGTTATGATCAAAGACCTGGCCGAGATCAAAGAGTCACAAATTACAGAAGCGTTCCAGCGAGAAGATCTGATGGTTTTTACCAATCCAGCCGATTTTAAAACGTATCTCTACACACAGAAACTTGATAAAACGGCTCTGTTATTAATGAGCAGTGGTGATTATGGCGGTTTAGATTTTGAAGAAATCAAAAATTTATTATAATGACAAACACCGAAACCAAGCAAAATGTCGTTATTGATTTACTAACCAATACTATCGCTACAGACATAACATTACTCGTTTAACTAAAATCAAAAAGGTTATGTTTAAATTCCATTATGTATTAGTAGGCTTCTTTCTAACCATTGTTTCGTGTAATACGGATGATGAAAAATCGGAGGCACAAGAGGTAGAAGAAAATTTTTATGCGCTCACTGTTGGCAATAGCTGGCAGTATGAGTACTATAGACGGGTAGACGATACGGAGGCGTTCGAAAAGCTAGATCTACTGGCAGAGGTTGAAATAACAGGTACATCGGTAATCGATGGAGAAACCTATTATGATCAACGAACCGTCATTACAGGAAACGATACGTACGTTCCAGGTGACGAAGATTTAGGCGAAACATTTCAAAAGCGACGCGATTCATTGGGCTATTTAATCGATGAAAAGGGAACTATTATTTTTTCAAATGAGAATCAAGTTGATTATACCGTTTCAGAGAATTCTTGGGGTACTGTCTTCGGAAAATTACAGACTAACACCGAAACAGTGGTCGTTGATGCAGGAACATTTACTTGTACTGATAATCTAATATATGCTGTAATGAGCTCAGGGGAAACTGCCCCAGGTACAGATCATGTCTACTATTTTGATGGCGTCGGATTTATGCAAAGAAATTTTTCTCTGGTGTCGCAAGAACGTCATACGTGGGAAAAGAGGTTAAAATCCTATGAAATAGTTGAGGACTGAATACTATTTATATAAGGTATAAACAATCCGGCTGCAATTGCAGCTGGATTTTTTTTGCTCTGATCATTGTTGGTTTGACGATAAATGTGTCAGGTGAATTACTGATTTGACCTTATTTTCACTGTAATATGCCAGTATTTCGGTTACTTTCTCAAGTGCGCAGAAAATAATACATGTGGAAGTAAAGTAAATGATCCGCTCTTCCAAACAAGGTTGCCATGCTGTAATTTATTATTTCTTTTGGAGGTTCTTGCGAAATTTGATTTATCCATGCATCTGTTTAATGATGGGATGCAAATGCTTCGGACTATTATTTAGTAAGGCTTGCTTGGCGTTTTCTTGATCTACCACATTTTTATCTTGTGATAATTTGAACTTTCCTTCCCAATGATCGATTGTAATGTCAAAAGCTTGAATATAGTTTACAAAACGCTGCATGGCTTCATTTTCTCGCTCCAGTTTGTATTTGTGGGCGGGTGCTTCCAAAAAGTGGGTCATGGCGATCATAGTGTCTTTGGCTGCTTCTGGATCATTAATTTGAGAAATACGGCCTGTAATATGTACGATAATATAATTCCAAGTAGGTAGCTGCTTAGTGGTATATATGCTAGGCGAAATATAAGTGTCTGGCCCTTTAAACACAACGGTTACTTCAGCGCCCTCTTGTAAGGTTAATCGTTGTGGATTTGACTTGTCAATATGGGCAACCAATTTACCACTTTGATCGTTGTAGATAAAAGGGATATGGGTTACCAATGGTGTATTAGCCGCGGCGGAAACGAGCATGCCTAGCGGATATGCTTTGATCAGCGCGATCATTTTTGTTTTATCTTGAGATTGGTGATGCGGTGGAGGATACATGTATTACTTGTTGAAAGTTGATCTTATCAGCCTGAATTGCTGAAATCAATTGGATGTTTAATTTTGAGAATGTGTCAATTAAACGCCAAATTGGGTTAAATGATGATCTAAGTGCTTGTACTGCATTTTTCCGTATTGCTCTTTTGTAAAATGGCCAAAACCAGGATGCGGTTTCCAATCATTTCGCTCACGCTGAGATTCGAATTCGTCGAGAAGGGCTAAGAGTTTTGCTTTCTCTTCAGAAAGGTCACGAGGCTCTGTTTGTTTTAAGAATTTAGCTGTTGGTAAATTTTTACGCCAAGGTTTATCATTATACATCGATTTTTTAAAAAAAAGATTGATTAGCCAATTGGGTTTCATTCCATAGTCCTTTTTTTCTAGCATAATATTAAAAGGACCTTGACAATGCGCCATGGTTTGTCCATGCGACATTTTGCCCCATTGACGTGGTTTGTCTTCAGTGAAATTGCCGAGTCGCGTTCTTATTTCGGTGAGTACTTCAGGTTCAAAGAGGGATTTCATAGTGTCGTATTTAAGAGTCGTTATTCATGAATTAGCTGTAGTACTTTGTAAAGATGTTTTCGTTCTATAAATATACAGATTATCTTTCAAGTGAAATACGCACCTTTGAAAGACAACACTTCTTTTTCTATAAAACAATGGAACGAAAATGATCGGCCACGAGAAAAATTTTTGCTCAAAGGCAAGGCCGCGCTTACAGATGCCGAATTGATAGCAATATTAATAGCATCGGGGAGTAGAAACGAAACTGCGGTAGGTCTTAGTCAGCGAATCATGGCTGCAGCCTCAAATAATCTCAATGCGTTAGGTAAAATGTCGTTGAAATCATTGATGGAGTTTAAAGGAATTGGTGAAGCGAAGGCAATAACGATTTCAGCCGCGATGGAATTAGGAAGACGCAGACGCGAGTCCGAAGCCCTTCAGAAGAAAAAAATACAATCAAGCAAGGCTGTTTTTGAATTACTACAGCCTATTTTGGGCGAATTGTATCACGAGGAGTTTTGGGTAATTTATCTCAATAATTCTAACAAAATCCTTCAAAAAAGTCAGTTGAGCAAAGGAGGAATGACGGGAACTGTTGTTGATGTTCGTCTCGCTTTTAAAATGGCTTTAGAACTGGGGGCAGTCGCCATGATCTTAGCGCACAATCATCCTAGTGGTACTTTAGTTCCTAGTGCGTCTGATAAAAACTTGACACGAAAACTAAAAGCAGCGGGCGAAAGTCTTGATATTAAGGTTTTGGACCACCTTATCATAACTGAAAATGCGTATTTTAGCTTTGCAGATGAAAACCTGCTTTAGTCTCTATGCTTTTAATTTTCACGCAAAAACCTACGGCTCGAATCACATATGTTTTTAAACATATGATTACACGCGTTTTAGGCGTTGATATTCAGTTTACTTCCACCTTGGAGGAATGGTTGGGATATGCGGGGCCGAAAATGTCATACGGCAAACAACCCATGGGGAATGAGCTGTTCTTTCAGAGTGTTGATTTACTTAGTCAGCAGGGTATTGAAAGCGTTGAAATTTCAGTAAAAAAATGGGACGAAACGTATGGGTTTTTTCCAGTCAGTGCACGCAGCGCTTTGCCTTTTGATATTTTTGCAGCATCATTCTATTTGCTCAGTCGGTATGAAGAGTATCTTCCTCACGTAAAAGATGAACGAGGCAGATTTGTTGCTTCCGAGAGTATTGCGGCAAAGAATAATTTTCTCATGCAGCCAGTTGTAGATATTTGGGCTTATAAATTAAAAGATCTCTTACAACAGCAGTTTCCTGAACTTATTTTTCCGAAGAAATCCATGACCGTGCATTCAGTAGTGGAAGCCAGTCAGCCCTTTGCTTATTCACATAAGGGGATCTTTCGAAATATTCTCGGATATTTCTCTGACGCGTTGAAACTACGTGTTCGTGATATCATGGAAAGGTCTAAGGTAATTATTGGAATGCGACGAGATCCCTATGATCGGTTTAAGTGGATGGTCTCTGCTTCGGGCCGAAGTAAATCAAAGGTCACCGTATTCTTTATGTTAGGCGAATCTATCAATTTTATTGATGGGGTTAGTTCCAATCGAAAAAAGTATAAAATGTTGGTGAAGTATGTGGGAGATTATAAGGAAATTGGACTGCTATTTTCTTTTGACGCACTGGCAGATTTTGAAAAATTAAAGCAACAAAAAAAAAATATTGAAGAAATCACCAATAGAACACTTTCAAGTACAATGAACGCTCAATTGCTTGTAGATTTGCCAGATATTTATAGAAATTTGGTAGAATTGGAGGTGCAACGTGACTTCACCATGACATATGTGAATACGCCTGGCTTTAGAGCAGGTACTTGTACGCCTTTTCTTTTTTATGATCTCGATTATGAAATCAAAACGCCACTAATTATTCATCCAATGGCAACAACAACACATGCTTTTAAGGGTGATTCGGAAGTAAAAATCATGCATACCGTTAATGCGCTCTATGATGCTGTGACTTCAGTTAACGGTACATTTACCGTATTGTTTTCAAATCGTGATTTTTCCGAGGAAAACCATACGAAATATTGGCGAACCCTTTTTTCAGAAAAACTACACGCACATGAAAAGTAAGATCACGGATGTTTTTTTTGACCTAGATCACACCCTTTGGGATTTTGATCGAAATTCTGCCTTGGCGTTTCAGCGGGTTTTTCATAAGCATCAAATTGAACTTGACCTGAAATCGTTTATGGGTGTTTATGAGCCTATCAATTTTGATTATTGGAAGCATTTCAGGGAAGAACGCGTAACCAAACAAGAATTACGGCGCGGTAGGTTGGTTGATTCATTTTCGGCGTTTGGGCGAGCCTATTCCGTAGAAGAAATAGATCTGTTCGCAGAATCTTATATTGAAGAGCTTCCAGGTAATAATTACCTTTTTAACGGAGCCTTAGAGATCCTAGAATACCTTGCAACAAGCTATAAACTTCATATTATTACCAATGGTTTTCATGAGGTGCAGCATATCAAATTGGAAAAAAGTGAGATTCACCGATATTTTCGGACCGTAACTTCTTCGGAAGAAGTAGGGGTTAAAAAACCAAACCCTTTAGTTTTTGAGAAAGCTTTGGCAAAAGCCAATGTGTCTGCGAAGCAAAGCGTTATGATTGGTGATACTTTTGAAGCAGACATTTTAGGAGCAGAATCGGTGGGGATGGAGACCATTTTTTATAACTATCGTAGTGAGTCCATTCCATCCAAATATCAGATAGTTAATCATTTACTTGAGATAAAAAATATTTTATAGCATACGATTGCGGGATTTGAGGCGTTATTTATTTAAATCCCCCCATAATGAAAACAAACCTAGCCATACCTACTTTCGGCTTATTCTTGCTATTCTTAACAGTTTCCTGTGTTAAGGATGTTGATTTTGATCAGGCAGATGCCATTGCACCTACGCCCGTGGTCGAGTTAGACTTGATCTACTTCAACCTCGAAGGAGATGATTTTTTCGACGAAACGACCAGCACACCTCGATTAACTGTGCGAGATACCACGGAAATCAAATTTCTTGATGATTCTGAAATTCGAGATAAATTAAAGCGGGCAGAGTTTCTATTTAAATTTACCAATAGCATTTCCAGCGAGTTTCGAGTTGATTTTCAATTTCTAAGCGAACAAAACGATACAACGTATACCGCTCAAACAGCAATAAATACTGGGAGTCCTGGTGCTGCCGTTCAAACGATATTTATAGAAGATGTTATGGAAGAAGGCTTGTTAGACCTTACGCAAGCTAATAAAGTTGTAGTTTCTGTGACCATCCCATCGGTTAATGAAACGTTGGAAGGTGCGTTAAACTTACAATCAAAAACCACCTACTACCTGGAACTATAATACGATGCGAATTATACTCTTTTACATTTTCGTCCTATGGGGAGTGGTTGCTATGGCTCAAAACAAGCAAGTCTTATATGGTTTTGAAGAATCACCACAGTCGCTTATGCTCAATCCAGGAGGTAAGGTGAATCACAAGGCTCATTTTGGGATACCTTTTTTGTCTCAAATACATATAAATGGAGGCGCTTCGGGAGTGTCGGTTTATGATATCTTCGGAAAAAGTGAGATCGACATAAATACCCGCATTCGCAATAAGATCTTCGAAATGAAGAACACAGACTTCTTTACGGCTACGCAACAATTGGAGCTAATCAATTTTGGATGGCGTGCACGAAACGAGATCTACTTTTCTGGGGGAGTTTACCAAGAACTTGACGTGATTACTTACTTCCCGCGTGATCTAGCTATTTTATTTTGGGAAGGAAATCAGCAGTATTTAGATTATGAATTTGATTTGGGTGATGTAAGTACCACGGGTGATTTGTTAATGGTATATCATTTTGGCGCAAACAAACAGATCAACAATAGATTGACCGTTGGGGTTCGAGCAAAACTCTACGCCAGTATGTTTAGTTACAGAAGTGTAAACAACAGCGGTTCTTTTGTGACGCGTTTAAACACTACGGGAGTCAATATTTACGATCATACTATAGAAAATGCAAATGTTACTGTGGAAACTTCGGGGTACGCGTCGCTACGTGAAATGGATGGTGCAAATCAAGTTACTAGCGAGATACTAGGACGTTCATTATTTGGCGGAAATGTGGGTGTTGGTGTTGACCTTGGGGCGACCTATGAAATCGCCGAGAACCTTACCGCCAGCGCAAGTGTTCTCGATCTTGGTGCTATATTTCACCAAAACGATGTGGAAACCTATCAGGCCAAAGGAAATTATACGTTGAATGGTATTGCCCTTATTTTTCCTCCATTGGAGCCTGGAGAGCCTACTTTTCCCTATTATGATGACTTGGAAGATACGCTTGAACGAGAGGTTCCCATCGACACCATAACGCGAGCGTATACCCAAATGCGTCCAACCAAGGTGAATGCTAGTTTAAAATATTCTTTTGGTCGGGTCATTGGGAAGGGACAACCTTGCGATTGTAAAAATATGGGTGGCGGACTCGATCGAAATCAAGCCGTAGGGCTTCAATTTTTTAGCCAATTTAGACCAAAGGGGCCTCAAATGGCAGGTACATTTTTTTATTATCGAAATCTTTTTGAGTTTCTTTCGGCAAAGGCTACCTTTACGGTAGATCCTTATACCAACTCAAATGTTGGGCTGGGTTTTGTCACTGATATTGGCAAGTTTAACTTTTATTTCGCGGCCGATAACCTCCTGAGTTACGGTAATATTGCCAAGGCAAAAAGTGTATCTTTACAATTCGGATTTAACATTAAAATTGCAGAAGAGTGATACAAAAATTAGGATTGATCTGTCTTATAATGGTTTGCACAGCGCCCCTTTTTGCTCAGGTAGCTGTTCCTGAATTTGCGTATGTGATCGTTCCTGAAAAGTTTGAATTTCAAAGCGCCGAAAATACCTATCAAATTAATGATCTTACCATTTTTTTGCTGAAGAAGAATGGATTTAACGCTGTTTCAGAAAAAACGCTTAATCGTTTTGATCCCTGCGATGCACTTTTTGCGGATCTGGAAATGGAGAACGGACTCGTACTAACCAAAGCTACATTGATCTTGCGTAATTGTAAGGGGGTTGAGGTTGTTAGAACGGTTACTGGTAGGAGTAAAGTCAAAGATTATAAGAAAGCATATCATGAGGCGATTCGGAATGCATTGAAGAATTTTAAGAAAAGTGATCTGACCATGATTCCTTCGGAAGTCGAAATTATTGAGTTGCCAAAACCTTCCGAAAGCTTTGTAACCGATGAGTTGCAAGAATCTGGAGTTGCAAAAGCAGAGGTGGATGCTAAAATTTCCGAAGAAAAAAAGAAACCTATTGGGCAAACGAAAAACGATACTATATCGAGTTCTGAAGACGAGGTCTATACGTTTGAAAGCTACGCCATTGTTCGAAATAATAGTAACTATATCTTGGTAAATGACGACACGCTCATTGGTGCTTTAATTCCTTCAATCAAAGAAGGTGTTTTTTTAGTTAAGACCACACAATTCTACGGCGTGGCGTATAAAAAAGATGGTGCTTTTCATGTTGAACGCGAAGTTTCGGGTTTAAAAAATCTTGTTTCAATGGTTTTTTCTAAACAAGATTAAAAATCATATTTATCTTTCCAAAGACTCTTTAAATACGCTTTTAATTGATTTTCCTTGGCGTTATTTCCAGGTTTATACAGGCTGGTTCCTGTAATTTCCTCGGGGAGAAATTCATGCGCAACAAAATTTCCTTCATAATTGTGGGCATATTCATAATGCTTGCCATAGCCCAATTCTTTCATAAGTTTTGTAGGCGCATTTCGAATAGGAAGCGGAACGGAAAGATCACCCGTTTGACGAACCAATTGCTGTGCTTTGTTGATCGCTTCATACGAAGCATTGCTTTTTGGCGAGGTTGCAAGGTAAATAGTACACTGACTTAAAATGATACGCGACTCTGGAAAACCAATGGTGGTCACCGCCTGAAATGTACTATTTGCCAGTAAAAGCGCATTTGGATTGGCGTTTCCTATGTCTTCGGAAGCGAGAATAACAAGACGTCTTGCAATGAATTTGATGTCTTCACCGCCTTCTATCATTCTCGCTAGCCAGTAAACAGCCGCATTGGGATCGCTCCCACGAATAGATTTTATAAATGCCGAAACGATATCATAATGTTGCTCACCCGCTTTATCATAATGCACCGTATTATTTTGAACTTTTTGTAGAACAAGTTCATTGGTTACAGTGACCTGTTCTTTGTTTTCAGAAAGAATAACCAATTCTAGGATGTTGAGAAGCTTTCGTGCATCACCTCCAGATAGGCGTAATAATGCATCGGTTTCTTTAAGAGTTACCTTTTTTTTACTCAATACCTCGTCTTTCTTAAGAGCACGTCTTAAAAGGGCTTCTAAATCGCTTTTAGTAAAAGCTTTTAAAATATAAACTTGACAACGTGAAAGTAGGGCAGGTATAACTTCAAAACTTGGATTTTCGGTGGTGGCACCAATGAGGGTGATCCATCCTTTTTCAACGGCGCCTAAAAGGGAGTCTTGTTGTGACTTGCTGAAACGGTGAATTTCATCAATAAAAAGAATCGGGTTTTTTGTGGTGAAGAGTCCGTCGCCTTTCTTTGCTCTTTGTATTACTTCCCGAACTGCAGCAACACCGCTATCGATAGCGCTCAAGGTGTAAAATGGTCTATCAGATTGTTGTGCAATAATTGTGGCAAGGGTGGTTTTTCCAGTTCCAGGAGGTCCCCAAAAGATCATAGAAGAGAGGACGCCACTTTTAATTTGTGTGCTTAAGGCGCCATTTGGACCAATAAGGTGTTGTTGACTTAAATATTCATCAAGGGTTTTCGGGCGGATACGTTCAGCAAGGGGTGCACTCATAGGGGATAAAAGTACAAATATTTGTCTCGTACTTTTATGAAATACGCTTCATTTATTTGCGAACATTTGCATGCTAGCAGCATCTCTATTTATTCTTTGATTACCTGTATGATCCGTTCCGTACCATCAACGGTGGCTTTAATAAAGTAGGAGCCAAGTGCTAATTGAGAAGTATCAATGGAAGTCTCCAACACATTATTTACTGTGTTTTTAAATAATTCCTGCCCTAGCATGTTTAGAATTGTGATCGAGGAGATATTTCCATTAGAAGTTATGGCAACGGTGTTTTTCATTGGAACTGGAAAGACAGATACCTTAGGCAGATCTTGATCCTCAATTCCAGCCACTGGGTTGGCTTCTATATTAAAGTTGTCAAAATAGTATTCGTTATTATTGTCAATGCCATAAAAATTTATGGCAGCAAGTTCTACAAATGGATATTGTAATGAGTCATCGATCACTTGATCATTAAATTGTAGAACATTATTGATATACATTGCCCAAACACCACTGTCAAGGTCGTACACATTTCTTACTGTGAACCATTCGTCTTCAGGATAAGCAAAACTTTGACCAGGGCTACCTGTAATAACTCCAATGCCAGGAGTTGCGCCATCGCGATTAAAAAAAACGGGACCACCATTCAAATTGGTTTCCCAATCGCCACCATTGGGAAAAAATTTACCCTCCATACCAAAATAGCCGCTTTGCCCTTGGGGAATGAACATATCCCATTGAATTGCGTGTGAACCTGTTTGAGGCCTTTCTTGAATTAATAACAAAAGATCGCCATCTCCTGCAAATCCCTGCATTTTAAGCACTTGGTTTGTACCGTTGAAAGTGGAAACTACGGGCCCGTCAAAATTTGGAAACCACATTCTCCAATGATCTGCCTGAGCGGCCAGAAACGTCAGGTCATACGATTCAAAATCATCATTTAATACCACTTGGGCATTGGATAAAGTGGGAAATGTACAAATCCCGATAAGGATTGAATAAATTAATTTCATGGTGACACGTTATAAAGAGTGGAAATATGTCATTAAAATACTACTTTTTTGCCGATTATTCAAGATCTCAAAATTGATATTCGCAGGACTGACATTTTATCATACATTTACGGAAGGGCGTATTTTTTGATTTACGTAGTTTATGGTAAAGAAAAAGGGATTGTGGTTTTCAGAAGATGTGATAATTTATCCACTACTCTTGGTTGCTATGCTTTGGCTTGTTTTCTGGATCGAGTCTCGTTTTAATTATAATTTTAATTACTTGGGGATTTATCCTTTAAAATTGGAAGGTTTACGAGGCATTTTGTTAGGGCCTTTTATTCATAGTAATCTTCAGCACATTTTTAATAATTCCGTGCCTATGTTCGTGCTTACCACAGCCTTGTTTTATTTTTATCGTGGTATTCGTTGGAAAGTATTGCTAGGAGGCTTGCTACTTACGGGTGTTTTAACATGGATCATTGGTAGGCCGGCAGTACATATTGGTGCAAGTGGCGTGGTGTATATGCTCGTAGCTTTTTTGTTTTTTAAAGGGATCTTTTCGAAGCAATATCAATTGATCGCCTTGTCATTAATTGTCGTTTTTCTCTACGGAAGTTTGGTATGGTACTTATTTCCTATAGATCCTAAGATCTCTTGGGAAGGGCACCTGTCTGGTTTTGCGGTGGGATTATTGTTCGCATTTGTATTCCGAAGAAATCCTATTGAGAATGCTAAGTACGCATGGGAAAAGGAAGATTACAATCCCGATGACGATCCTTTCTTACAGCATTTTGACGAAAACGGAAACTTTATAGAACGACTTCCAGACCTTGAGGAGTCTGATGTTTTACCTACGAATGAGGCCGATTCAAGCGGTATTCGAATTGTCTACACATACAAAAAGCAAGAATTACCAAAAGACGAAGACACTTTATAACATTCTTTGACGAACGATCTCATAAAGAAATGCGCCACAAGCAACGGAAACGTTCAGTGAATTGATTTCTCCGAGAAGCGGAAGAGCTGCTTTTTCATCTACTAAGTTAAGTACAGATTTTGAGACTCCTTTGCCTTCAGAACCCATAATGATAGCAACTGGTTTTTTGAAATCGATATCGTAAATGGTAGTTTCTGTTTTTTCGGTGGCTGCGACGGTAGCTATTCCTGAACTTTGTAAATAGAAGATGGCGTCTTTAATATGATCTACTTTGCAAATAGGCAAATTGAATATAGCGCCAGCAGAAGTTTTTACAGTATCTCCTGTAATAGGTGCTCCACCTTTTTTCTGAACAATAATAGCATCAACTCCGGTACATTCTGCGGTTCGAATGATGGCGCCAAAGTTTCTAACATCGCTTATTTGATCAAGAATGATAAAAAGGGGTGCTTCAGACTTTGCGAGCGCTTTTTCAACTACAGCGTCAAGGGATGCAAAGGTGATGGGGGAGGTGACTGCTACAATACCTTGATGGTTTCCACGTGTGAGTCGGTTTAACTTTTCTTCGGGAACGATATTAATGGTTACATTTTTAGCTTCCAACGAGGCGATCAAATTTGTGATCTTTTGATTGGGAATATCTTTCTGAATATAAACCTTATCAAGTGTTACGTCACTTTTTAACGCTTCTTCCACTGGATGGATACCGAATATGTGTTTTTCTTTTTTCATGATACAAAGGTAGTTATTAACAAAGAAAAACGGGATGTTCTGTACAGAACATCCCGTTAATACTATATATACGAATTGTTAAGACTATAGGTCTTTAACTCGAAGTGTATATTCCATTGGAGCATTAAAATAACCAGCTCCAGAAACATCAGCGTTTACATCGTCGTTAGAGAACACACGACCATCGGTAAGCTTAAGCTCTAAACGTAATTCCATACGATCATTATTTTGAACAACAGATTGGTCTAAACCAAGCGCTGAAAGGAATTCTGCATAGGTAGATGATAACATTAGTTCTGGTAAACCATTATCACTCTCTGTAGCATCAGCTGGTGTATACGTTTTAAGTAGTGTTTCAGGACGTTCAACGTCACCATCAAAAGTCACATAAATATCTAAACTACCAAACAAAGCACCGAACTCTTCATCTTGCTCTTCAACACGAATAGCGTAACTACTACTTGTGTCATTTAAATTTAGTTCATCAGAGATCTCCTCTAAAGTTCTAACAATTGCACCTGTTTCTACATTATCTAACAGGTTGTCGATTGTGTTATCACTTTCGCTACACGATACTACGCTTAGCGTTAAAGCAACTAACATACATTTGAAAATTATATTTTTCATAAGTTTTATTCTTTTAATATTAATTACCTACAGGGAAACTTGGTGATCCTGGGTTGTTATCCCAAAATACTTGTACCGTCTGATTTGGTTTTTGGTTAATATTTTGATTTGTGTTTGCTTCATTCGCTGGATAGAAAAATGAACGAATAAATCCGCTAGGATTAGGCTCAAGGTTTGGCTGAATGTTTGTAGGGAATCCAGTTCTTCTATAGAAGTTATAACCATCAAAACTGTTTCCGTATAAGTTCACGAAGAACTGATTAGCCATGATGTTTTTCTTTCCAGTGTCGTTAGCACCATTGTACAATGACTGAATTTGTGATAAGAAAGAACCAACAGATTGTACTGTGTCTAAAACAGCTTGATCATCAGCGTCTAAACCTGTGTCAAGTGATTGGAAACTTTGAACTTTAGCAACTGATTTTGTAATACCAGCATTAATAAAGTTAAGTGCATTTCCTGGACTGTTGTTTACAAATAATGCAATTTCAGCTCTATAAAAATCGATTGTAGAAGCTAAGATTAACGGAGTAATACCGCCACCTTGACCACCTTCGCCAGCTCTAGCATTTTCATATTGATTTGCATCTACGCGACCACCTGCTGGATAAACACCAATAGCGGTTCTACTTGTATTATCTGGTGGAATACCATCATCATCTCCGTGATCTCTACCCCAATATCCATTTTGCGGTGCACAGAAAGAATTATCTGGTCCGTAATGACTTGGTTTAGTTTGTGTGCTACATGGTAATGCAGAAGCATTCGCAGGAACACCTTGTTGACCTGGAGTGTCACCTCTTTGACGATAGAAATAGTAACGTATTCTTGGATCGTCATCAGAGTAGTCCTCTTTGTCTGGACCTAACATATAGCTCATAAGTGAGTTTGAACGATAATTTCCAGGACCATTCGCTGAGTAGTCAACTAAGTATCTAGGATGAGCAGAAACTCCTGGATCTACTGGATTTGTACTCCAGTTGAATTGAAAGTCATCTGCTGAACTAGAAATAAAGTTTCCACTACTAACAATTGCATTGAATTTAGAAACGGCACTAGCGTCAGTAAGACGTGTCGATAAGTAAATTTTCATCTTCAAAGAATTGGCAGCTTTGATCCAACCATCAGTGTTACCACCATACATTAGATCAGTTGCAGGGCCTACAGTAGATTCTCCTCTTAAGTTAGAAAGTGCAGAATCTAATAGGTCGATAGCTGCGCTATATACTTCAGCACCTGGATCGGCAACTGGATTAGGAAAATCTCCAGGCTGTCCTGCTTGACTTAAAGGAACATCACCAAAAGTGTCTACTAAAGCAACCAATGTGTATGCCTTCATGATTTGAACTTGACCTAAGTGATAAAATTTCAATTGGTCAATTGCTAGAGGCTCTAGAACATCCATGTCTGTAAACATGATTTGATATGCTTGTTCCCATCGCGTGTCAAAGTTTGCAGGGGAGTAAGCACTTTGGTAATTTCTACCAAACATATAGTTGATACGAACTACTTCACCTGAAATCTCGCTTAGACGATCTACGAAGTCACCGAAGTTAGTTTGAATTGAATTGTATAAGAACTCAACATCCGCTTGATCTGGTGATACTTGGTTCGGATTGTTTCTAAGGTCTAGTTCGGTTGTCTCACAAGACATGAGCAATCCTACCAGTGCAATAGAAAATATTTTAAATAAATTTTTCATCGTTGTCATACATTAAATTATTAAAAGGTAGCTTTTACACTGAAACCATATCTTTTTGAGCTAGGACCGTTAAGATAATCAAATCCACGACCGTTTCCAACACCTAATCCTGCTACGTTAGGATCAAAGTTTGTTCCTTCAGGAGTGTTGTATGCATCATACCACAAGTTGTTTCCTATCACTTTGATAGAGAACGAACCGAAAGGAGTCTTTTCTAGCATTTTTGCCGGGAAAGAATATCCTAACGATACTTCTTGAAGTCTGATTACAGAACCATCATACACTTTAACCTCGTCTGGAGCATCAAAAGTGTTATTGAAGTAGAAGTTTGCATTGTTTATGTTGGTTGTATTAGGACCTGTTACAACACCATCATCATCAACATTTACACCAGGAAGGATATATGTTCCTAAACGATCTTGAGTATCTGTAGTTAAACCACGCCCAAGAAGGGTGGCAACTGTTTCAGAGTAGATATCTCCACCGCTTTGGTGCGTAACCAATACATTCAAACTAAAGTTTTTGAACTTCATTGTGTTATTGTAAGACATTACAAAGTCTGGGTTTGGATCTCCAATGATTGGAATTAATCCATCTTCAGTTTGCTCAAGAGCGATATAATCACCCGTAGAGTTTACAATAGCATTTCCAATTAATGCAGGATTTGATTGGTCTACACGTTGTACTTGTGATCCAACCATGATACCTAATTGCTCTCCTACTTGTGCAGCATTACCTAAGTTAGTGAAACCAGCAAAGATAATTTGATCAGTTCCTTCAACAAGTTCTGTTACAATAGATTCACTTTTTGTAAAGTTTACACCTGAGTTCCATGAGAAGCCATTGTTATCCGACTTAAAGATGTCTACATTAACAGATGCTTCAATACCATCACCTTCAATCTTACCAATATTGGTATTCGTTGAAGTATATCCAGTAGAAGGAGGGATAGGTTGACTCACAATAAGATCTTCTGTAGTTCTTTCGAAGTAAGAAGCGTCAATTGTTACTCTTCTATTGAAAAGCGTTGCTTCAACACCAAATTCTAATTCTGAAAGACGTTCTGGCTTTAAGTTAGGGTTTGCTAAAAGGCTTGATGTTGAGTTGGAGATTAACTGACCATCAGCAGAAAGAAACGAAGTTGTATTCGTGTTCAAACCATTAAATACTGGATAAGGGTCAGATTCAAAGTTTGCTGAAGTACCATATCCAGCTCTTAACTTCAAGAAGTTAATTCCTCCGTCAGAACGAAGTCCGTCGAAAATTTGAGTTGGAATAATCGATACACTTGCAGAAGGATAGAACAAGCTACGATTTTCTTTACTAAAGTTAGAAGCCCAGTCATTACGAGCAGAAACAGTAGCGTACACCGCGTTGTCATAGTCAAATGAAGCTGATCCGTATACCCCTAGAATATTTCTTTCTGTTGTATATTGAATTGGCTGTACGTTAGAGAAGTTGTTGTGACGTAAAACACCAAATACTACTTGTCCTGTACTAGCGATACCATTTTGGTCGAAGTAGTTTCCTCTTGTTGTTCCCCCAGCGTTAAATGACATTCCAATTTTTTCAGAAAGGTCAAAATCACCACTAAGAATTACGTTATGATCGTAAATCGTGTTGTTGTTGTCCCATACGAAATAAACACCTGAAGCATATGTTGCGTCATCGTTACGTCCACCCTTGTTTTGGTAGTTTATGTTCCGTTCGTTGTAGTAATCAACACCAAAACGGTATATCAAGTTTACGTTGTCAGAAAAGTCATATTGAACTGCAGCGTTTCCAAAAACACGGTTGGTTAATTGACTGTTCGATGCATTGTTCACTGTCCAAAGTGGGTGTTGAATATCATTACCAGCACGGTAGTAGATACTTGAGCCATCTTTTGGGTTAGAGTATGGAAGCCCTATTAAGTCAATACTACGTGGCGTGTAGAATACATCACCAAAAATAGACGAACCAGTACCTAAGGCACCACTACCACCACTCGCAGCAACCGGAGGGGTCTTAAAATCATTCTTAACATAGTTAAGAGATCCTGTCACAGTAAATTTGTTTGAGAGTTTACCACGTCCACCAATTCCGAACGTATTTCTACGTAAGCCATTTCCTGGTGTGAAACCTACTTCATCTAAGTGACTAAAGTTTGTATTGTAAGTAACATTTTCGCCACCACCACGAACATTTACACTTGTGTTCGAGATAATACCTGTTCTGAAAAACTCAGTAACATTGTTACGTGGTTTCCACTCGTAGCGATCTGGAACAAAACCTTCAGGAAGATCATCCACAAAGTTTGTTTGAAGGTAAGGGTGAGGTAAAGTTACATTTTCGTCAATTGTTGGATCACCGTTATAGCCTCCTAAGCCATCAGCGTAGAAACCTGGACCCCAGTTTGAGAAAAAGAATCCATCTGCTTCTCCTTGATTAAAACCACCACCATATCGATTTTGATAATCTGGTAAAGAAGCGATTTTATTAAAGAACACAGATTGCGTGATTTCAATTTCCGTCTTAGCAGGACCTTCTTTTGTTTTACCATTTTTTGTAGTAATAAGAATAACCCCGTTACGACCTTGAGAACCGTACAGTGTAGCTGCAGCAAGACCTTTAAGAACACTAATGCTCTCAATGTTGTTTGGGTCCAAATCTAAGAATCTACTTGATCCTGTATTCCCATCAACAAAACTTGCGGCAGTACCATTTTGAGATTGTGAGTTTGTGTCACTACTAAAAGGAACACCATCTACAATAAATAAAGCTTGGTTACTACCACTAAAGGAACTAAATCCTCTAATTACAACGCTTGTACCTGATCCAGAAAGGCCACTTTGGTTCAAAATTTGAACCCCAGCTGTTTTTCCTTCAAGTACTCGAGCAACATCTCCTTGAGATCGTTGTTCAATTTGATCATTGGAAACGGTACTTACAGCGTACCCCAGTGATTTTTTCTCTCTGGAAATTCCCTGAGCTGTAACTACTACCTCGTTTAACACGGCAGTGTCAGGTTCCATCGATATCGAAATTGTTGAGCTTGAAGCAGTAATTGGGCGCTCAAGTGATTGATACCCAACATAGCTATATACGAGAGACTGCCCAACATTCGCTTGAATGGTGTAGTTACCATCAAAGTCAGACTGTGTTCCCGTACTTGTGCCTTTTACAATTACGTTTACCCCGGGCAACGGTAAACCGCCTTCATCAGCGATGTTACCCGAAATAGTTTTTTCTTGTGCAAAGGATATTTGCACTACAAACGCCAATAATAGCGTCAAAATTCCACTAAACTTTGTTCTCATTTTATAAATTATTTGAATTAGCCAATGTCAAAAATCTTAATAAAAAGTTAAATACACAACTTTTTACAGGTATATTTTTGTTTATGGTCTTAGAGTACAGGGTGTAGCGAAGGACTATATTCTACGGGCAGTCGTGATATTTTAACCTGAAATAATTGTTCAAATGAAGCGTGTTTGAATCTTTAACTTTTCAGTTTAACTGAATTAACGATTTATTTAAGGCAGATGTAGTGGTGTTTTAATGAAGTTAGCTAACTAGGGTGGCTATATGAAGGGGGAGGAGGGTTTGTTTGAATAGATTTAAACGAAAAAAGCACCCACATAGTGGGTGCTTTTTATAGAATTGTTAATCTAGTAGAACTAGTTCTTAACGGTCATTGTTGTTTTTCCTGCAGAAAAGTATTCTGAAGATTCTTCAATAGCAACGATCAAAGGTTGACCTTCTGGTTGCAATGAAACGTCTGTAAAGCTAATTACAAACTCTCCAATCTTTTCATTTGCTGGAATAGTTACAGCAGAATCGAACGTGTAGTTCTCTGGAGCAACTTCACTTCCTTCAGCAACAACAACTACGTTGTAAGTTCTTTCGACGCTAGCGAATTCAGAAACAAAAACCTGTAATGATTGATCTCTTGTTCCGTTTACCGATACGTTTTGTGTCGCTTTAGTGAAGCCAACAGATAATTCTCTGTCTGCTACGTCTAAATCAGAAAACTCGTCGTATGTGTCACATGAAACCGTTGCTAAGGCAAGGATAGCTGTGAATAGTATGAATTTAATATTTTTCATCATAGAATATTTTAAAAATTAGTAACCTGAATTTTGTTGGAGACTTGGATTTACAATAATCGATGATAAGTCGATAGGTAATTGAAATTTAAAGTTTCCTGCATCAAGTAATAATGCATTTGAAGGTTGTCCAGTTCCATCTGCATTTCCTCCTTCAGAACCTCTTGCGATAGGAAGGCCCCAACGCTTAAGGTCGAAAAATCTTTGAGATTCGAAAGCAAATTCTAATCTTCTCTCTAAACGGATGGCATCACGTAACGCAGTTCCTGTTTCTCCAGCAGGAGGTGTAAGGTAACGTTTCGTTCTAACTTCGTCTAAAGCAGCTCTTGCAGGTCCTTCTTGACCTAGTGCAAAATGTGCTTCTGCTCTGTTAAGTGAAGCTTCAGCAGCTCTTAAGATTTTAAGGTCAACTTTTCCAGCAAAATTTGTTCCTTTTCCTAACAATTTTTTGATACCGTTGACTGGGTTTCCACCAGCTTCAGTTCCGTCAAAGATATACGCATCTCTACGGATATCGTTTCCATTGTCATATAAAGCATTCAATTGGAAAGATGCAACATATTCAGGGATCAAACTAGATGGACTTGCTTGACTCCATTCTACACCTACACTAAGGTCTAAAACATCTTCAGTATTTGAAATGTAGAAAACTAAACCGTCTCTACTATCATCAGTCCAAACATCAACAATGTTATCTCTAGCAGCTACTGAAGTACTAACTTCATTTGCTGCGTCGATAGCATCTTGCCAACGACCCATATATAGGTATACTCGAGATAAAAGTAATGCAACTGATTCTTTGTTCATACGTGCATCAGGATTCGTGTCATTGATTAGCGACTTCGCTAATACAAGATCGTCCACCATCATTTGGTATGATTCAGCTACCGTATTTCTTGGTAACTGCTGTAAAGGATAGTCAATAAAAGGTTCAGTAACTGTTCTGTAAACAACTCCCAAACTTGCGTTTGCATCAGATGATTGCGTAGGAATTTTAGCAAAAGTACGAGCAACATCAAAATGTGCTAAAGCACGTAAAGCTAATGCTTCACCAGTAATGTTGTCTTTGTTGTCTCCTTCAAAATTCTCAATGTTACTCAATATAAGGTTTGCACGATATATTGTTGTGTAGGCATCTTGGTATAAACCTCTATATCCTGAATTCGCGTCATAACGCCATTCGTGTAAGATGGTTTTTGTTTGACGTCCATATTCTGAAAGCGTTACGTTGTCTGAAAGTACGTCTGGTACTGATAGAAACGCCCCACCATAGTATGAAGTCCCTGTTAAGCCTAAGTAAGTACCTCTGATCGCGTTTTCATAATCTGCCGCGGTAACGTAGGCATTTTCGACACCAAATTCATCGAACGGAATCTGGTTCAATTCACTTTCGCATGAACTGACTGCAAATGCTAAAGCCAGTACTGCTGTTATTTTAATATATATGTTTTTCATAATTTTTTTTTTAGAATGTGATATCTACTCCTACAGAAACTGACTTCAACGTTGGGTAGCTATATAACGTAGCTTCACCAGGGGCAACTGCATCTCCTTGAGCCACTGTTTCACCAGATGAAATACCAACTTCAGGATCTCCAAAGAAATCTGAGAATGTCAATAAGTTCTGACCTTGTGCGTAGATTCTAAATGATTGAAATGGAACTTTCTCCAAGTACTTTCTTGGTACAGTATAAGATAAAGTTACGTTACGTAGACGGATGAAATCACCTTTTTCAAGGAATCGATCACTAACAACCGTTTGCGCTTCATCTCCATAAATAGGGTTTGGAAGTACATTGGTATCACCAGGCTTTTTCCAGTAGTTGAATGCTGCTGTAGCTTGGTTGAATCCAGGGTTTGTTCCATCAGCAGTAATGTTGCTTCTTACGAAGTTGTTGATGTAGTTACCACCTCTAAATACCCAGTCAGTACGTAATCCAAATCCTTTGTAAGTAAGATTCGAGAAGAATCCACCTTCAAAATCAGGAGTAGGAGATTTGTCTAACAATACAGTGTCATCATCAGTTAATAGATCAGCAGTAACAATTTCGCCAGCTGCATTGTAATACAATGGACGACCTGTTTGTGGATCTAAACCTGCGTAACGTGTAAGGAAAAATGCGTTGATTTCTTCACCTTCTCTAAAGAGTGTGTTGAATGTGTTTGGTTCGATATCATCACCAACACCATCACCGTCATTATCAGGAAGCTCTAAAATTTCGTTTTGGATAAATCCAACGTTTCCACCAACAGTCCATTTCCAGTTGTCATTACGTACAACATCTGCACTTAATTCAACTTCGAAACCTTTGTTTTCAATTTTACCTAAGTTACTATTGATAGAGAAACCTGGAATACCAGATTCGTCTGGTGCTGGAACACTAAATAGAAGCTTGTCAGTTGTCTTAACGAAGTAATCAAATACTGCAGACACTCTGTTATTGAAAAGACCTAATTCAACTCCTACATCCGTAATAGCTGTTTCTTCCCACTGTAAATTTGGATTTGCAATGTTCTCTGGACGACTACCACTTCCACCAACGTATGGGTCAAAAGCTACAGTTCCTTGAGAAGCATAGTTACCTAAAGCACCTCTGTTACCAACAGTACCGTAAGAGGCACGAATTTTAAAGTCGTTGATCCAACTTACGTCAAAGAAATCTTCTTTAGCAATATTCCAACCTAAACTACCACTATAGAAAAGACCATATTGGTTGTCAGCACCAAAGTTAGATGAAGCATCTATCCTTGCTGAAGCAGCTAATAAGTATTTTTCTTTGTAATCGTAGTTAGCAAATATACCATAAGATAATAAAGTGATTCGCTCTCGGTTTGTACTACCTGAATCCGTACGACCAGCGTTTGTTTGAGTAGTTAACAATGAAGATGCAAAACCACTACTACTTACAGCATATCTATTCTCTTCATTTTGGTTGAATTCGAATAAACCGTAAGCGTTCAAGTTATGCGTGTCGCTTCTATAGTTGTAGTTTAATGTATTACTAATTGTGTAATCCACTTCTTGGAAACCGTTATCGGTTTTAATACCTGGGAAGTCTGGATTTCCAACAATGATATCCAAATTGTTTCCTGGTTCAAGATAGTATTCTCTACGGAAATTCTCATGATTTAAAGAGAACTGAACTCTGTAGCTAAAACGATCAGAAAACTTAGCTGTTGCATATGTACTGAACAAAGTCAAGTTTTGAATTTCAACTTCTGGAGTTGTAGCAATTGCTTCAGTTACAAGGAAACCAGTACTACCGAAGTTGTACTCTGGGTCACCGTTCTCATCTAACAGTACGTTACCTTCGTCATCAAGCAAAAATTCGTTTTCATACGGATTGTAATCATACATTGCTCTAAACGGATTCTGAACGTTGTTTCTATCACGAGGCTCATCAGAAATAGATCGAGAGTATCCAATACTAGCACCTACGTCTAACCATTTTTTAGCTTCGAAGTTTACGTTCAAACGACCACTAAGTCTTTCAAAACCACTAACACCGTCAATGATACCTGTGTTTCTATCGTGACCAAGAGATAAGTAATAATCACTCTTTTCTTCACCACCAGAGAAAGATACATTGTTTGACTGAACCACACCTTGTCTTAAGATACGATCTTCCCAGTCCATTTGATTAGCAATTAAGAAAGCTCTTTCTTCTGGTGTTGCAGAAACACCTGGAAGACTAGCTTGTCCTACTCCTAAAGCATACATTTCAGCTTCATAACGTAGTAATTGCTCAGCATTCATCATCGTCCAATTGTCTTCAATTTTTGATGTGATACCGTATCTTGAACTTACTTTAATAGTAGCGTCTTTGTTTTTCTTTCCTTTTTTAGTTGTGATTAATACAACACCATTAGATCCACGTGAACCGTAAATAGAAGTTGTAGCCGCATCTTTAAGGATAGAGATACTTTCGATTTCGTTACTTGAGATACCGTTAAGGTCTTGCTCATCTAAAGGAGCACCATCAACAATATATAAAGGAGAAGAAGCACCTGCAGTAAGTGAAGTAGTTCCACGAATACGCACGAAAGCGGTAGCACCCGGCTTACCATTTGCTGCGGTTACTTGAACCCCAGCAGCCTTACCTTGAATCAAGTTATCTACGGATGTCGTAGAAACTAATTCTTCAATTTCGGCAGCTGTTACCAATGAAACGGCAGATGTAAGTACATCTTTCTTATTACTTGAGTAACCTGTAATTACTACTTCTTGTAATAAAGCACCTTCTTTTAAGGTAACGTTAATAGTATTAGAAACACTTACTTTTACTTCTTGGGTTTCAAAACCTACATAACTAAAAACTAGTGTTTTTCCTACAGCGGTTGTGATGGAATAATTACCATCAAAATCACTTTGCGTACCAGAGCTGGTATTCTTAATAATAATGTTCACTCCTGGGAGCGGCACGCCATTGTCGTCTGTTATCGTACCGGTAACTGTTTTGTCTTGGGCAAAAGAGATTTGCACAAAAAATAACAATAACACCGATAGCATAACTGTGTACTTTTGTTTCATACTTTTGTTGTTTAAATTAATTCTGTTCAAATTTGACCATAAATTCTTAGTCTTGCAACTTTTTAAACGTTAAAATATAGGAAAAACCCTTTACATATTATCGGGTTTTACCTATCTAAGTTCTAAAATCGCGAAGATAAGCTTAGATGAATTTTGGTGTTGTTGAAGCTAAAGGTCTGTTTTTCTGTATTTCCATTAGCAACAATGAACCTAAATACACCGGCTTTGGTGGCCAAGCCAATTCCAGCGCCAAAACTATACAATTTTTCTGTAATTATAGCAACTTCATTTTTAAAATATCCAAAATCAATAACACTGTGTAAATAGGCACCTTCGTTGAGTTGATATCGGTATTCTGTATTCAGTACTGAAAAAACAGAAGCATCAATACTATTCTCGTCGAATCCGCGAATACTGGTAATACCTCCAAATCGAAATAGTTCATTGATCAAGAAAGTCTCGCTTAATAAAATACTGCTGCTGCTTTTTAAATAAACTGAATTCTTATAATTCAGGTTAAAGATGTGACTTGCAGCGGCACTCAGTTTCTGCTGATTTTCAGATAATCCTTCCGAAGTGCGCTTTCCTAGTTCCGAAGTGATCAAAACATTGGTCTTAATAGGGAATAGCGCCGTTCGTTGCGGTCGCTTATAGTCAAGTCCCACTACGGCAAAATTCGCTTTGTAGTCGGTTACCGCGGTTCCGCCAAGGCTGGCGTCTGCTAAATTGCTTGATTCGTAGCTTTTATAGCCTCCAAAAATAGTGGACGACGTATTGAGTTGGTAGGTTGCCAGTGCTTTCTGTTCTGTGGTCACAAAGGTGGTGTCTCGTTTAAAAATTGTTAATTCGAGTTCGACGCCTACAGGAGATTTAAAGAGATAGGGTAATTTGGCATTCACTTTAAAATTTTGTTGATCGTTTCCATCCGACTTATAATTTAGTGTTAGTTGTTCTCCAAAATTTAGATTGTTGCTTAAGGCAAGATCGAGGTAGCCGTTAAATATGAGTTTGTTTGTCTCTTCATCTGTTGAAAAACCTATGACGCCATCAAATAAATTGTTAGGTTGTTTTTTAAAGTAAAAATAGACGGTGGTGCTGTCTTTTTCAAAAAGGGTTTCGGGAGGTTTGATGCTTTCGGTAAAACCAAGATTGTTAATTACAGCGTTTTGGGCAATGATCTTTTTTTTGCTGAAGGGTTTTCCTGTGTGCACTCCTGCATAATACCGAAGAAAGGAGGTGGGGAATTTGTCATATCCTTTAATTACAATGGCATCAACCGTTTTTGGAATGCCAGCTTGTAAATTCAACGTTGCGGTAAGGATCTTGTTGTCTACGGAAATGTTAGCGAGACGTGTAGATGCAAAGGCATCGCCTTCATCAGTTTTGATTTCGTTTAACTTCTGAAGAGATTTTTCAATTGTTGTAAAAGGTAGGGTGAAATAGGTGTCTGTGATTTCGGAAGTGACTTGCTGTAATTCCTTTTTGCTAAATTCTTCGGAATTATAGTAGATCTTGATCGCGCTAAATTTTCTTCCAAAGAAAAAGTTGGCTGTGTATACCGAGTCGTTTTTTTTGGTCAATGAATCTAAACGGCTTTCAATATATCCAAAACGCACTAACCGAAGTTGTAGTGAATCTGTTTCGGCTTTTAGATTGGTGAAATTTTCAAAATTCCGTTGTACGGAGAGGGAGTCTAAAAGGGTTTCTGAGATTGTTGTTTCAGTATTGATATTGAGGTAAAGTTGCTGCGCTCTTCCTTCCGAAGAAAAAATAGTATATATATTAAGGTATATAAATATGTAAAATATGTACTTCAAATAGTGTTTGTTTCGACTTGTAAAGCTAACGCTTCAACTTGTTTTTTAATATCCTTATCAGAAAATAATAAGGACAATGATAAAATTAGTTTGTAATGGTTTGATACTTCCAATATTATTTCTATTTTTGCAAACCCTTAAAAAGGGGTATTTTATATTAAATTAAGTATAATACATATTTTATATGCCAACAATTTCACAATTAGTACGAAAAGGAAGGTCCAAAATAACCAAGAAGAGTAAATCGGCCGCTCTAGATTCGTGCCCTCAAAGACGAGGTGTTTGTACGCGTGTATATACGACTACACCAAAGAAACCAAACTCAGCTATGCGTAAAGTAGCAAGGGTAAGGTTAACTAATGGTAAAGAAGTAAACGCATACATCCCTGGTGAAGGTCACAATTTACAAGAGCACTCGATAGTATTGGTTAGAGGTGGAAGGGTAAAAGATTTGCCAGGAGTTAGATATCACATCGTTCGTGGAGCTTTAGACACCGCTGGTGTTGAAGGTAGAACGCAACGTAGATCTAAGTATGGTGCAAAACGCCCTAAGAAGTAATAAAAACTTTTAAAGAGAAGACATGAGAAAAAGAGCAGCAAAAAAGAGACCGCTTTTACCAGATCCAAGGTTTAATGACCAGTTGGTGACACGTTTTGTAAATAACTTGATGTGGGATGGTAAGAAATCGGTTGCTTTTAAAGTTTTTTACGATGCAATTGACATTGTAGAAGAGAAGAAAACAGACGAAGAAAAAACAGGTTTGGAAGTGTGGAAAGACGCGCTTTCAAATGTAATGCCTCACGTAGAGGTTCGTAGTCGTAGAGTTGGTGGGGCTACCTTCCAAATTCCTATGCAAATACGTCCAGATCGTAAGATCTCAACTGCAATGAAGTGGTTGATCCTTTTTTCTCGTAAGAGAAATGAAAAGTCGATGGCGCAAAAATTAGCAGCAGAAATTTTAGCTGCATCTAAAGAAGAGGGAGCAGCTGTGAAGAAACGTACTGATACGCACAAGATGGCTGAGGCAAACAAAGCATTCTCACATTTCAGATTCTAAAAAATGGCAAAAAGAGATTTAAAATTTACGAGAAATATTGGTATTGCTGCGCACATTGATGCTGGTAAAACTACAACTACAGAACGTATCCTTTTTTATACAGGTGTAAGTCATAAAATTGGTGAAGTACACGATGGTGCTGCAACAATGGACTGGATGGAGCAAGAGCAGGAGCGTGGTATTACAATTACTTCGGCTGCAACTACTTGTACTTGGAAGTTTCCTTTGGAAAATGCTGAGCCAACACCAGATACAAAAGATTATCACTTTAATATTATTGACACTCCAGGTCACGTTGATTTTACCGTAGAGGTAAATAGATCATTACGTGTATTGGATGGTTTGGTATTCTTGTTTAGTGCAGTTGATGGTGTAGAGCCGCAATCTGAAACTAACTGGAGACTTGCAGATAACTATAAAGTGCCACGTATTGGATTCGTTAACAAAATGGATCGTCAAGGGGCTAACTTTATGGAGGTTTGTCAGCAAGTTAAAGACATGTTGAAGTCGAACGCAGTACCAATTGTATTGAACATTGGTGATGAGGATAACTTCAAAGGGATTGTTGATCTAGTGAAGAACCGTGCTGTAATTTGGCATGATAATTCTTTCGGAGCAACTTTTGATGTTGTTGATATTCCTGAAGAACTTAAAGCAGAGGCAAAAATCTTACGTGGTAAACTTATTGAAGAAGTTGCTGCATACGATGAGAATTTGCTTGAAAAATATATGGAAGATGAGGATTCAATTACGGAAGATGAAGTGCATGCTGCGCTTCGTGCTGCTGTAATGGATATGAGTATCATTCCAATGGTGTGTGGATCGTCATTTAAGAACAAAGGAGTTCAATTTTTATTGGATGCCGTTTGTCGTTACTTGCCATCACCAACAGATAAAGAAGGTATCATAGGTATTAACCCAGATACTGATAAACAAGAATTGCGTAAGCCAGATGTTAATGAGCCTTTCGCGGCTTTAGCATTTAAGATTGCTACAGATCCTTTCGTAGGTCGTTTGGCATTCTTCCGTGCATATTCAGGAAGACTAGATGCAGGTTCTTATATCTTGAACAACCGTTCAGGTAAAAAAGAGCGTATCTCACGTATTTATCAAATGCACTCTAATAAGCAAAATGCGATCGATTTTATCGAGGCAGGTGATATTGGAGCAGCTGTTGGGTTTAAAGACATCAAGACTGGTGATACTATGTCTGATGAAAAACACCCAATCGTTCTTGAGAGTATGGACTTCCCTGATCCCGTTATTGGTATCGCGGTTGAGCCTAAAACAAAAGCGGATGTTGATAAACTAGGTATGGCTTTAGGAAAGCTAGCTGAAGAAGATCCAACATTTACCGTACGTACCGATGAGGCGTCAGGTCAGACTATTATTTCTGGTATGGGTGAGCTTCACTTAGATATTATTGTAGATCGTCTTAGACGTGAGTTTAAGGTTGAAGTAAATCAAGGAGCGCCACAGGTTGAGTACAAAGAAGCTGTAACGCGTGAAGCGAATCACAGAGAAGTGTACAAGAAGCAATCGGGTGGTCGTGGTAAATTTGCCGATATCGTATTTACATTAGGGCCAGCAGATGATGACGCACCAGATGGTCTTACGTTTGAAAATAAAATTAAAGGTGGAAACGTTCCTAAGGAATTTATCCCATCTGTAGAAAAAGGTTTCAAAATGGCAATGGTCAATGGACCGTTGGCAGGATTTGAAGTTGATAGTTTAAAGGTGACATTGACTGACGGATCGTTCCACCCTGTGGATTCAGATGCACTTTCTTTTGAACTTGCCGCTAAAATGGGCTTTAAAGCTGTAGCTAAATCAGCTGGAGCTGTAATTCTTGAGCCTATCATGAAGCTGGAGGTAATTACTCCAGAAGAAAACATGGGTGATATTGTTGGTGACTTAAACCGTCGTCGTGGTCAGGTTAATGACATGGGCGATAGAGCAGGAGCTAAAGTTGTAAAAGCTGAAGTGCCACTTTCTGAAATGTTTGGTTATGTAACCACATTGAGAACGTTGTCTTCAGGTAGAGCAACATCAACTATGGAATTTTCACATTATGCTGAAACTCCTTCTAGTATTTCAGAAGAAGTAATCGCAGCAGCAAGAGGAACCGCTAACGTATAATATTTCAGCAATGAGTCAAAAAATCAGAATTAAGTTAAAATCGTACGATCATAATTTAGTGGACAAATCTGCTGAGAAAATCGTAAAGACCGTAAAGAGTACAGGAGCTGTAGTAACAGGGCCGATACCTTTACCAACACATAAAAAAATCTTTACTGTATTGCGTTCACCGCACGTAAACAAGAAGAGTAGAGAGCAGTTCCAGTTAAGTTCTTACAAGCGCTTATTGGACATCTACAGTTCTTCTTCGAAAACAATTGACGCTCTAATGAAGTTAGAGTTGCCAAGTGGTGTAGAAGTAGAGATCAAAGTGTAATTGCTTTCCGAAGCAATTCGGAAGACATGTCCTAAGCTGCGTGCGAGGGAAAAACGGAAACAAAATAACATTCAGGGTTGAATTTATTTTGACCCTGTTTTTTTCTGAAATGGTTTCTGAAAAGGAACATTTCAGAAGTAGTAAATAGAAAAATAGTAATAATCAATAAATAATAAATTATGTCTGGGTTAATTGGAAGAAAGATAGGGATGACCAGCATCTTTGACGAGAACGGAAAGAATATGCCGTGTACCGTTATTGAAGCGGGTCCTTGTGTTGTTACCCAAGTCAGAACCAACGAAGTTGACGGCTATGAAGCTCTTCAACTCGGTTTCGATGACAAAAAGACTGCTATTAAAGCTGCTGAAGGGCATGCTAAAAAAGCAGGAACCGTTGCAAAACGGAAAGTCGCCGAATTCAAACGTTTTGATGCGGAGTACAAATTAGGTGATACAATCACTGTTGAGCATTTTGCTGAAGGAGAGTTCGTTGATGTTTCAGGAACTTCAAAAGGTAAAGGTTTTCAAGGTGTTGTAAAACGTCATGGTTTTGGTGGTGTGGGTCAAGCGACGCACGGTCAGCATAACCGTTTAAGAGCGCCAGGTTCTATTGGTGCGGCATCATATCCTGCGAGAGTTTTCAAAGGAATGAAGATGGCCGGTCAAATGGGGAACGAAAAGGTGAAAGTACAAAACTTAAAAGTGTTGAAAGTAGTTGCTGAAAAGAACCTACTTGTTGTGAAAGGGTGTGTACCTGGACATAAGAACGCTTATGTAACGATTCAGAAATAATGAAGGTAGCTGTATTAGATATTAACGGAAAAGACACAGGTAGAAAGGTTGAACTTTCTAAAGATGTGTTTGGAATTGAGCCTAATAATCACGCTGTATACCTTGATGTGAAGCAGTACTTGGCAAATCAGCGCCAAGGAACACACAAAGCGAAAGAGCGTGCTGAAATCACTGGTTCAACCAGAAAGATTAAGAAACAAAAAGGAACTGGTACTGCCCGTGCGGGAAGTATCAAATCTGGAGTATTTAAAGGTGGTGGACGTATGTTCGGGCCAAGACCTAGAAATTACTCATTTAAATTGAATAAAAACCTAAAGCGTCTTGCTCGTAAATCAGCCCTCAGTATGAAGGCTAATGACAAGGCCATCATGGTGTTAGAGGATCTGAATTTTGATGCTCCGAAGACAAAAGATTTCACTGCTGTTTTAAAGACTTTGGGTCTTGACAATAAAAAATCTTTGTTTGTGTTGGGAGAGTCGAATAATAATGTATATTTGTCTTCGCGAAATTTGAAAGGTACTGAAGTTGTAACCAACTCACATTTAAGCACTTATCAAATTTTGAATGCAAATAGCGTTGTGTTATTTGAAGGTTCTTTGGAAGGAATTGAGTCAAACTTAAGTAAATAGAAACAAGATGAGTATCTTAATAAAACCTATTATTACGGAAAAAGCGACAAACGATGCGGAAGTAAACAACCGCTACGGTTTTGTTGTAAACCCAAAGGCGAATAAGGTAGAAATCAAGAAAGCGGTTGAAGCTGCTTACGGTGTTTCTGTTGAAAAAGTTCGCACATTAAATGTCCGCCCTGACAGGAAGACTCGTTATACAAAGACGGGTGTCCAAACTGGTAAAACAAATGCTTATAAGAAAGCAATTGTACAGGTGGCGGAAGGTGATACAATAGATTTTTACAATAACATCTAAGCTTTGCTTAGATCTAATTAGACAAAAATGTCAGTAAGAAAATTAAAACCTATCACCCCAGGTCAGCGTTTTAGAGTTGTTAACGGTTTTGACGCCATTACAACTGATAAGCCGGAAAAGAGTTTACTCGTTCCGAACAAGAGATCTGGTGGTAGAAACAGTCAAGGAAAAATGACCATGCGCTACATAGGTGGTGGCCACAAAAGAAAGTATCGAATTATCGACTTCAAACGTGACAAGGCAGGAATTCCTGCAACGGTTGCGTCTATAGAATACGATCCAAACCGTACAGCATTTATCGCTTTATTAAACTATCAAGATGGTGAAAAGCGTTATGTTATTGCACAGAACGGTCTTCAAGTAGGACAAAATATTGTTTCAGGTGATACTACCGCTCCAGAAATTGGAAATTCAATGTTATTGTCAAATATCCCACTTGGTACTATTATTTCATGTATCGAATTGCATCCAGGTCAAGGTGCTGTATTAGCACGTAGTGCTGGTGCTTTTGCACAGCTTATGGCACGTGATGGTAAGTATGCTACAGTGAAATTACCTTCAGGAGAAACACGTTTAATTCTTGTAACATGTATGGCGACTATTGGTGCTGTTTCAAACAGTGATCATCAGTTGTTGGTGTCAGGTAAAGCGGGTAGATCAAGATGGTTAGGTAGAAGGCCAAGAACGAGACCGGTTGTGATGAACCCAGTAGATCACCCAATGGGTGGTGGTGAAGGTAAGTCTTCAGGTGGTCATCCACGTTCTAGAAACGGTATTCCAGCTAAAGGATTTAGAACCCGTTCTAAAACAAAAGCGAGTAATAAATATATCATTGAACGTAGAAAGAAATAAGCTATGGCAAGATCATTAAAAAAAGGACCGTACGTTCACTACAAGTTAGATAAGAAAGTACAACAGAATGTGGATACGAATAAGAAGACCGTGATCAAAACTTGGTCAAGAGCTTCTATGATAACTCCAGATTTCGTTGGACAAACCATCGCGGTACATAACGGGAAACAATTTGTTCCTGTATACGTAACTGAGAACATGGTAGGACATAAACTAGGAGAATTTTCACCTACGAGATCATTCCGTGGTCATGCTGGTGCAAAAAATAAAGGTAAAAAATAATAGGCCATGGGAGTTCGTAAAAGAGAAAGAGCAGAACAAATCAAAGAGGCAAAGAAGACTCAGTACTTCGCCAAATTGAATAATTGTCCTACATCACCAAGAAAAATGCGTCTTATGGCAGATTTAGTTCGCGGTGAGAAGGCAGATAAAGCGCTTAACTTGTTAAGATTTAGCTCAAAAGAAGCTTCAAAACGTTTAGAGAAATTGCTATTGTCTGCAATTGCAAACTGGCAAGCGAAGAATGAAGATGCTTCTGTTGAAGATGCTGATCTTTTCATTAAAGAGATCCGAGTAGATAGTGGAACGATGTTGAAGAGACTTCGTACTGCACCTCAGGGTCGCGCACACAGAATTAGAAAACGTTCCAACCATGTTACATTGGTTTTAGGAGCTAACGATAACACACAAAGTAATTAATAAATGGGACAGAAGACAAATCCAATCGGGAATCGCTTAGGTATCATTAGAGGTTGGGAATCCAACTGGTACGGCGGAAACGACTACGGCGATAAATTAGCCGAAGACGATAAGATTAGAAAATATGTTCACGCTCGTTTATCAAAAGCTAGTGTGTCTAGAGTAATCATTGAGCGTACGCTTAAACTTGTAACCGTTACTATCACTACTGCAAGACCGGGTATTATTATCGGGAAAGGTGGTCAAGAGGTAGACAAGTTAAAAGAAGAACTCAAGAAGATTACGGGTAAAGAAGTACAGATCAACATCCACGAGATCAAGAGACCTGAACTTGATGCATTTTTAGTAGGAGCTAGTGTTGCAAGACAAATTGAAAATAGAATTTCATATCGTCGTGCAATTAAGATGGCTATTGCCGCAGCAATGCGAATGAATGCAGAAGGGATCAAAATTCAGATTTCGGGACGTTTAAATGGTGCTGAAATGGCGCGATCTGAGTCTTATAAAGACGGTCGTATTCCTTTATCAACATTTAGAGCCGATATCGATTATGCTTTAGTTGAGGCACACACTACATATGGTAGATTGGGTGTTAAAGTATGGATCATGAAAGGCGAAGTATATGGAAAAAGAGAACTTTCTCCCCTAGTCGGTTTAGACAAAAAAGGAGGAAAAGGTGGTAATTCCGGAGGACGAGGTGGCAACAACAAACCACGTCGTAGAAAGTAATTTTTTAAATAGAAGAAGATGTTACAACCTAAAAGAACAAAGTTCCGTAAACAACAAAAAGGCCGTATGAAAGGAAACGCCGGTCGTGGTAACCAGCTTGCCTACGGTACCTTTGGTATAAAGTCTTTAGATTCAAATTTCTTGACAGCGCGTCAAATAGAAGCAGCACGTATTGCAGCCACACGTTTTATGAAGAGAGAAGGTTCTATCTGGATCATGATTTTCCCAGATAAGCCAATTACAAAGAAACCTCTTGAAGTACGTATGGGTAAAGGTAAAGGTGCAGTTGAATATTGGGCAGCTGTTGTAAAACCTGGTAGAATGTTGTTTGAAGTGTCTGGAGTACCTGTGGAAACAGCTAAAGAGGCATTAAGACTGGCGGCTCAAAAGCTTCCTGTAAAAACAAAATTCATAATCTCTAGAGATTACCAAGCTTAATTTTTTGACAGATGAAACAATCAGAAATAAACGAAGCATCAACAGCGGAACTTCAAGAACAACTTGCTGAATCACGTAAAATGTATTCAGACTTAAAAATGGCTCACACCATTTCACCGTTGGAGAATCCAGTTCAATTAAGAGCGCATAGAAGAGCAGTTGCTCGTATTGCGACCGAACTAACTAAAAGAGACGTACAATAGTACCCACTGTAAGATGGAAGAATTAAAAAGAAACTTAAGAAAAGAGCGTATTGGTGTTGTTACTAGTAACAAAATGGAGAAATCTATTGTTGTTGCTGAAGTAAAGAAAGTAAAGCACCCTATGTATGGAAAGTTCGTTTTAAAAACGAAGAAATACGTAGCACACGACGAAAAGAACGATTGCAACGAAGGGGATACTGTAAAGATCATGGAGACACGACCTTTATCGAAGACCAAGAGTTGGAGACTAGTAGAAATCATTGAAAGAGCGAAGTAATTATGTTACAACAAGAATCAAGATTAAGAGTCGCAGACAACACAGGTGCTAAAGAAGTTTTAGTTATTCGAGTACTTGGTGGAACAAAAAGAAGATACGCTTCTATCGGTGATAAAATTGTTGTTACTGTAAAAGAGGCAACTCCTAACGGAAACATCAAAAAAGGTGCTGTTTCAACAGCAGTCGTGGTGCGTACCGTGAAAGAGGTGAGAAGACCTGATGGATCTTATATCCGTTTTGACGACAATGCTTGTGTATTATTAGGTCCTCAAGGGGAAATGAGAGGTACACGTGTATTTGGTCCGGTTGCTCGAGAACTTCGTGATAAGCAATTTATGAAAATAGTATCATTGGCACCAGAGGTGCTTTAATACGAAAGTAAGATGGCAAAGCTTAAAATAAAATCGGGCGATACGGTTGTTGTTACTGCTGGAGATCATAAAGGATCTGAAGGTAAGGTAATGGTTGTATTTGCTGACAAGAATAAAGCAATAGTAGAGGGAGTAAATACTGTAAAGAAACACGAGAAGCCAAGTGCGGCTAATCCTCAAGGTGGAATTACAGAAAAAGAAGCTCCAATTCATATTTCTAACCTATCGTTAATAGATCCTAAATCAGGTGATGCAACACGCGTAGGCTATAGAATGGAAGATGGTAAAAAAGTACGATTTTCCAAAAAATCGAATCAAGTATTATAGTTATGGGATATTCACCAAGACTTAAAGAGGAGTACAAGAGCAGAGTAATCAACGCTCTTACCGACGAGTTCGGCTACAAAAATATCATGCAGGTACCAAAACTTGAGCGCATCGTTGTGTCTCGTGGAGTAGGTGCTGCTGTAGCAGACAAAAAATTGATAGATTATTCTGTTGATGAAATTACAAATATTACAGGGCAAAGAGCAGTAGCAACAATCTCTAAGAAGGATGTTGCAACCTTTAAGCTTCGTAAAGGAATGCCAATTGGTGCACGTGTAACCCTTCGTGGGGAGCGTATGTATGAGTTTTTAGATAGACTTGTAACAAGTGCGTTGCCTAGGGTTCGTGATTTCAACGGAATCAAAGCTACTGGCTTTGATGGTAGAGGGAATTACTCTTTAGGTATTACCGAGCAGATCATCTTTCCTGAAATCGACATCGATAAAGTAAAGAAAATCGAGGGAATGAATGTAACATTCGTGACCACGGCTGCTACCGATAAAGAGGCAAAAGCATTATTAACTGAACTAGGTTTACCTTTTCAAAAGAACTAAGATATGGCTAAAGAATCAATGAAAGCCCGCGAGCGTAAAAGAACTGCAACGGTGAAGAAATATGCCGCAAAACGCAAAGCTTTAAAAGAAGCAGGTGATTGGGAAGGTTTACAAAAACTACCTAAGAATGCGTCTCCGGTTCGTCAACATAATCGTTGTAAACTAACGGGAAGACCAAAAGGGTATATGAGAACTTTCGGAATTTCACGTGTAATGTTCCGTGAGATGGCCAATCAAGGTTTGATCCCAGGAGTAAGAAAAGCAAGTTGGTAAAAATATAAATTGGTTGAAGGTTCGCTTCGGAATGAATCCAGCGAAAACCACTTCCGCAAATTAACATAAATGACAACAGATCCAGTAGCAGATTATCTAACGCGAGTTAGAAATGCAGTGAAAGCAGGACACCGCGTAGTAGAGGTTCCAGCTTCCAATCTAAAAAGAGAGATCACAAAAATCTTGTTTGATCAGGGTTTTATCTTGAGTTATAAATTTGAAGACGATAATGGACCACAAGGCTCTATTAAGATCGCTTTAAAATACGATAAGCTCACCAAAGATCCCGTGATCAAGAAAATTCAAAGAATTAGTAAACCAGGTTTACGTAAATACGCAGGTTCGAAAGAGCTGCCACGTATCTTAAACGGTTTGGGTATTGCTATTGTTTCAACTTCAGCAGGAGTTATGACAGGAAAGCAAGCGCAAGCGCAGAATGTAGGTGGAGAAGTATTATGTTACGTATACTAAAAATAGACAAAAGATGTCAAGAATAGGTAAGAACCCGGTAGCAATCCCAGCAGGAGTTACAGTTGATATTAAAGACAACGTAATTACGGTTAAAGGGAAATTAGGAGAATTAACGCAAGAGTATTCAGATGTTACCATCAAAACAGAAGACGATAGCGTGATTGTAGAGCGATCTACAGATCATAAAGATCATCGTGCAAAGCACGGTCTTTACAGATCATTGATCTTTAATATGATTGAAGGTGTAACAACTGGATGGACAAAGTCATTAGAATTAGTAGGTGTTGGTTACAGAGCCAGCAATCAAGGTCAGAAATTAGATTTGGCTCTTGGTTTTTCACATAACATTGTTTTGGACATTGCTCCAGAAGTTGTAGTGGAGACTGTTTCAGAAAAAGGAAAAAATCCGATCGTAAAATTAACATCCCACGATAAGCAATTGGTAGGACAAGTAGCAGCGAAAATTCGCGGCTTCCGTAAGCCAGAACCTTACAAAGGAAAAGGTGTTCGTTTCGTAGGAGAACAAATTAGAAGAAAAGCAGGTAAATCTGCATAAGATATAACGTTATGGCATTATCAAAACAAGATAGAAGAACTCGTTTGCGTAATAGAATACGTAAAACAATTACTGGAACGGCACAGCGTCCACGTTTGGCTGTTTTCAGAAGTAACAAAGAGATCTATGCGCAACTTATTGACGATGTAAGTGGAAAAACCATTACTGCTGCATCTTCAAGAGATAAAGACATAGACGCTTCAAAAGTTAATAAGACAGAAGCGGCAAAATTAGTTGGTAAAGCAATCGCCGAAAAGGCTCAAAAGGAAGGTGTTGAAACCATTTCTTTTGACAGAGGGGGTTACTTATACCACGGAAGAGTAAAATCATTAGCTGAAGGCGCTCGCGAAGGAGGGCTAAAATTCTAAATACTATGTATCAAGATTATAAAAACGTAGAGTTAGTAAAACCTGGAGGTCTTGAATTGAAAGATCGTCTAGTAGGTGTACAACGTGTTACGAAAGTAACAAAAGGTGGTAGAGCCTTCGGATTTTCAGCTATTGTAGTTGTTGGAGACGAAAATGGAGT